>WNGH01002000.1_pt1 | contig 41020 bp, 28 predicted proteins | sample 5400631 | NCBI WGS metagenome assembly WNGH01 (sample SAMN13153373, study PRJNA577476) | soil metagenome | isolation source: 115 cm soil or saprolite under Garry oak tree replicate 1 | place: USA:California | collected 2016-06-15 | reverse complement strand
TTCGACGACAGCAACTATCTCGACATGGGACAGAACTCCCTGGTGATCATCCAGCGGCTGGAGGACGATCCCGCCCTCAAGGAGAGGCGGTCCTTCCTGGTCATGGTGGAGGGCGACCTTCGCGGTCGGATCGCCGGGGCGAGGGACTCCGTGGTCCGACTCGAGGTGGCCACTCCGGGCGCCGTCACACGGATGCAGCGCGCGCCCGCATCCGGGGGTGAGCTCAAGTTCAAGATTTCGGTCCACCCGGACCGCTCATCCACGATCGCGGTCTACGAGGGCTCCGCGGACGTCATGGCGCGGGGCCAGATCGTCCACGTGGGCGCCAATCAGGCCACGGTCGTGAGGGAGGACGGGACGCCGGCCCCCCTGGAGCCCCTTCCGGCCTCGCCGACCCTCGACGCCCCGGCCGACGGGGTCCGCGTCTATTATCGCGATCTTCCGCCGCGCGTCGAGTTCGCCTGGTCGACCCTCCCCGGGGCCAAGGCCTATCATTTCGTGCTGGCCCGGGATTCCGCATTCCGTTCAATCGTGGACGAAGACTATCCGGCGCTGGACCACCTCACTCACGGCAATCTCAGGACCGGGACCTACTTCTGGCGGGTCAGCGGACTGGACGGCACGCGCGAGGGGGCGTTCAGTCCGCCGCGGGACTTCGAGGTGACGCAGGACCGGGAACCGCCCTTCCTGGAGGTGCGACTGCCGCCTCCGACGACGAAGGACAATCGCTTCCGGCTGGCGGGAAGGACGGAACCGGGGGCCCGCATCCTCGTGGGTGGCGAGCGCGTTCCGACCAACGAGGCGGGTGAGTTCGAATTCGACTTGCAGCTTCGCCCCGGAATCAACCTGGTCGTCGTCCAGGCGGTGGATCCGGCGGGCAACGTGTCGTTTCGGTCGCAGATGGTCAACCTGAAATTCTAGGTGGAGCAGATGAGACTCCAACTCCGATTTCCCATACGGCTCAAAATCATGGTCGCGCTGCTGTTCGTCATCACGTCCGTCGTGAGCCTGATCACGTTCACCATGGGCAGGCTTTTCAATCAGGACAAGACTGCCTACATCCACGACCTGACATCCTTGATCGCCCTGCACACGGCCGAAGAGGCACGCTCGCAGCTCGACGGATACCGCGAGCGGCTTCTCATGTTCGGCGGGGTGATGTACGAGCAGGGTCTGACCCCGGCCCAGAAGAACGACCTTCTCAAGAGGCTCTTCGAGGACTTCCAGGAGTTCGTCGCCGTGACCCTCTACGTCGACGGAGTGGAGCGGGCGACGGTGTATGACGCCCGGCAGCTTGTGGAAGGCGGCATCGATCGGGGGGATCTCGCGAGTTATCGACTGGCTCATCCGCTCCCGATGGACCGGATTCGGGCCGGCGACGTGCACGTCGAAAACTCGACCCTCTCGGACAAGCTGCTGAGCCTGACGCTGGCGATTCCCTATCCGGTCTCGAAGGGAACGGAATCGGTGGCGATGGCGGCCGTGATCCGCCTCGACGGCATGCTGCGGCTCGCCAGCCGCTCCAAGGCGTTCGAGACCTTGATCATCGACGGCCAGGGCGTCCTGCTCGCCCACACCGATCCGGCGCCCGTCGTGGCGCGAACGGTGGTCCCCTGGATCGCCAAATTGCAGGCGCTCGGCGGGCCCAAGAGCCTCGGCACCACCCAGGAATATGTTCTGAACGGCAAGGAGATGGTCGGTGGATTCGCGAGCGTGCATTTCGGAGGATTGCTGGCCGGGGTCCAGATCCCCAAGACGGCGGTCTATCTGACCGCCCGGGAGCTGCTCAACAACCTGATCCTTGTCGCGCTCGCCCTTCTGGTTTTGGCCGCTCTCCTGGGGCTGTTCTGGGCCAATCGGATCACGAGACCCATCGAGGAATTCTCGCGGGCGGCGCGCGTCGTGGCCAAGGGGCAATTCGACGTCCACCTGGAGCCGGCCTCACGCGACGAGATTGGGGAGCTGGCGGGCTCGTTCAATCAGATGACCTCGGAGCTGAAAGGCCGCGAACAGGCCCTCCAGGACGCGCAGTCCGCTCTGATCCAGTCCGAGAAGCTGGCGGCCCTGGGCCAGTTCAGCGCCGGCATCGCGCACGAGGTGAAGAATCCGCTGGCCGGCATCCTGGCCTACGCCCAGCTCGCCCTGCGCAAACTGAACCGGACCGACTCCCTCTTCGAGTCCCTCGAGATCATCGAGAAGGAGACCAAGCGCTGCACGAAGATCATGGAAAACCTGCTCAAGTTCTCCCGTCAGGAAAAGGTCAAGTTTCAGATCACGGATGTGAACCGGGTCGTCGAGGAAACCGCCGCCCTCGCGGATCATCAGCTCGGACTTCACAAGGTTCGTCTGGAGAAGAAGCTCGAGCCGAATCTTCCCGCCATTCTCGGCGACGCAAATCAGCTCGAGCAGGTCCTGATGAATCTCCTGATCAATGCGCAGCAGGCCATGGAGGGCCAATCCGGCTCGGTCAGGATCGCCACGCGTCTGGCCCCCGGCGACCGGATCGAGATCCAGGTCCGCGACACGGGTCCCGGGATCCCCGCAGAGATCCAGGCGAAGATCTTCGAGCCATTCTTCACGACGAAGCCGGCCGGGAAGGGCACCGGGCTCGGGCTTTCGGTCAGCTATGGCATTGTCAAGAATCACAAGGGAGACATCCGGGTCGAAAGCGGTGCGGGTCAGGGGACCACCTTTACGATTTCGCTTCCGACGGCGAACGCCGCGGAGGTCGTGGCCGTCGCCGGCGACAAGGCGACTCCCTGATCCGCTCCGAGTCCCCTGTGCTCGCTCAGGCCGGCTCACCCCGTCACGGCGCGTAGAAACGCTCCGTAGGCGTCGAGATAGCGCTCCACATCGGTCTCGGTCGCGGGGACCGAAAGCGTCGGCCCCGCGCCCGGCAGCGCTTCCCACACGCCGCGGTTCGCCATCCAGATCCGCTCCGTTCGCGTCAGCCGCCGGCCGCGGAGCGCCAGGGCCTCGAGGCCGGTCTTCGGCTCCGGACCGTACCAGTGGCCGGAGCGGGGGCCGAACCGCTGCGCCGTCCACGGCAGGCCGGCCGCGCGGATGGCGCTCTCGATCCCGTCGGCCAGTCGGGCGCCGAGCCGAGTAGTGTGTTCATAGGCCGCCGGGGTGAGGACTCTCGTCAGCGCGGCGCGCGCCGCCGCCATCGACAGCGGGTTGCCGAACAGCGTGCCGCCGGTCGCCGCGAACGGCTCGCGCGTCACATCGATCTCCAGGGCGAGCGGCTCGATCATCCCGTAGGCCCCGAGAGGCACGCCGCCCGCGATCGATTTGCCGATCGTGACGACGTCCGGCTCGAGACCGAACAGCCGGGTCGCGCCGCCGTGGCCGACCACATGTGTGTGCGTCTCGTCGATGGCGAGAACCGTCCCGGTCTCGCGCGTCAGGGCGCGCAGCGCCTGGTGCCAGCCCGGCTGCGGCATCAATAAATGCAGGTTGTTGGTGAGCGCCGGCTCGGTGAGGACGACGGCGACGTCTCGCGGGGCCAGAGCACGCCGCAGCCCCTGCAGGTCATTGAACTGGGCGATCCGGACCTTGCCGGGGGTCGCCTTCGCCAGCCCCCGCTGCGCGGGAACGAGCTGGCCGTCCTGCAGATCGATGAGACCCTCGTCGAAGTGGCCATGATAGTGGCCATCGAACAGCAGCACGACCTCGCGCCCGGTGGCCGCGCGCGCCACCCGGATCGCCTCGACATTCGCCTGGCTCGCCGACAGGGTGAACTGCCAGAACGGGACCGGATAGCGTCCCGCCAGCTCCTCGGCGACTTCGACCGCCTCGCGGGTCGGCAGCAGGAACTGCGTCCCCTCCCGGACGCGCCGCGCGACCGCCTCCACGATTTCGGGGCTGGCGTAGCCGCAGAACATCGACATGTCGGCCACGTTGACGTCGAGGTAGCGGTGCCCGTCGACGTCGGTGAAGCCTGCCCCTTCGCCGACGTCGATGTAGACGGGGACGTCGTTGTCGGTCGCCATCCACGCCATCGGCACGCCGTTCGGCATGTGGGCCCGGGCGCGCTCGAGCAGACCCATCGTGCGCGGCTGCCCTTCCACGAATCTCGCCAGCTCCTGGTCGTGGAGGTGCCTGACCTTCGCCGGGTCAACTCCGGGTGCGGACATGCTGGTCACTTCTTGGGTTCCGCCGGAACGATTTTGAACGTCTCTCCCGAGCGCTCGACGCCAGGCTCTCCATCCGCTGAAAGCTGCGCCTCGCATTCGGCTTTGGTCTTGTGCATCCGTGGGAGCCACGCGCCTTCCAACCGCTCCGTCCCGCCGATGGGGTCTTTCGTGACCCAGCGGGATTTCTTGGCGTCTTCTTTGACGATCTCGACCTTCGCGCAGGCCGGCATGTCGTATTGCATCCTGGCCCCGGCGACGAGCGAAGGCGCGTTGAGTTTCTTGAACGAGGCGGAGATATAGACGGTGTCGCCCTTACGTGGCCAGGCCTCTTCGGAAGCAACAGCGAGCGAGACAAAGAGCAAGGCGAAAGAAACTGCGAGTGGCCTCATGATGCGCGCCTCCCATTGCGGCCCCGCCGCCTGCCGACGGCCGGGGCCGGCTGTCAGGCATTCCCCGCTGCAGTCAGGATCACCTTCCCGTGGAGTTCGTCCTCGATCATGTGCCGGAAAGCCTCGCGAGCCTCGCTCAAGTGGTAGGTGCTGTCGATAATCGGTGTGATCTTTCCGGATTCGAGAAGGTTCCTCAGGAGAGCCATCGCGTCTTTCTTGGTGGGCAGCGGCAACCCCGGACCTCGCAGCTGCTTCACGAAGCGTGAGAGGACCATCAGCGTGAGAAAGTAGGGGATGAGTCCGAAGACACGCTTGCCCGACGCTCCAAAATGCTCGTGCCCGATGAATACGTATCGTCCGTCGGGGTTGAGCGCGCGCCTGCAGGCGAAGAAGGAGCGATTCCCCGGGACATCGAAGATGAGATCGTAGCGAACGCCGCGTCGGGTGAAGTCTTCCCGGGTGTAATCGATGACCTCATCCGCCCCGAGCGAACGAAGCATGCCCAGCTTGCTCGTCCGGTCCACGGCGGTCACGTGCGCGCCGTAGGCCTTCGTGATCTGCAAGGCGAGAGCGCCCACGCCGCCCCCGCCACCATTGATCAACACCTTCTGACCCAGCCGCAACTGATCCAGGCCTCGGAGGTTCAGTAGAGCGATGAACCCGGAGGTGGGGACGGAGGCGGCCTGCTCGAACGTGATGTTGTCCGGCTTCAGCGCCAGCAGGTCCTGGTGTGCGGACACGTATTCGGCGAAGGCGCCGCCGTTGACCCATTGGTGTGTAACGATGGTCTCGCCGAATACCGTGTCACCCGGCCGAAACCGTGTCACGCTCCCGCCGACGGACTCGACGATTCCCGCCATGTCGGTGCCGGGGATCGGGGTCTTGGGTTTGGAGAACCCAGATCCACTGAGGCGGAGGAGATAGGGCCGCCCGGTCACGACGTGCCACACATCCGGATGGACCGAAGCCGCCCGGACCCGGACCAGGACCTCATCGTCGCCGACAGCCGGCTTGTCGACTTCGCGGAGCTCCAGATTATCGGGAGATCCGTATCTCTCCTGGACGATCGCCTTCATCGCGTCATCAGAGTACGAGTCGCGAATGCGAAGAGGTGTCGTATCACCTGGTCTCGAAGTCGATGACCATATATGCGAAGCACCTGACCGGCTGGCCGTCGAGCTTCGTCGGCCCTTCGTACGTCATTTCGGCGACGGCACGTCGGGCCTCCTCGTCGAAGCCAGGATAGCCCGATGGGCCGACGACTTTCGCGTGGCTGACTGTAGCGTCGCGCTCGACCACGCCCGCCACGATGACACGACCGTGAGCGTGCAGGCGACGAAGATCTGCCGGGACCTCGGGCGCCTTCATCTGATGGCGCGAAGACCTCTGAATTCGATCTCGTACTGCCGGATCCTCTCCGTCGATGATGGCGTCCGAGCCGGCAGTGGCCTTCAATTCTTCGAAGTAGGCGTTGATCGCCGAACGCTGTGCTGGAGTCAACACCGGCGCCGGGTTGGACGGGGTGGCGGCACACGCACACAGGACGCTGCCGAGGAAAAAGACAGCTGCCAGTCGGCTCGTCATGCCGAACCCATGGCCCGCGCCCCCGGCCTCCGCGCATCCTCTACCGAGATTTTTTACCACACCAGAACCCGCTTGCCTCACGAGGGCACGTAGGCTTGGAGGTCAGCTTGTCAATGATGCCGACTTGATCGAGCGGACTATTGAGATAGAACATGACCTCCACAAATTTCTCTGTCATCTGGACAATGCGCGAACAGGGTGGCGTTGGCCCACCCTGGGGATAGCTCGTATCACAGTCCAGTGCGAAGCGGACCGTCTTCCCGGGCGCAAGAAGTTTTGACTCATCGCGAAACACTTTGAGCACCTTCCCCTTGACCATGGCTTCGTAACGCCCGGGCTCATGGGTTGCTTCGTCGATTGCGACGACGAAGTGGGTCTCCCGGTCCTCTGGATCGAGGGTCGGGTTCTCGATCGCAGTACCACTCAGTGCGTAGTTCAGTGTGGGAATCCTAGGATGATGGGAATCCGCATTGAGGTCCAGGTATACCTCGAGGAATCTCGCAACCTTCAGGTCCTCGACTCGTGTCCAGAGGGACCGGCTGGACGTGACGACATCCCCGGAACGCACACACGCGATGTCGAGCGCTACCGTCTGCCCCACCTCCAGAAGGCCGAGGCGATCATCGAAGATCCGACGTATCGTGGCCTGCACTTCACAATAGCAGGGCGTTTTCGCAGGTACGAACACCTCAACGACTTCGACCTGGAGATGCATGGCGGCGCGCCGCCGAGCAGCTTCCATGTCCTCGGGCGGCACCATCCCGAATAAAACGGAGTTGGAGCAAGCCAGGAATAACGACAGAGCGAGCCAAAACGGTCCCCGGTCGTTAGCCCGGTTCGCCATGAGCCTGAGCAATCTGTCGTCTGATCATTTGAATCATGCTTTCCGTGTTCCCCATCAGGCGGCCTCCGGTTCTGTCTGGTACGAAGTAGGCGACAGAGTCCGCACCCATGAACGAAAGGCGATAGATCTGTACCAACGATGCTCGACTTCTCAACACCGGAAGTGCCCAGGATACGCTTGAGCATTCGATGATATCGTGCCATGAGAACGTCTGCTCGGAATTCTTGTGGACGATGGTCACGCCCGAAAAATCGATAAATACATCTCGAAACTGCCCCCACGTTCGCACAAGAAGACCGATATACAAGGAGCCGACTGTTAGAAAGAACAGTCCAATCCACTCATCGCCAGGATTCGTGAATCCGTTGTAAGCGCCAAAAAGCCCGATGCCGCCCATGAATAGCGAACACAATGTGACATGTGCGCGTCCCGACGGATCGCTGGAATAGATAAATCCCTTCATATCTTGTCCAACTAACGCTCCGGCGCGGGGTCCCTTAACTCGAGCGAAGAGAGCTCACTAATCGTCACGTAGTATCCGTCCGGATCCCGGAGCGAGAACTCCTTTGTTCGAGTATTCGGATTCGCGTGCGGCTCCTCTTCGAGTCGGGCGACGAGCGCGCGCGCCCCTTTCAGTGACATATCGAAATCATCGACGCGGAAGAACAAGAGGAGCCCGTTGCCAGGTGTCGCGTTGTCCCGGCTCATCAACGAAGGATGCTCGTGTGCGCCCCACTGGTGAAGGCAGAGCAGGACAGTTCCATCCGAATCGAGGATCTGACTAAAGTAGGCATGGTCGGGTCGTGTCTCGGGCTGGCCGAAGAGCGACTGGTACCATTTGAAGCTACTCGGCACATCGCTTACGCCGAAGATCGTCCAGGTGCGTTTCATGACGTCTTCTCCCGTCGGCTAACGCTCCCGCTCAGCCGCGGTTGGGGGGCGCCGGCCCGTCGCACTCTAGAATGGAATACCGACCTTTCGGACTTGTAACGCCAATGTCGTTTGCGCAGTTTGTCCGGCGGCTCTGACCGAAAAGGTGGCGATCTTCCATGACGGCGATGTCTCTTCCGGCGCGCTCAACAGGACTCGTAGATGGGCAGTCTGACGCGCACCAACGGTGAAGGCGCTCCGATCGGGATCGACAAGCTGCCATCCCCCGGGGAGGCGCGCATCGAGTGTCGCAGACAGCGGCCGGGAGTCACCGTTGCCGATCCGGAGCCACACCGGGACGCGAGTGGAAGGGGGCACTCCGACGCGTGTTGGGATGTGCTCTCGGAGACCCGCGAGCCCGTGGCGGCGCCAGAATTCGCGATAGAAGGCCCAGGGATCACCGAGCTCAACGGTGAGCCCGGGTCCGGTCTGATCCGTCGCGGGCGGAGCAGCGGCGACGAATCCGATCGCGCCGTTGTCCAGGCCGGCGAATGGATCTGACACCGCTCGTGCGTCAACGACATGATCTTTGCCAGGGATCAGCCGGACGACGGGCGGGAAGAGGGGAAAGCCAGCGTACATCTGTCGCTCGGAATCGGCGGGGTTCTGAGCGAGCGGCGCAAACTCCTCGGCTGTCAGGTAGGCGGCCGCGGACTCACCCGCAAGACGTAGGTAGCTCTTGGCCCGCGACGGCGAAACCTCCGCGACAGCGAAGCTCGGTCCCGGAATGGGCGGTAGGTCATCGGCGTCGGTAAAGAAGAACAGCCGTTTCGCTTGCCATGGTGTCAGCCCTTCGCGACGCTGCCCTACCCGGCCCGGAGCCTGCGGCGGTGCGACTTGCTCCGGGAATGCCATCGGGTCTCCCGCCAGATCGAACGCCTCGACAGCAAGGATGCCGCTCGCCTGATGTTCGGAATGGTCCCCAACGAGCGCCGGCAGGAATGTCAAAATCACCTCGGGGCGCGTCAGCCTGATGAGGCGCACTGCCTCCTCCAGAGCAGCGCCGTGCGGCCACCAACCGAGCGATTCAAGCGGATCCTGACCGAGCGACCAGTTGTCGTTGCTCAAGTACCACGTCCATTCGATTCCGAGCCGCCGCAATGCTTCGCGGTGCTCACGGTCCCGCACCATCCCCATCGCGCGCCCATTCTCTGATCCATGACCGTTGGGCGCACTCGTACCGCGAGTGACCACGGCTTCGCCGATCCGCTTTCCCGCGTCGAGCGACAATCGCGCGAGATAACTGGATATTGCCGTTTCGTCGTCGGGATGAGCGACGATTAACAGCACGTCGCACTTGAACCGGCTGTCCTGCGAATCGAGCAGTTGCGCCGCAAGGTTGACTGGATTTGCGCAGGCAAGTACCAAGAACCACCCCGACAGCATCAGCTGTCGAGCCAAGGCCCTGATCGTTCGGAACGTGTGCAACGGAACGCATGGGTTGCCTGAACGCATGGTCAGAGAGATCAATACCACGATACTAACCCAGGTCGCAATCGCCGGTCGTGCCGCTTCCCCAGTTTAGTTGTCGTCATCGATCGGCCAAACAGCCTGGTGTTGCTCCTCGTCGGCCCAACGCCCCGGGTAAGCCGCGGCGCGCGCGCGTAACCTCCAAACCGCCGAGGGCCTCCCGCGTGCCGGCAGCTTAAGCCGGTTGTTAGGCGCCAGACCACCCATGCGCAAGTCCTGCAGCTCCGACTTCCCGATGACCGTTTGGACGGCCTGCCTCGCTGATTCGATTAACGCGGACGCGGGCTGGACTCCCTGACTCTTGACCCAGGCACGGACGTCGTCGGCAAGTCCGGCGCCGCCCCGACCACAAAGCGCGGCGACTACTTCACCGGCTGCCAAAGCGATTGAACACTCCGGTGCCTCAAGGTAGCCATGTGACTTCGTTTGGAGACCGGAAGGTTCCTTGAGGTCAAAGCTATTGTCCGCCCCGCGATGCGATCTTCAACGTGGATACGGCCTTCTCGAAGATGGGCAAGTTCTTCTCGAAGAACTCCTTGCGGTTGCGCAGGAAGAAGTCGTAGGCCGTCTCGCCGTCGGAAACAGCGTAAACGAGAGTATGCGTCTCGGTTCCATCAGGATCCCTGGAGCGGAGCATGACGCGGAGCCCCTGGCAGCCTCCCACGGGCATCGCCTTCACCTCGGACGTCCCGAGGAGGTGGCCGCTCGTGTCCATGGCGGAGGTCTCATAGACATCCAGCATCCTCTTGCGCGCCTTGTCGTCCATCCCGGAGCAGGAAATCCCTCTCTGGGATTTGTGGCGGTCCACCAGGAGCGAGGGTGTCTCTCCGCTGTCGATGCTCTCCATGGCTCTCATTGAGTCCGCGAGCTGCTTCTGCACGTCTGTGACCTTGACGCTCGCGAGATTGATCGGAGAGAAAATGACCACACCGTAGGGACCGGGCTTACCCATCTGGGCGTTTTGGTCATGCGCCTGCCACCCGACGGGAAGCGCGATGGTGAACTGCTCTTTGAATCCTTCGTAGGGCGCGAATTCCGCTTGCTCTTCCTGCGTTCCGACGTCGGCGTTTGGAGGCGCGCCGCCAGCGATGACCTTCGGGACGGCCGGCGCCACCTCCGCTTCGAGACGCGCCGCTCCGACCAGCGCGACCCACCTCGAGCGCTGATCATCGTCGAAAGGCAGCCTGCGGATCGCGTATGACACTCGGAAGATGGCCGACGTACCCTTCATCAGCTTGGCGATTTCGTGTTGATCGTCCCACCCGTGGCAGCCCTTGGTCTCGAACTCATGCAGCACCTGGTCCTGACTTTCGTTCAGAATCCGCCACAGAGCATCCGGGCACTCCTTCAGGAGTTTGTCCCTGAAATTCCCGGCGATCGCTGCGAGCGACGTTTGTTGCGCGCCGGGATAGGTGACCACGCTCACGAGCTCCGTCCATCCATCCACGGTCTCGCCGGGTAGCACATACTCGATGATCGCCTGAGTGCCGACGTCCTTCTGGTAGCCCTGCTTCCAGGAGCGTCCATCGAAGTCGATCGCCGCCTTCTCGCGCGGCGCGGGGGATTCCGCACGCGCAAACACCGCGGCGCGCGAGAACGACAGGAGCGCCGTCTGGATTGCTTTGGTATCGCGTCCCAGCCCCGCGCCTTTGAAAGCCGCGGCCTTGCCGGATCCTCCTTCCTCGAATTCGACGACGATCCAGATGTTGCCCGGATCATTCGGAAGCCGCGCGCTGACCACCCGCGTGACGCTTGAGCCGGCAATCGTCAGGGTAAGCTTGTCCGACTCGAAGGAGATCGTCTCGGCACCGATGATCAGCTTCCCCTTGGCGAGCCACGGTGCCATCACCCCCTTTTTCTCGGGGGTCCGATACCAGACGCCCTGGAATTCCCGCGAGGAGGAAGTGTCCTCCGCGCCGCTATCGGGGGAGGAGACTCCTTCTGGCGCGGGGGAGTCCGGCTTGTTCGCAGCAAGTCCAAGTGTCGCTAGTCCGACCACGAGGAGGACCCTTCCACGTGATATGGAGCGAGCGAAATGCCTCATCATTCACCTCCATCGCGGCAGTAAGGGACAAAGAAGCCGAACGGCCCGTGTTCAGACGCGCGCCACGTAGCGCGACGCCATTACTGCCCACCTGCGAAGGCCTGGTTGCTGAACCAGGACGCGCCCGATGGTCGCTTCACTACGTTGAAACCGAAGTTGGTTGCCTGGTGACACGAGTTGCAGCCAGCCGTAAGCCCGTCATAAGCGGCGACGAACGACCGGTTGTCGTGCGCCGTGATCGCGGCGCGAAGGTCATCCATGGGCTGGGTCATGATCTTCGGCACCAGCAGAGTCAGAGGAAGGGGAGAGTCCTTGTGCGACGGGTGGAATCGTACGACGTCATCAAACCCTTCTTGAAGTTCGTCCAATTCGTACCGAGCCAGTTGCCAATTCTGTTCCTGCCCAGCGAACCACAGCTTGGCGTGCCGCATTTGTGTGAAGTTCATCAGCTCACCCAGACCAGGTCTGTAGTTCGTGGAGCAGCTCATCGCCGTCACTGCGATAACCACTGGCGTGAATGCAAGCAATGCCCGGTGAATCAACGACGTTCGATCCTCGTGGCGTCTAACGCCTGGCTAAGCTGCGGCGCGCGTGCGCCGCAGCGATTCCGCCTCCGACCTCCCGCGCGCCGTCTGCTTCAGCCGGTTGTTGGGCAGTTCGTCACTTTGAGCACCGCCTTAATGTTTCGCCGACTCGGATGCGAAACCGAAGCAAATTGTCTTCTCTTGTCCTTCAGCGGTGGTGATGAACACTTGCTCCATGAGCGAATCGACGCTACCACCCTTCGAGCCAAAGCTGATGCCGCCGGTTACTTGCTGCTTAACTTTCTTATACCCGGGATATTGAGCCTCGAGCCACTTCGATTCAGCTTCTGCCTCGACCGCTTCCCCTTTGGCACCGTGTATGATGACGGCATGCTTGCAGTCGTGACCATCACCGCCTTTGTAGGTAACGCTTGGCGGTCCCTCGACAGCCGAACGCCAATTATATAGTTCTGTATAACCCAATAATGACTGCAAGGGCCTGCACTTCTGTATAGCGCAATAAGAGTAGCGAGGGCGTCGGATGATTGACGGGAAGGCTCAGGAATCTATTGTTCACGGTTGTCTCGAGCAAGATCGCTGCTACGGACTATACCCGCAGGCCCCCCCGATCAGCAAGGGACACGACGGGGGGAGTGCTGCATCTCATACCGCACTTCAGGCGCTGCGCGTGACGGGCCGGGCTGACGCGAGTGCGAGCCACGCGACCGGACAGGACCTTGCCGCGGGTTCAGGTCGTGTAATGCGCATTGATGTCTATGTACCGGCGTGTGAGGTCGCAGGTCCAGAGGACGGCGCGGCCGGGGCCGGAGGCGAGGTCGAGACGGATGGAGACGCGCGGGGCTGTGAACAGGGAGCGCAGGTCGTGGCCGTTCTGGACGCCCTGGCCGTGGCGGACGACGGGGATGTCGCCGATGCTCAGGGTGACGCGCCCGGGCACGAAGGGGACGCCGGCGGCGCCGGCGGCGGAGAGGATGCGACCCCAGTTGGGGTCGCCGCCGGCGAGGGCGGTCTTGACCAGCGGGGAGTTGGCGATGGAGCGGGCGACGCGATCGGCGGCGGCCTCACTGACGGCACCGCTCACCTCGACTTCCATGATGCGGCGGGCGCCTTCGCCGTCCGTGACGATGTCGAGGGCGAGGGCGCGGCAGACGGCGCGCAGGGCGAGGATGAACGGACGCTCGCGGCGGCCGGCCTGCAGGAGGGCGCGATGTCCGGCGGCGGCGCTGGCCATCAACAGAACGGTGTCGTTCGTGGAGCAGTCGCCGTCCACCGAGATGGCGTTGAACGAGTCGCGCACGGCTTCGCGCAGAAGGCGCTCCATCAGATCGGGGTGCACGTTGGCGTCGGTCAGGATGAACGCCAGCATGGTGGCCATGCGGGGATGGATCATCCCGGATCCCTTGGCGAAGCCGGTGACGGTCACGGAGCGGCCTTCGACGGTCGCTTCGGCGCAGCGCACCTTGGTGCGCGTGTCGGTCGTCATGATGGCGCGCGCGGCGTCGGCCAGCCCCTGATCCGAGTCGGCGCGCAGGGCCCGCGGCAGCGCGCTCTCGATGCGCTGGTGAAGGAGGGGTCTTCCGATGACTCCGGTCGAGGCGACGAGAACCTAAAAGCGGGAATTCGCGCGCTGCTCCACATGCTGCAACGGGAGGGGCCGCCGGGCGTGAGTCGCCCCTCCGTCTCCGCACCCGATCACTCCGATGGCGAATAACCCGGCGGTGTGACATTCACCCGTGGATCCCGGGGCGGTCTGCCGGAGCGCTTCGCGCGTGTCGTGCGGTTTCTGCCGAAGAGGGCCCGGGTCCCTTGAACGATCCAGTAGAGGAGGGTCATGTAGATCAGGAGCGGCACGGCGACGATCGCCAGGACGACGAGCCAGACGAGGCCGATCGGCGCCCGCACGAAGCGATCGAAAGGATTCAGATTTCTGCGCGGCCGCGGCCGCGGCACCGGGGGGCCGCTCATGACGACGGCGATCTTATCATCGACGTCGCTTGACGGCCCCCCGCGGCCGATGCTACGCTCCCGCCCCTTCCGTGAAGACATGCCGTGGAGGCGACGCGTGGGCACATCCGTCCGGTTGAAGTCGAAGGTCGACAGGCTCAAGAAGAAGCTCGCGGAGAAGGGCTCGACCCTGGCCGCGGACAAGAAGCGGATCCTGACGAAGAAGCTCAAGAGGTTCCAGAGGGCGAGGCGCACCGCCCTGGCGCTCGAGAAGAGGGCGATGGACAAGAAGAAGGCCGGGAAGGACGCGGCCCCGGCGACCCAGGAGAAGCCGTCCGGTGCTGCGCCCGAGGTCCCGGTCGAGGCAGGCTAGGCGCCCGAACAGTCATCGGAAGGAGGAGGCAGGAGCATGCAGGCTGCGCGCAAGGTGACAGTCGCCATCGGCACAGCGCTCGTCGCCGTGGTCCTCGCGGGGTGCGCGAAGAGCATCGACGAGATCATCATGAACCCCAGCGACAAGGACGAGGTGATCGCGAAGCTGCTCGCCGATGACGTGGCGAAGCGCGACATCATGGCCAAGCTGGCCGCCAAGGACGACACCAAGAAGGAGATGGCCGAGACGCTGCTCGGCGACACCTCCATCAAGGCGATGGCTGTCGAGAAGATGGCGGCCGACGCGACCCAGAAGACGGCCCTGATCCAGAAGCTCCTGGCGGACGCCGCGACGCGCGCCGAGATCATCACCGCCCTCACGAGCGACGAGGCCTCCCGCAAGGAGCTTCAGGAAACCCTCAAGAAGCCGCTCCCCAAGAAGTAGGCGGGATTCGCTACAGCGCGTTGACCTGGACGGTGTTCGACATCACGCGGTGCCCGCTCGCGTCCACCATGCTCAATCGGACCCGATAGGTGCCGGGCCGGTCGAAGCGCATCTCGTGAGAGTAGTCGAACCCGTCGCGCGTGCGCACCAGCGTGCCCGTGGCGCAGAGCGGATCCTGGTGCGCCGGCGGGCCGGTGTTCCGATCGGGACGCTCCGCCATCGGGTCGTCCATGCCGCCGCGCGACCCCGCGGCGTCCGCCTGCATCGCCAGCTCCCGGCAGAGCTCCAGCCGCGCCGGCTCGGCGCTTCCGAGCACTTTTCCGTAAAGCGAGACCGTGAACGGCACGAAGCCGACCACGCGATCGGCCGCGATCCAGAGCGCGGGCGGACCGTCCTTGGCGAGCGAGCCCTTCGACCAGGCCGGTCCAATTCCCAGAATCATCGCGGCGACGACGCCCCCGGCCAGCACTGACCGGCACCTCCGCCTCTCACGCATCGGCCCCCCTCCTGTTCCATCCGCGAGACGCACGAGTCCCGTCAATTGCTTATATGTAATCACATTTAATTACATATGAAACAGTGTGCTAATCTACCAAATTGGCAGTCGATGTCAATGCTAATTTTCGTAATCTTGACTGTGGTTTGCGACAAACTTATATTCTCAATCCGGCTGTCAGGATGGCCAACCGGTTCGACTGGCGCGACGGGGTCCCTTGCGCACAAGTGCTGGTTCCGAACGACTTGCGGGTGCCTCGGCCACCGATGCCGGCCGCCGCCGGGCCGGGGCGGCAGGCGGGAACGGCTCCGACGACCGTCCCGGATCCCGGCGCGACCTGCTTCAAGAGATGGTCGCACTGGGCGACGCCTCGAACCGAATCCTCCGGGAAAACGATTTCGATTCGATCTGTCGGCTGTTCCTGGATGCGATCCGGGAGCACACCGGTTACCGGCGCGCGGTCCTGTCGCTGTTCGGCGAAGACGGGCGGGACGCGCAGACCTTCTTCACCGGCTTCACCGACGAGGAGATCGACTACTTCCACCGCCACAAGCCGACCCTGAACGAGCGGACGGCGATCATCCAGGAACGTTTCCGGATCGGACACGCATACCTGGCCCCCGCGGCCGAATGCGACGGCGGCGGCCTGCGCCCGGGGTCGGCGCGCGACCTCCTGTTCATCCCGCTGCCGGGCTCCGGGTCCGCGCAGGTCGGCGCCGTCCTGCTGTTCGCCGCGGACGACACGCCCCGGCCCGCGGCCGAGGACCTGGCTCCGCTGGAGCTGTTCGCGGCCCAGGTGGCGCACGCCATCCAGAAGAAGCTGCTCGATCAGAAGATCACCGCCATGCAGGCGCGCCTCCTGACGGTGCAATCGCAGCTCATGCAGGCGGAAAAGATGTCGGCCATCGGCCTGCTGATCTCCAGCGTGACGCACGAGCTCAACAACCCCCTGAGCGGCGTCATGGGATTCGCGCAGCTCCTGCTGCAGGGCGAGCTCAATCCGAAAGTGCGCAAGCACCTGGAGCGGATCTACAACGAGGCGGTGCGCTCGCAGAAGATCGTGCAGAACCTCCTGTCCTTCTCCCGCCGCCACAAGCCGGAGAAGACGCAGCAGAACCTCAACGACGTGATCGACGGGGTCATCGAGCTGCGCGCCTACCAGCTCCAGGTGGACAACGTCGAGGTGGTCCGGCACTACGACCCGAGACTGCCGAAGACGATGCTCGACTTCCATCAGCTCCAGCAGGTCATCCTGAACGTGGTGAACAACGCGCACCAGGCGATGATGGAGGTCGCCGACCGCCCCAGGCGTCTCGTGATCACGACCGAAAGTCGGGGAGAGTCGCTGCGGGCCAGCTTCGGCGACAGCGGAACCGGCATCGGCTCCGACCGGCTCGAGTCGATCTTCGATCCGTTCTTCACGACCAAGAAGAGCGGCAAGGGGACCGGTCTCGGCCTGAGCGTGTCCCGCGCGATCATCAAGGACCACCAGGGATCGATGAACGCCGAGAGCGTGGTCGGCGAGGGGACGACGATCCACGTGGACCTGCCGCTGCTGCGGGATCCCGGTGCGGTGGCCGGGACGGAGGGGGAGGGGAAGAAGGCCGCGTCGCCGGTGCGGCCGATGCGCCTGCTGGTCGTCGACGACGAGTCGATCCTGGTCGAGCTCCTCGTCGAGTTCCTCAAGACCGTGGGCCACAAGGTCGACGACGCCCGCAACGGTCAGAAGGCGCTCGAGCTCGCGACCGCGAACGACTACGACGCCATCCTGACCGATCTGAAGATGCCCGGTCTCGACGGCCAGGGCCTCTACGAGAGACTCTGCAAGATCAAGCCGCAGATGGCCCGCCGGTTCATCTTCTCGACCGGCGACCTGGCCAATCCCCGCACGCAGACCTTCTTCCAGACCGCCGGCTGCCCCTACCTCAGCAAGCCGTTCAAGCTGGAAGCGGTCCTGAAACTGCTCGAGCAGATCAGTCGCTCCACGCGCGCTGCCTGACGACCGGCACGTTGACAGAGGATGCGTCCCGCCGTACTTTAGGGGCTCCGTGACGGATCCTGTCGAACCAACCGGCGCTCTCGGCGCGGGCGGACACACGCGGCGCTGGACCGCCCTCCTCATGACGGGCGCGCTCCTGCATCTGTGCGCGGTCCTCGCCCTGACTGTGGATCTGCGCGCGCAGGAGCAGCAGGACGGCGAGCCGCCGGCGGCCGCTCCGGCGCTCGATGCGATGTCGCTCGAGGACCTGGTGAAGCGCGGGAACGAGGCGCGGCACGCCGGTCAGATGCGCGCGGCGATCGCGTTGTTCCAGAAGGCTCGCGATCGCGCGCCGCACTCCTACGAAATCCGGGTGCTGCTGGCCGACACGTTGCGCCGCGTCGGGGAGACGGAGCGGGCGCTGCCGGAGTACGAAGCGGCGCAGCGGATCGACCCCGCGCGCCCCGAGGGGTACACGGGCAAGGCGCTCATTCTGAGGACGCGGTACGACGACGAGGCCGCGGCGGCGCTGTTGCAGGACGGTCTGGCCAGGGTGGAGGCCGGGCACCGGTCCGAGCTTCTTCTCGTCCTGGCGGAGACCCGCCGCCGCGAGAGGCGTCTCGACGAAGCCGCGCGGTTGTTCGGAGAGATCCTCGAGGCGCACGCTCAAGACGCGCCGGCTCGCGCCGGGCTGGCGCGTGTCGCGGAGGATCGCGGCGACCTGGACGGCGCAATCCAGGACTGGGACGCCTACCTGGGAGCCAAGGCGGACGACGAGGCGGCGGCCCTGCGGCGGCAGGAGCTGCGCGAGCTGCGCGCCTCGATCGAGGCGCTGCGCCGGACCGCCGCCCGGCGGGGTGCGGACGCGAACGTCTTGATCGAGCTGGGGCGGCTCTTGTTCGTGGCCGGCGACGCGCAGGGAGCGGCCGGGTCGTATCGTAAGGCCCTGCGCATCGATCCGGAGAAGGTCGAGGCGCGGCGCGGGCTGGCGGTCGCCCTGCGCGAGACCGGTTCCGAGGGCGCGCTCGAGGCGGCGCGCGAGTTCAGGCGCCTGTTGAAGCGGCGGCCGGCTGACGGCGTGGCGCTGTACAGCCTGTTGGGGCTCGCCATCGCCGGAGGAAAAGCCGAAGACGAGGAGGCCGCCTGGCGGGCCCTCGTGCTGAACCGGCCGGACGACCTGTTCGCGCTGCGCGGCTGGACGACGTCCCTGGAGCGCCGGGGACCGGAGGTCCTCGCCCGCGCGATCGAGGAGGCGCGGGCCGGCGACGACGGACTGGCGGCGCCGATCAGGCTGCGACGCCTGACCCTTCTCCTGGCGACGGCGGGACGCTTCCCGGAGGCGGCCGACGCGATGTACCGGATGCTCCTCCTCGACCCGACCGATCCCTGGAGCCTCGAGATCGCCAACGACGTCCTGTTTCTCGACCCGGGACTCCAGACCGCGCTGGCCGATCGGCTGGGCGCCGACCTGAAGAAGGATACGACGGCGAACGGAACATCCGTTCCGCCGGACTCGGCCGCGCCGCAGGTCCTCCTGGCGCGGTTGGCGTGGTGGGCCGGGCGCGGCGAAGAGGCGCTCGTGATCCTGCGGCAGGCGGTCGCGGCGCACCCCGGATCGGCCCTCGTGCACTCGGCGCTCGGCGAGGCGTACCAGGGGATCGCCGGCCGGTCCGACCTGGCGGTCACCGAGCTGCATCACGCGGTGGCGCTCGATCCGGCGCGTCCGGCCGCCCATGTCGATCTGGCGCTGACCCTCCTGCGCATGGGGCGGTCGAAGCAGTCCGAGGCGGCCGCGCGGCGCTGCCTGGAACGCGCGCCCGACCTCTCACCGGCGCTGTCGGTGCTCGGCGCCGCGCTCGCGGATCAAGGGAAATTCGAGTCGGCGGCGTCGGCCTATGCCGCAGCACTCCTGGCCGATCCCGCGGACAACTTCGGCCTGGCGCGCGGTCAGCTCCCGATCGTGCTCGCGGCCTTGGGCCGCAACGTCGAGGCCCGCAGGAATCTGCGGGGAGCGGTGCCGCCGATCCCCGAGATGCTGTACCGCGAGGCGTGGGCCTTCGCGCGCGACTCGTGCCGCGATCGCGCCTTCAACGGCCAGAACTGGCTGACCTGGAGGACACGCTATCGGGGGGCGCTGCGGACCGAAAACGACGCGTACCGCGCCATCACCGCGATGCTGTCCTCGCTGGGGGATCCGTACACGCGGCTGCGCGACCCGGAGGAGACCGCGGCGCTGTTCCTGACGCGGCGCGGTTCTTCGGTCGGAACCGATCCGCTCGGTCGCGTCTCCGCGCAGAGCAAGACGGTGACCACCGGGGAGCTGCCCGGCGGTCTCGGCTACATCCGGCTGGGCAACTTCACCGACCCGAACCTCGTCGCCGAGGTGCGCGCGGCGCTCGAATCGATGCGCCGGAAGGAAGGGATCGTCCTGGACCTGCGCGGCAACAGCGGCGGCCTGTCGCGCTCGGCGGACGAGATCGGCAACCTCCTGGTCGGTCCCGGCAAGGAGGCGGGCCGGGACGCATCGGACGCCGGGGAGATCTCGCAGGTCACCGGGGGAGACGGAGCCCTGACCGACAGCCCGCTCACGGTTCTGGTGGACGGGCAGACCGGCAGCGCGGCCGAAAGGCTGGCGCGCACTCTGACGAACACCGGCCGCGCCTCGCTCGCGGGAGATCCGACGTTCGGCAAGGGCCGGGCGCAGATGTCGCGCGTGCTCCCGGGCGGGACGACCGTCCTGGTCTCCAACAGCGAGATGCTCGGGCCCGACGGGCGGCCGCTGCAGGGGAAAGGACTGGTCCCCACGCGCCGGTCGCCCCTTCCGGCGCCGCCGGGCGCCACACCGGCACCGAATCCGGCGCCGACACCCTGAGAACGCACGCGACGACCGGCGCGCCCCGGCCGGGCCGCCGCGTGCCCGTGGAGGCGCGTGATAGACTACGCGGCCCATGAGCGAACCGACGACGCATCCTCCGGCGCCGGGACGCACTTCCGATGGAGCACGAGCCCGGGTCCGGAGGCGCGCCCAGGCATTTCTGGCCGCCCTCGTTCCGGGAGCCGCGCCGGCCGGTTCCGGGGGCATCTGGGCGAACGCCTGGCCCTTTCCGGCCGTGGTCGTCTCCGCCTTCCTGATCTCCTGGGGCGCCGAGTGCGCCCAGTTCCTCGTGTCGCAGGGAATGGCGCTGGCGATCCTCGCGTGGCTGCAGGCGCTGCCCGAGTTCGCGGTCGAGGCGGTCATCGCCTGGTCTCAGCAGATCCACTTCATGACGGCCAATTTCACCGGCTCCCTGCGCCTGCTGGTCGGTCTCGGCTGGCCGCTGATCTTCGGCGTCGCCGCCTTCGGGAACTGGAGGCGCGAGCACCGGCTCCTGAGGCGGATCCACCTCGATGAGGAGCACTCGGTCGAGGTCCTGGCCCTCGGGTTTCCGATCCTCTACTTCCTGGTCATCTACCTCAAGGGAACGCTCACCCTTCTCGACGCCGCCGTGCTGATGGTGATCTACGTCCTGTACCTGTGGGTGCTGAAGAAAGTCCCGCCGCGGGAGGTGGAGGAGATCGCCGACCTCGAGGCGGTCCCGCGCCGCATCATGAGCCTGCCGCGTCGCGGCCAGATCGCGGCGATCGTCGTCCTGTTCGCCGGCGGCGGGCTGCTGCTGTACGTCGCGGCGGCGCCGTTCCTTCACAGCATGCTGCGCTTCGCGAAGCGTCTCGGGGTTTCGGAGTACCTGTTCATCCAGTGGGTCGCGCCGTTCCTGTCGGAGTTCCCCGAGAAGCTCAGCGCCATGTACTGGGCGCGCCGGCCGGGGAAGTCGTCGATGGCGCTGATGAACATGGTTTCGGCCAACATCAACCAGTGGACGATGCTCGCCGCGATGATCCCGATCGTCTATAGTTTCAGCGTCGGGTCGCCGACGCATATCCCCTTCGACGAATTCCAGCGGGCGGAGATCCTGCTGACGGTGGCCCAGTCGATGCTCGGTATGCTGCTCCTGTCCAACATGTCGTTCCACATCGTCGAGGCGGGAGGGATCTTCGTGCTCTGGGGGGCGCAGTTCGCGCAGCCCCACCTGCACAAGGAGATCACGATCGTCTATTTCGCCTGGGTCGCCTACGAGCTGTTCATGACGATCGTCATCCGCCGTCGCCTGGCCGCTCTGGATGCCTTCGGGCGCGTCTGGCGCGCGCACGCGGCGCGGAGCCGCAGCGTTCCCGCAGCCTAGGCAAGATTCCGGTGACGCGTGGTCGTTTCGCAACGCTCTCCCTGACGGTCGTCGCGGTCGCGGCGGCGGCCGTGTTCGGCCTGCCGCGCGCCCGGCGCTGGGGCGAGGAGAGGCTGCGCCGCTCGATCGAGACGCGGGCCAAGGCCCTGTTCGGCGGACCGGTGCGCATCGAGCGGCTGCGCATCGAGTTCGTGCCGCCGGGCGTCCATCTCGAGTCGGTGCAGGCGGAGCGCGAGGGAAACCGCGGGTCGCAGGCGCGTGTCTCGGCGGACGAGGTCTCCGTGTGGACCTCTCTGCTCACGTTCCTGCGGGCGCGGAGCGGCCCCTTCGCCGTCAGGATGAAGAGGCCGCGGATCGCGCTGCGCCTCGCTGAAGGACGTTCCCTGTCCGCCGGCACCGGCCAGTCGGGCCCGGCGACGGCACCCCTCGCGGCCGTCCTCGAGATCGATCTCGCCGGCGGTCCGGCCCTCAGGCTGGACGGAGTGCAGATCGAGGCGAGCCCGCAGCCGGGCGGGGGCGTGAGCGGCGACGGCCAGTTCGCCTCCGGCTCCTACGAGGGGCCCGGAGGAGAGTGGCAGGGACTGTCGGGCGACGCGACGTTCGTCGCCGGCGACACGGGCGTGCGACTCGATCCCGTGGCGATCCGCGGAGAAGGGCTGAGTCTCTCCGGGCACGTCACGGCGCGCGACGGCGACGCGCTCGTGCTCGAAGGGGCGCTCGACGTCGGCCTGGACGTGGGGAAGCTCGCCCGGTTCTTCCCGGAGGGGGCGGCGCCGCAGGGCCAGCTCAAGTCCTCGCTCACAGGGAGCGTGCGCGACGGCACACCCGCGGCGACCGGGAGTCTCGAGGTCGAGAACTGCTTCCTGTGGGGCGTGTCGATCGGCACGCTGCGCAGCGACCTGGTGGTGGACGGCGGCGTCCACTTCAAGGGGATTCGCGCGCACCTCCTGGGCGGCGAGGCGACCGGCACGACCGAGGTCCGTTTCACCAAGGACGGCTTCGAGGCGACGACCGATCTGCGGCTCGACGGTGTCGACGCGGCGCAGGTGCTCGAGCACGCCGGCTGGACCGGCCCGCCGCTCACAGGGACCATCCACTACAGCGGCACCCACCGGATCGACAGCACGGGACTGAAGAGCCTGCGCGGCACGGGGGTGGTCGACGCTGTCGGGCACTATCGTTCGACCCGGGGCGAGGACCTTCCCCTGGAGGTCACGGTCGGCGTCTCCGCGGAAGGGGAGACGGTCCATCTCCTGAACGGTGCCCTGCGCGCCGGATCGACACGCGCCAGCTTCTCCGGCCGTGCGGGTCCCGGCGAGGGGATCACTCTGAAGATGAGCGGGGGCACCGGAAACCTGTCGGAGATCCTGCCGCTGTTCGCGCCCCCCGCGAAGAAGGCACCGCGCCCGTCTCCGGAACCGGCTTCCGGTCCCACGCGGAGTCCTCCGCCCCGGGCAGGTCCCACGCCCGCCCCGTCACCCGGTCCGCCGCACCACTCCCGACCCGCCGCCCGGCGACAGTCGACAGCCCGTCCAGCGATTCTCTTCGCTTCCTGGCCGCCGCGGCGGCGGGGAGGGGCCGTGGACGCGGCGGGGGCGCCGTCCGTTGCCGGCCGCTCCGCCGCCGGCCCGCCCGCGATCGCGCCGGCCGCGGGCCCGGAGAGTCCCCTGGAGAGGATCGTGCATTCCCTCGGGGGGCGCTGGGAGTGGGACGGTGATCTGTCCTACGCCAGGACCGGTCTGAATTTCTCCGGGACTCTGAAAGGGAGCGACCTGACCTACCAGGGCACCCCGGTCGGCTCGCTGAGTGCCCGGGTCGTCTACCGTGACGACGCGCTTCTGATCGAAGAGGCCGCCGTCGAGGCCGGGAAGGACGCCGCGGCGCGTTGGAGCGGCCGCGTCGATTTCCGCGGCGAGGGATCGGTGCGCATCGAGGGAACCGCGACGCACTTTCCTCTCGCGCCGGTCCTCGCGGTGGCCGGCCTGAAGGCGCCGCTCACGGGCTGGGTGAGCGGCAGCATCGACCTGGCCGGCCGGCCGGATGCACTCACCGGGCACGCGCGCGTCGAGATCGCCCCGGGCACGGTCGCGGGGCTGGAGTTCGATGCTCTACGGGGCGACCTGATCTTCACCCCCGATCTGGTGGAGATGAAGCCGCTGACGATCGTGCAGGGCTCCGGAACGATGACCTTCGAGGGGAGGATCCCGTACCACGGTGCCGACTGGCTGCCGCAGGAAGGGGCCGGTCTGCCGCGCGTCGACGTTCGGGGCTCCGGAATCGACCTGTCGCTTCTGTCCAGGGTGGCGGCCGGTCTCCCGCTGGAAGGCACGGCGTCGATCGAGGGCACGGTCGAAGGAACGCTCTTCGAGCCGCACGGGACGATCACGCTGGGCGCGACGTCCCTGAAGGTACGCGGCTTTCCCCTGGGGGACGTGACCGCGCGCGTCGACCTGTCGGGGGACGCTGCCGACATCGTCCTGAAGGCGCCCGGCCAGGGAGCCGCGCTGACCGGGCGGATCGGATTGCAGGACGGCGCTCCCGCGGACCTGCGCGTCGTCCTCGAGGACACTCGGCTGCGGGGCGGGACGTTCCTCAACGGATCGTCCGAGGATGTGCAGGTGACGGTGGGAGGGGACGTGCGGATCCATGGGCGTCTGGCCGATCCCACGACTGTGGAGGCGAAGGCGACGCTGCAGCGCTTCGAGGCGTCCGTGGCGGGGTTGCAGGTGAGACCCGAGGCCCCGATCGAGCTGAGCCTCGAGTCGGGGAGAATGCGTCTCGCGCCGGTCGTCCTGTCGGGGCCCGGCACGCGCATCGAGGCGCGCGGCGAGCTCGATCCGGGGGCCGCCGGAACGATCGACCTCTCCGCCAGCGGACGGTTCGATCTGAAACTGGTGCGTCTGTTCCTGAAGACCCTGCAGGCGACGGGCGAGGGGACGGTGGTCCTGCACGTCGGCGGTCCGCTGGCGAGCCCCGCCTTCGAGGGACGGCTGGTCGTCGAGGCGGGGGCGATTCGCCACCCCGCCCTGCCGTTCCCGATCGATGACCTGCTCGGCAAGGCCCAGTTCGAAGGGATGCGCCTCAAGATCGAGAGTCTCGAGTTCCTGGCGGGCGGTGGCCCGGTGACCGGGACCGGCGAGATCCGGTTCGGCGATCTGCAGCGTTCGGAATCGCCGTTCCTCGTGAACACCGCCGAGGTCCATGTCCTCGGCACCAGCGTCAAGGGGGAGTTCCCGGAGGGGTTCCGATCGGTGTCGGACATGGACCTGACCGTGCGCTGCGAGCACGGACAGACCTCGCTCACAGGAACGGTCGACCTTGTGCGCGGCGTGTACGTTCGGGACTTCAGGCTGGATTCGTCGATCGGGAGGCCGCGGTCGAGCGAGACGTTCCGCGTCCCGTCCGGCGGCGGCTTCGCGGGGATCGACCTCGACCTGGTCATCCGCGCCACGCAGGACGTCTGGCTGCGCAACGACTTCGGGAAGCTCGAAGGGCAGGGCGACCTGCAGGTGCGCGGCACGACCGACCACCCGTCGATCGCCGGGAGAATCACCGCCGTCGAGGGGGGGACGATCCGCTTCCGCAACGTCGAGTACCGCGTGCTCGGTGGAACGATGGACTTCGCCGACCCGGAGGCGATCAATCCGAGCTTCGACATGCAGGCCGAGACGCGCGTCTCGGCGTACCAGGTGACGCTGCACTTCGAGGGGACGCTGGAGGATTTCCACTACGACCTGACCAGCACGCCGCCCCTGCCCGAGCAGGACATCGTGGCGCTCCTGCTCACCGGTCGCACGCTCGGGTCGCTGACGCCCGAGTCGGGCGGCCTGGCGGAGGAGACGGCCACGTCCTATCTGTCCGGCCTGACCGGGGAGCTGACCGGGAAGGTCGCAGGGAAGGCCGGGTTCGACGTGCTCAGCATCGATCCCCTTCAAGTGAACGCGCAGGGGGACCCGACGACGCGCATCACCGTCGGCAAGCAGGTCACCCCGGATCTCCTCGTCGCCTATTCCAACGACGTGGGTTCGACGCAGGGCTCGATCTACCAGCTCGACTACGCCCTCGAGCGCGACTTCCACTTCACGAGCCTGCGCGACCGGGACGGCTCGATCGGCGGCGACTTCAATTACATCCTGCGCGGCAGGCCGCCGGTCTCGCCGGGAGCGGGAGAGATCGTCTTCGTCGCTCCGATTGTGGGAAGCCTCAAGATCGAAGGGGACCTGCACGTCAAGGAGAAAGCGGTGCGCCGCCGCCTGCGGGTCAGGGAGGGGAGGCCGCGCAATCGCGCCGCGGTGAACGACGGCATCGACCGGGTCCTCAAGTTCTACCAGGACCGCGGCTACCTCATGGCCGACGTGGACTCCCGCGAGACGCGCGCGCCCGGAGGAAAGGTGGATCTGGTGTTCCGCGTCCGCGCCGGGCCGCGCGTGCGGATCGAAATCGACGGGACCCGCGGCCAGGCCGCCTTGCGCCAGGAGGTCAGACCGTTCTGGGAGAAGGGGCTGTTCCTCGAGGATATCGTCGACCAGGCGCGCGAGCGCATCGAGACGATCTACAAGGACCGCGGCTATCTTCAAGTGGAGGTCCACCCCGAGGTGTTGCACGACGATCCCGAGCAGTTCCGGGTGCGCTTCACGGTCCGGCGCGGCCCGCGGGCCCGGGCCGGCGAGGTGCGTCTGGACGGGGTCCATCACCTTCCCGAAAAGGAGGTCCGGAAGGTCCTGCGCACGTCCCCGGACGGGGTGTTCACGCGCGGCCTGGTCCGGCAGGCGACTCTTCAGGATGACGCGGCGGCCCTCCGGGCCCTGTACCTGTCACGCGGCTTTCCGGCTGTTACGGTCGAGGAGCCGGAGGTCACGCTCGACTCCAGCGGCCGGCGGGCGGTCGTCAAGTTCGTGGTGCGGGAGGGGTCGCTCGTGAAGTTCGGATCGCCGCGCTTCGAGGGGAATCGCGCCTTCACTTCCGCCGTTCTTGCGAAGACGGCCCGGATCCGTGAAGGCGAGCCTTACACCGCCGCCGCGGTCGACGCCGCCCTGGTCAGCCTGCGCCGCCGCTACGACGATGCGGGGTACCCGGACGTGCGGGTCACCTGCCGGCCGCTCGAACCCGGGCCCGATGCCGAGGCGCAGGAGAATCCGTCGTTCATCATCGACGAAGGACAGCCGCAGAGAGTGCGGGATATCCACGTCACCGGCCACGTCCTGACTCACGAGGACGTGATCCGCAAGGCGCTGACCATCGAGCCCGGGAGCGCCTTGAGCCGCAGCGATCTGCTGGCGAGCCAGACCCGCCTTTACGGGCGCGGGATCTTCAGCTCGGTGTCGATCGAGGCGGAGCCACCGGCGGCCGACGGCGCCGCGTCCGGGCCGGCCCCCGCGAGCCCCGGGGTCGTCGAGCACGACGTCCGCGTGTCGGTGCGCGAGATGGCTCCGATCACGCAGGTCTTCGGCGTCGGGTATTCCAGCGACGAGAAGCTGCGCGGACAGTACGAGATCTCCAATCGCAACATCTTCGGCAGCGGGCGCTACGTGGGCCTGCAGACGCGCGCCAGTAACCTGATGCAGCGCGGCACGCTGTCGTACCGGGAGAAGGGCCTGTTCGGAGGAAGCTACGACCTCCTGGCGTCGGCCTTCGGAGAGAACGAGGTGCATCCGGGGTTCGACGTGCGGACCATCGGCTCCTCGATCCAGCTCAGCCGCCGGTTCACGCGCGCCACGCGCACCCTCTACCGCTACTCGCTCAAGGACGTGAACCTCTCCGACACCACGGCGACGTTCGAAGGATCGACGCTCAGACTCTCGAGCTTCGCGGCCTCCGCCGTCCACGACACGCGCGACGCGCCGTTCGATCCGAGCCGCGGCCACTACCTCGGCGGCGAGGTGCAGTACTTCGACAGCGCCATCGGGTCGGAGGCGGACTTCGTGAAGATGTTCGCCCAGATCTACCGCTTCAGGCAGGTCTTCCCGCGAACCGTCTGGGCCCAGGCCCTGCGGGCGGGCGCCGCCGTTCCGTTCGGCGTGTCGAACACGGGCCCCCCCCTGACGTGCGTCGAGGGGACGTTCACGGATTCCGGCGTGCCCCCCTCCGAGCGTTTCTTCGCCGGCGGGGACACGACGGTGCGCGGCTTCGCGCGCGACCGCCTGGGCGCCGAGTGCAACGGCGATCCGCTGGGCGGCGAGGGATTGTTCATTCTGAACGAGGAGCTGCGCTTCCCGATCGTCCACTCCCTGGGGGGCGTGCTCTTCTATGACGCCGGCAACGTCTATCGCACGCTCGGCGACTACGACCTCGGCCATCTGCGCCAGGTCGCCGGCGCCGGCCTGCGCTTCGCCACCCCGATCGGTCCCTTCCGGCTGGAGTACGGCGCCCTCCTCGATCGCAAGGAAGGGGAGCCGCGCGGCGCATTGTTCTTCTCGATCGGCCAGGCGTTCTGAACAGGCCGCCGTCGACCGGCCCGCGGCCGGTGGCCCACAGCACCTCCGGCTCAGTGCCGGCTGAGACGCTCCGCGAGCGTGCGGCCGCCCGGGGCGCGGCCGGTGCGCTCGCCGGCGTCGTCCATGCGGCTGAAGGCGCGCTGCACGTAGCGCACTCCGAGGAAGCGCAAGGGCTCCGGCTCCCAGAGGGGCGAGCGGTGCCCGACGAGCGGCAGGGCGGTCAGCCCGGTCGTCCGACCGGTGACCAGATCCGCGAGAATACGTCCGGCCAGGTTCGAAGCGCCGACGCCGTGCCCGGTGTAGCCGCGCGCCCAGGCGATGCCCGCGGCCCGGTCGTGGTCGACGCTGGGCATCCAGTCGCGCGGCATCCCGAGCGGTCCGCCCCAGGCGTGAGTGAAGCGCGCGTTCTGCAGGACGGGGAACCAGTCGCGCGTCATGCGCCGCAGCGTGTCGTGCGTCGGCTCGTCGCGATCGTAGGCGTCGGCGATGGCCGAGCCGAAGCGGTACGGCGCGCCCCGGCCGCCGAACAGGATACGGCCATCCTGCGTGCGTGAGAGATAGTCGATCGAGAGGCGGAACGAGGCCAGGCACTCCCCGCCACGCCAGCCGATCTCCTTCCAGACCTCCTCGCCGAGCGGCTCGGTCAGGACGATCAGGGAGTAGACCGGCAGGAGGCTGCGGTGGGTCTTCTTGAGGCGGGCCAGGTACGCCTCGCCCGCCAGGACGACGACCCTCGCCCGGACGTCGCCGCGCGCCGTGCGCAGCACCGGCGCCTTCCCCGCCACGACATCGGCGACCTCGGTCTCCTCGTAAATCCTCCCGCCCAGCCGCTCGACGACCCGGGCGAGCCCGCGCGCCAGCCGGGCCGGGTGGACGCGGCCGTACTGCGGGCAGAACCAGGCGCCCCGCGTTCCACGGACCCTCACTTTCCGATCGGTCTCCGCGGCCGTCAGCAGCGACTGCTGGTCGCCGAAGCCGAAGCGCTCGAACATCGAGGCGTACTCGCGCATCATCGGCTCCTGGTAGGGATGACGCGCCACGAACAGGGCGCCGACCTTCTCGAACCCGGCGTCGATGCGTTCCGCGGCGCAGACCCGCGCGATCTCGTCCACGGTGTCGTACAGCGCCCGCTGCAGCGCCTGCGCCTTGTCCCGGCCGTACATGCGGGCGACGGCGTCCAGGCCGATGTTCAGCTTGCTCGAGACCCATCCGCCGTTCCGGCCCGACGCGCCGAACCCGGCGATCCGCCGCTCGAGAATCGCGACGCGCAGCGAGGGCTCACGCTTCAGGAGGTAGTAGGCGGTCCAGAGCCCCGTGTACCCGGCACCCAGGATCGCGATGTCGACATCAATCGATCCATCCACCCCCGTCCGCGGCGCCAGTTCATCTCCGCAGGTCTCCAGCCAGTAGGAGTACTTTGAATATTCGGACGTCGCACCCCGCGCAACAGCAGTGTTGTTCATGGGAGCGGAAGTATCGCACACACATCACCCGCGGAAAGCTGTGGCTGTTCGTCGAGGCCGACGGGGCGGGGGGCGCAGCCAGGCCGCGCGGTCGTCTGAGACCTCGCGCCGGGGCCCCGCCGCGCGCTCCACAGCGCGGTGGGCGGCGCGAGGCGAAGCGAGGGGAGGCTCGGGCGGCGAGCCGGACCCGTGCCGCGCGGGCGGGGCGGCCCGCTCCCCCGCGTCCCGTCAGGCACGTCGCGCGCGTCGCGCAGGTTTGACCGGTCCGCGCGTCTGTGCTAGCGTCACGTCTCTCATGTACAGGGCCACCGAGACCGTCGACTTCTGCTACGGCCACAGGCTCTTGCGCTACAAGGGAAAGTGCGCCCACCTGCACGGGCACAACGGCCGTGTCGAGATCGAGGTGACCGCCCCCTCGCTCGACGCACAGTCGATGGTCGCCGATTTCTCGGACATCGGACGGATCGTCAAGGATTGGATCGACCTGAACCTCGATCACAGGATGCTCCTGCACAAGGACGACCCGCTGGTGGCCGTGCTCAGGACACACGACGAGCCGCTCTTCCTGATGGACGGCGATCCGACGGCGGAGGCGATCGCCCGGGTGATCTGCGACTATGCGCTGTCGCAGGGGCTGAGAGTCTCGCAGGTGCGTCTCTGGGAGACCCCCGACTCCGTCGCCTCGTACACCCCTTCCTCGGCACGGTGAGCGCGGTCCGGCACTCACGGTGACCCTCCTGCGCGAGAGTTTCTCCGCCGTCAACGCCCGCTTCCATCTGGTCGGCATCTACACGCTGGTGGCGCTGCTCGTGCGCTTCGCCGGGCACTGGACCGGAGACGACCCGTCCGGTCTCCCCCTCATGCTCGGCGCCATGCTCCTCTCTGTCGCCGCGGACGGCGGGATCTTCGGTGTCCTCTTCCAGGCGGCGATGGGGCCGAAGGAACCGCTCTCGTTCCTGCAGTGGATGGCCGGGCTGTTCCTTCCGGTCTTCTGGCTCCTGTTCAAGATCGGTCTCCTGCAGGCCCTGCTGATCGCCGTCGTGTCGACGGCGCACCAGGCTCTCACCGGCGGCGCGCTGCCGGAGTCCTTCCAGAGAGTCCTCTACTGGGGGTTGCCGTTCTTCGACCTGACGGCCCAGGTCCTGGCCCTTTACAGCCTGCCGGTGTGCATCCTGGCGCGCGTGCGCCGCACATGGCGGCCGGCGATCCGGCAGGGTCTCGCGGTGTTCCGCGCCCGACCGTCCGAATCGGGTCTGCTCCTGCTCCTCCCGCTGGCGGTGACGGCGATCGAGAGCACGCTGCACTTCGCCCTGGGACCGGGGAGCGAGAAGGCGCCGCCCGGATACGCGGAGGGACTGGTCTCGCTCGCGGGCGCCTACCTGACGCTGGTCGCCTTCTTCGGCGCCACGCGTGTCGTCCTGGCCAGCTTCGCCGGCGATCCGCGCGAGGTCGCGGCCGGGGCCGACCCCACGGCACCGGGCCCCGCCGCATAGCGCGTCCGGTCACGAACCCCGGCCCGGAGGAACGCGTGCAGCCTCTCGGCGCACTTGGCGCACAGGCCGCAGTGTCGTCCGTTTTTCGGCCGGGAGCAGGACAGAGTGAGGTCGAGAGGCAGGTCCCGTCCCCGCAGGATCACTTTGTCCTTGGCCAGGGCGCGATAGGGAGTCTCGATCCGGATGGATGCGTCGAGACCGAGGCCCAATGCTTTCCCGAGGACGCGGAAGAACTCCGGCGTCCCGTCGGGGAAAGGATTCAAGTTGAGCACGCCGAGCGCGAGGGTCGGTATGCCCCGCATCGCGCAGAAGGTGGCGGCCTTCGAGAGGAGGGCGATGTTCCTTCCCGGCAGGTACACCGACTCGTCGCCGGCCCGGAAGCCCGGCGTGCCCCGGCCGCCCGTGCTCCAGTGACGCCCGTACAGATCGGCCATCGGGACGTCGATGACGGCCAGGGAACGGAGGCGCTTCGACCGAAGGGCGCGCAGAAACTTCCTGAGCATCGCGATCTCGTCCTTCTCCCAGCGCAACCCGGAGCGGACGTAGAGCGGCTGCACGGAGAGACCGCGGCGCAGCAGGTCGCGCAGCAGGACGGCGGAATCAAGCCCGCCGCTGACGAGCGCGCAGGCCGTGCCTCGGCGCGACCGCGGCGAGAACCGGTGTTTGCGCGAAACTCGGTGGCGGCTCATCGGGCGGATCCCGACACGTGACCGTGCGCACAAGGAAAGGGGGGCCCGCCCGGGCCCCCCGTCACATGTTCTCGCTCCGGACCGATCCCTAGCCGCGCAGTTTGTTCTCCGGCTTCCGGGGAGGGTCGTTCGCCGGTCTCGGCGTGGGCTGAGGCTTGCCCTTGAACGCAGGGGTCAGATCCTTGTTGATCACGGCCCATTCGGGCGACTCCTCTTCGGTCTCGACGATCGCCTCGATCGGGCACTCCGGCAGGCAGGCTCCGCAATCGATGCATTCCTCCGGATCGATGATCATGAACTCCTGACCCTGGTAGTCGCCGGGATGGATGCAGTCAACGGGACAGACGGCGACGCACGTCGCGTAGCGCTCGCCCAGACATTTGCCCGTGATGACGTAGGACACGGTGAAAGCCTCCTCTTTGATTGAGACTGCAGACCAGCGGCGGATGTTATCACACAAGTTCCCGGCTTTGTAAAGTCGGGTCCGGCGCCTTTGGCTTCGGCCGCCGCCTCGAACGGCGCGCCGTCCATGACGTTCGAGGCATTGGCCTCCGTGACGCCGGCTCCCTATATTGTGGGCCGTGACCGGTCCAGGGCAATTGCAGGATCGTAACCCCGGGGCGCGTCCGCGCTCCGACGCCGCGCCCCAGAGCCGTCCGGCGGGCATGTTCCCGGTGCGCCGCGCCATCCTGATCTTTCTCGTGATCCTGACCGTGGTGGTGCTGGCGCGCATCGCGTCGTCGGCCGAAGGGGCCGTGCCGGCCGGCACTGCCCGCGCGTCCGGGCGCGCCCCTTCGCCCGCGGCGGCCCTGTCGCTGCGGCTCGAAGAGCCGGGCGGCCTGCTGCCGGGCGGCTCGCGCCTGCAGCGCACGGTCGCCCTCGCGGGGATCCGGCGCGGCTCCTCCTCGGTCACGCTCGGCTGGGAGGTGCTCGTGGAGGGCGGGGTCACGGCGCGCGGCGGCGAGGTCCTGCAGCCGCGCGGCGGGACGGCGCGGGCGGCCCTGTCGATCCCTCTGCCCGCCCTGGATCGCCCCGCCGGACTCGATCTCAGGGTGGAGGTGAGCGAGGAGGGCACCATCCAAGGGACGGCGACGTTCCCGTTTCTGGTCTATCCCGGAGGGGCGGGAGAAACGCTCGCCTCTCTCTTCGGTCGCGCGCGCGTCGCGCTCTACGACCCCGAGGGGGCCGCGGCGGCGCCTCTCGCCGCGCTGGGGCTCCGTGCCGAGGAGTTCGAAAACTTCGAGGGAATGGCCCTCTTCAAAGGAGACCTCATCGTCATCGGCCCGGGCGGGTTCAGCCGAGGGCGCGAGGCCCTCGGGCCGATCCTGGCCGCTCGGGCGCGCTCCGGAATGCGGCTCCTGCTCCTGGAGCAGCCCACGCTCCCCGCCACGCTCAGCGAGGATCTGAGACTCTGGCCGTCCTTCAGCCGCAGGAGCGGGACGGAACCCCTGCTCTCGCTCCGGCATCCCGTTCTGCGCGGTCTGCCGGCGCCGGACGGAGCGTACGCCTCGACCGGCGGGACGTCGGCGCGCCCGCTCCTGCCGCCGACGCGCGGCAACTTCAGGATCATTTCCGAGGTCCGCACGCTGACCGGGCCGGCATGGCAGGAGGGCGTGACGATGCTGGAGCTGCCGATCGGATCGGGCACGGTCCTGGCGGCGCAGTCACCGCTGTGCGCCGATTTCGCCGCGAAGCCCTCGGCTCGCCTGGTGCTGGCCAACTCCCTGGCCTACCTCCTGGGGGAGCGGCGCGGGCTCAAGAGGGCTTATCTCTATGGCGATTCCCTCGAGGACGTTCCAGCCTGTCTCGCGCGGCTGGCTCCCTCCGTCACCCGCGTGCCGGCCGATTTCGCGGGTGTCGACGTCCTTCTGGTGGCGGGTGACTGGCGCGCGCAGCGCCAGACGGCCTCCTCGCGCCTTCCCGCGCTCGCCGATGTCGCGCGCTACCTGCGGGAGGGGGGGACGATCCTGCTCCTCAACCCGCAGCCGTTGGCGCTCGGGTACCTGCGGGACGTCGTCGGCGTGCCGGTCCGCTTCGAGTCGCCGGGTGACGATACCGCCCCAGCCGACCCGGCCGCGGCGCTCTTCGAGGGGATTGCACACGACGACCTGCCGTTGCTGGCGCGCGGCCGGGAGGTGGAATTCCGCCTGCGCGCTCCCGGAGAGCGGCAGAACATCGTGCCGCTGCTCTTCGCCCCGGGGATCGCGGTGTACCGCGTCGGCGCCGGCACTCTCGTCGCGCTGTCCCTTCCCGATGCCGGCGACTGCGCCGCACCGCGCGCCTCGAGCCTGCTCGCGCGATTCCTGACCAACCTCGGGGTTCCCCTCGACCACGCGCCCGGCATCGACCCGGAGGCCGTCTCGCTCCTGGACGAGTAGACGCCCTCACTCCACGACGCCGACCCGATCCATCCGATTTTTCATATACACTCGGCCCTTCGAAGGAGGTCGCCGCCATGTCCGCACGCGTCGCGATCAACGGGTTCGGCCGCATCGGCCGCATGGTGATGCGCGCCGTCAAGGAGCGCCGGCTCGACGTCGACTTCGTCGCCATCAACGATGTCGCCGATCTGGAGCCCCTCGGGATGGTCCTGCGCTACGACTCGATCCACGGCCGGTATCCGGGAACGGTCGAATGGAACGACACGACCCTCGTGGTCGACGGGGACGAGATCCGCGTCTTCAAGGTGGGCGACAAGCGGTCGGGCGATCCGTTCGCGTTCCCCTGGCACGACCTGGGGATCGACGTGGTGATCGAGTCGTCGGGGCTGTTCAGGAAGCGCGACGAGCTGCGGCGTCACCTGGACGCGGGCGCGAGGAGGGTCATCCTGACCGTCCCCGGAAAAGATCCTCTCGACGCGACGATCGTCCTGGGCGTCAACGACGACACGCTGCGCAAGGAGCACCGCATCATCAGCAATTCGTCCTGCACCACGAACTGCGCCGCCCCGGTGGCGAAGGTCCTCGAGGAGGCCTATACCATCAGAAAGGGTTTCCTGACGACCGTGCACGCCTACACCAACGACCAGCGCCTGTTCGACTACCCGCACAAGGACATGCGGCGCGGGCGCATGGCGGCGCTGAACGTCGTCCCGACCTCGACCGGGGCGGCCAAGGCGCTCGGCCTCGTCGTGCCTTCGCTCGCCGGCAAGGTCGAAGGGCTGGCCTTCAGGGTTCCGGTCCCTTCCGGTTCCGTGGTGGATCTCACCGTGTACACCGAGAAGAAGGCCGAGGTGCAGGAGATTCACGGCCTGATGCGACGCTCCGCGGAGGGGCGCATGAAAGGAATCCTCAAGGTCTCCACCGATCCGATCGTGTCGGCCGACATCGTCGGCGACGCGCATTCCGCGATCTACGACGCGCCGTTGACGCAGGTCCTCGGCGAGCGCCTCGTGAAGGTCGTCGCCTGGTACGACAACGAATGGGCGTACGCGATGCGGATCGCCGAGCTGATCCCGAAGGTGCACGCCCTGTGAGCCGCCGTCTCCGGGGGGTGGCCCGGGTGGCGGCGGTGGCGCTCGTGCTCGCCTCTCCGACGGTCCTCGCCAGACAGCACTCGGCCGTGCGCGAGATCGTCCTGAAGCAGATCCTCCTGCCGCATCATTATTATTATCGCGAGATGTACCTGCCGCAGGCGACCACGGGTCCGGGGTCGGTCGCCTGGTCCCCCGACGGCGAAGAAGTCGTCTACTCCATGCAGGGATCGCTCTGGCGGCAGCGGCTGGGGAGCGGCGTGGCGCGCCAGATCACCGACGGACCGGGTTACGACTATCAGCCCGACTGGTCACCCGACGGACGGTTCGTCGCCTACGCCTCCTACCGGGACGATGCCGTCGAGCTGTGGGTCCTGGACACCGCCAGCGGACGGACCCGGCCCCTGACACACAACGGAGCGGTCAATGTCGAGCCCCGCTTCTCCCCCGACGGTCGGCGGCTGGCGTTCGTGTCGACCGTCTACAACCGCCGCTTCCACATCCACACCATCCTCCTGGACGAGAGCGGCGCGCCGGGCGAAATCGAGCGCCTGACCGAGGACCACGAGAGCGGCCTGCCGCGTTACTACTACAGCCCGTTCGACCACTACATCTCCCCCAGCTGGTCCCCGGACGGGAAGGAAATCGTCTTCGTGTCGAACCGGGGCCACATCTGGGGCAGCGGGGGCTTCTTCAGGATGAAGGCGCAGCCCGGCTCCGAGATGCGCGAGATCCGCTACGAGGAGACCACTTGGAAGGCGCGTCCCGACTGGTCGCCCGACGGCCGGCGCATCGCCTACGCCTCGTACCTGGGCGGCCAGTGGCACCAGATCTGGCTGATGACGGCCGAGGGGGGGGACGTCTTCCCGCTCACGTACGGAGAGTTCGACGCCGTGGCGCCGCGCTGGTCGCGCGACGGCCGGCGGATCGCCTACATCTCGAACCAGGACGGCAATACATCCCTGTCGGTGATCGAGATCCCGGGCGGGAAGCGCACCCGGATCGACGCCCGAGAGAAACACTATCTCGGTCCGGTCGGAAGGCTGAGGATCACGGTCGTCGATCGCAGGACCGCGCGTGCCGTCCCCGCCCGCCTCTCGGTCCAGGGGCCTGACGGGCGCAGCTTCGCGCCGGACGACGCCTGGCGGCACGCCGACGAGGCGTTCGATCGCGAGGAGCGGAAGTTCGAGTACTCGTATTTCCACACCCCCGGGTCGTCCGAGGTGACGGTCCCGGCCGGTCCGGTCACGGTCGAGGCGATGAAGGGGCTCGAGTACCGTGTCTTCTCCACGCGGGTCGACGTGCCGGTGGGCGGCACCGCCACTCTGCGGATCGGTCTCGATCGGATCGCCGACCTCCCCTCGCGGGGCTTCTACGGGGGGGACCTGCACGTGCACATGAACTACGCGGGGACCTACCGCAACACTCCGAAGCACCTGGCCCTGCAGGCCATGGCGGAGGACCTCGCGGTGATCGAGAACCTGGTGGTGAACAAGGAGCAGCGCGTGCCGGACATCGCCTACTTCAGCGATGGCCCCGCCCCCGCCTGGACATCCGGAGCCATCATCGCGCACGGTCAGGAGTACCACACGAGCTTCTGGGGTCACACGGCCATCCTCGGTCCCAAGGACCATTTCCTGGTGCCGGCGTACGCCGCCTACGTGAACACCCCCGCCTCGAGCCCGTACCCGAACAACCCGTCCATCTTCGACATGGCGCACGCCCAGGGGGCGGTGACGGGCTACGTGCATCCGTTCGACACCGCGCCCGACCCGGGCAGGATGGAGGAGCCGCTGACGAACGACCTGCCGGTCGGCGTCGCGCTCGGCAAGGTCGATTACCTCGAGGTCGTCGGTTTCAGCGACCACCTCGCGACCTCCGGCGTCTGGTACCGGCTCCTGAACTGCGGCTTCCGTCTGCCGGCCGGCGCCGGCACCGACGCCATGGCGGACTATGCCTCGCTGCGCGGTCCTGTGGGGGTGGACCGCGTCTACGTCCAGACCGGCACGCGTCCCGATCAGGCCCGGTTCCTGGAGGGGATTCGGGCCGGCCGGACGTTCGCGACCAACGGGCCGCTCGTCCAGCTCACGCTCGGGGGCAAGGGTCCCGGCGGCGAGATCCGACTGCCTGCCGGTGGCGGGACACTGCGGGCGCGGGTCACGCTCGCCTCGATCGTCCCCATGGACCACCTGGAGATCATCGGCGACGGCAAGGTGGTCGCGGATCTGCCTCTGACGGGGGACAGGCGCGCGGCCACGGTCGACCGGGCCATCCCGGTCCGGGAGAGCGGCTGGTACCTGCTGCGCGCCTACTCCGAGCGGCCGGAGCACCCGGTCCTGGACATCTACCCGTTCGGGACCACGAGTCCGGTCTATGTCGTGGTGGGAGACGCGCCCAGGCGGTCGACCGACGACGCCGCCTATTTCCTCGCCTGGATCGACCGTCTCGAGAAGGCCGCCCGCGAGCACACCGGCTGGAATACCGGCGCCGAAAAGGAGGCCGTGCTCGCGGACATCGCCAAGGCTCGCGCGGTGTTCCTGGAGCAGATCACTCCGTAGGGGGAGGCGCGGGACCGGCGGCCGGGTCTCCCGCGGCCGCGAGGAATCTGTTCAGGAACGACGCGACCTCGGTCGCGAGCTTGTCGTACTGCCCGCTGTAGTGGTGCGCGCCGGGCAGCAGGGCGACGACGCGCTCCGCCTCCCCGCGCAGATCGGGGCAGATCGACTCCTCGTCCTTTTCACCCGCGCTGCAGAAGATCGGCAGGGCACCCAGGGCCCGCGCATGCTCCAGGACGTTGTAGGGGGTGGATTTCTCCTTCTTGCGCAGCCAGTCCAGGACGCTGACCTCGAAGGAGGCGTGCGGTCCCGGTGAGATGAGAACGAGCCCGCGGAAGACGTCCTTGAATGCGGGACGATCCACGACCACCGGCAGCACTTCGGCGCCGAACGAGTACCCTCCGCCGAACAGCGGCAGGCCGTCACGCCGGCAGACTTTGACGAGTCGCTCGAGATCCGCGGCGACCTGCTCGGGCGTCTTCTCGCTCCAGAAGTATTTCAGCGTGTTGATCGCGACCGTCGAGACACCGTGATCCGCCAGAGTGCCGACGAGCGTCTTGTCCAGGCTCGACCAGCCGCCGTCTCCCGAGATGAACAGCAGGAAGGCGCGCGGCCGTTCGACCAGGTGCAGCACCAGGGGGAGGTCGAGCGCCTCGAGGTCCTGCGCCAGGTTTGGATCGACCGACGCGCGGGGGGCCCTGGCGGCCGCGGCTTCCTGGTTTGAGACGCGGACGATCTCCGCGAGTCCTTCGTCGAAGGCGGCGCTCCATCTCGCCGGGTTGCCGAAGCCGTGTCCGACCCCTTCCAGAAGAGTGACGTGGGCGCCGCGGATGTTCCTCGCGAAGGCGTGGGTGGCCTCCGGGGTGCAGGCCTTGTCGAGCGCCCCCTGGAGGACCTCCCAGTGCCCGGCGATCTCGTCGACCGGCGGGAGATCCACTCTCCTCTTCGATGCGTCGTACTTGGGGCGGAAAGCGTCGTGCGCGCACAGCGGGGGGACCCCCTCGAGGTCCGGGCAGAACCCCAGGCTCATGCCTCCCGAAAAACTCTCGCTCGACGCCGCGAGAGCTGCGTAGACCAGCGTTGCGCCGCTGGAATAACCGAGGAGCATGGGTCTCGAGTATTCCGGAAACCGCAGCTGCTTCTCCAGCGATTGTCCGATCACCTCCAGCTCCCCGGCCGGATACCAGCAGGGGCCCTTCGACAGGAGAGCGGCCTTGCGCAGCGTCGGATACGACAGCCCCGCGACGACCGCCGACGCGCCGCCGGCCGAGCGCCGCGCCATGTCGACGACTCCCTTGCTCCAGCCATCGTCGCCGCTCACGAAGAGGATCGCCCTCTCCGGCGCCCCCGCGGGAAGATACACGCTCGCCTCGCCCACGATCGGCAGGCGCAGCCTGCGCTCCTCGATCGACGGAGGGCCGGGGGTGGCCGCAGGCGTCGGAGCGGGGGGTTGCGCTCCCAGGAGCATACCGATGGCGAGCGCGAAGACAATCAGGAGGTCCCCCGTCTGGGCTGCAGGAAAGAGCGCCAGCCGCCCGCGATCAGCACCGACACCTGCACCGCGGCGAGCGGCCATTCCCAGAACTCCGGGTACGCCATGTAGCGCGGCACCCACCTGGGATGGTACTTGGCCTTGTAGGCCCTCAGGCCCTGGAAATTGTACAGCCCCTCCCCGTGACGGAACAGGAGGTGCGCGAGCCGTTCCCACAGTCTCGCGCCGCTCACCTCTCCGACGGAGGCGAGCGGCGCCATGCCGAAGTTGAACGCGCGGAACTGCTCCGTCTTGCCCCAGAGCAGGAGCTTGACGAACAGGTAGTCCATGACGCCCTCGGGCGCTGCGGCGGTGTGACGCATCAGGTCGATCGACAGCTCCTGCCGGCCCGGTCCAGTCAGGACGTTCGCGAAGGCGATCGGCCTTCCGAGATGATCGAGCACGAGGGCGCACGGAAACCGCGTCAGGTAGGCCTCGTTGAAGGAGCCGATCGAGAACTGCTTCTCGCGCGCCTCCTTGGTCATGAGCCATTCGTCGGAGATGCGCTTCAGCTCGGGCAGGAGGGCGGCCACGCCGTCCGCGGGGGCCACCGTGAAGCTGTACCCCTCGCGTCCCTCCAGCCGGTTGACGGCGTGGCGGAAGTGCTTCCACCGGGACCCTTCCGGGGAAAACTCCTCCAGATCGAGGATCGCCTCCTCGCCGAGCTTGAAGAACGAGAAGCCGTGATCGTGCAGGAGCGGCAGCCAGAAGGGCGCAACCTGGTAGAACACGAGGCGGCGGTCCATCTCGTGCGCCAGCGCCATCAGCCCCTCGAGGAAGTCGCGCTCCTCTCCTTCGGCCACGGTCGGATCGCTGAACACGACGAGGTACGATCCGACGACCCGGTACGCCGCGAAGGCGCGCTCGCCGAAGAAGAAGATCGACTTGTCCCCCGCCGCCACCATCAGGGCCGAAGTCCCCGCGCCGAGCTCTTCGTGGATCTTCAGGGCCCGCTCGATCTCGTCGCGCGTCGGGGGGTGGAAGGGAGCCGGCACGCGCAGGCCGACGTACAGGAGGAAGGCGACCGCGGACACGCCCATCAAGGCCAGCGACCGCAGGAAGCGCGCCACCTGCTCGCCATGGCCGAAGAAGCCGAACGTCCACCAGAGGGACGGGTCGTACTGCATCGAGGTATAGGAACGGAAACCGACGACGGCGAAAATCCCGAAGGCCAGCGCGGCGATGGCCAGGGTCGTCCAGCCGAACCACGGGGCCCTCCCCTCCTTCCTGAACAGGGCGGCCTGGGAGGCCGTCACGCCTCCGAGGGCGAACAGGATGATCGCCTCTTCGTAATCGAGTCCCTTCAGGAGAGCCCCGACCCCGCCCACCAGGAGGAGCGTCACGGTCAGCCGGTGCGCCTCGCGATAGCCGCGCGCCACGCCGCGCGCCAGCAGGAGGAGCGCGAGTCCGGTCAGCGCCGCGACCAGGTGGGACAGTTCGACCACCCCCACCGGCACCCAGCGCTCCAGGACCTTCAGGCGGTGGGCCAGGGCGGGCGAGGCCGTGGACGCCAGAAGGACCACGGCCCCGCCGCCGATGAGCAGGGCCAGGATCGACGGGACCGGCTTGAGCCAGCGCGCCCCGGCGCGCGCCCCGCGACTCAGGAGGACCAGGCAGGCCAGAAGCCACGGCACCATGTAGTAGATCGTCCGGTAGGCGATGAGCGCCGCCCCCGCGGCGGCCGCCCCCACGGGAAGACGGATGAGCCAGAAGGCGTCGGCGCTGCCGAGCCCGCCGGGGAGGAGCGAGATCACACCGATCACCTGTCCCGTGAAGAACAGCCGTGCGATCTCGCGCCAGTCGGTCGCCTGCCCCGTGGCCCGCACGATGGCGACGAACACGCCCGTGGCCAGAACCCAGTCGAGCAGCGCGACCGACAGGAGCGCCGCCCAGGCACCGATGCCGCGGCGCATCCAGGCCGGGGCCCTGGAGATCCGGCCGAGGCGTCCCAGGAGCACGGCCAGGAGCGCCAGGATCGTCACGACG
>WNGH01000285.1_pt1 | contig 41032 bp, 46 predicted proteins | sample 5400631 | NCBI WGS metagenome assembly WNGH01 (sample SAMN13153373, study PRJNA577476) | soil metagenome | isolation source: 115 cm soil or saprolite under Garry oak tree replicate 1 | place: USA:California | collected 2016-06-15 | reverse complement strand
GATCCTGGCGCCAATGTCAAGCCAGTTTAGTGACTACATATAGAAACAAACAAATACCCCGCCATGGCCTGAACAACTAGCAAAGACGGGGTTCTTCTATCGCTGCCGTGACTACTCCTACGGCGGAACTTCAGATTAGTCAAGCCAAGTCAGTGCCTCTGACAGATTGAACCGCGCCTGCGACGGCACCCCGGGATGATCGCGGGCAGCGACACCTCAAAGGTGAATCCCCGGCCGAACCGAGGAATAGAAAGGGGCCGCCAAGCGGCGGCCCCTCTCGCTACTGCGCGGAACTGCAATGGAATCTCAGGCCTTGGGTTCGCCGCTCGCCTTGGGTTCGCCGCTCGCCTTGGGTTCGCCGCTCGCCTTGGCCAGCTTCTCCTTGATCCGCGCCGACTTGCCAGAACGCTCGCGCAGGTAGTAGAGCTTTGCCCGGCGCACGTCGCCGCGGCGCTTGAGCTCGATGCTGGCGATGATCGGCGAATAGGTCTGGAAAGTGCGTTCGACGCCTTCGCCGGAGGATATCTTGCGGACGATGAAGCTCGAATTGAGGCCGCGATTGCGCTTGGCGATGACGACGCCCTCGAAGGCCTGGACGCGCTTGCGATCACCTTCGACGACGTTGACGTTCACGACGACCGTGTCGCCCGGCGAGAATACCGGGACCTTCTTGCCGAGGCGTTCGATTTCCTCTTGCTCGAGTTGCTGGATCAGGTTCATTCAGTGCCCTTTCATGGTCATGGCCAGTGGCCTTTCGCGCAGAGCAGCCGAAGCTGATGCGCGCGATTTCTTGCTTAGGACGGCTAGTTGCCGCTTACGCTTATGGTCGCTCCCGCCGAATTTCTTCGAGCAAGCGCTGCTCCTCCTCCGTCGGCGTCCGCTGCCGCAGCAGATCCGGACGCCTCTCCCAGGTCCGTCCCAGCGCCTGCTTGAGGCGCCATCGACGGATTCTCTCGTGGTTGCCGGACAGCAGCACTTCCGGCACCCGCATACCCGCGTACACTTCCGGCCGCGTGTAATGCGGCGTATCCAGCAGTCCGTCGGCGAAGGACTCCTCCGCCGCGGAATTATCGTCGTTCAGCGCCCCCGGCAGCTGCCGCACGCAGGCATCGATCAGCGCCAGCGCAGCAATTTCGCCGCCGGAGAGGACAAAATCGCCGAGCGATATTTCCTCGTCCACCCGTCGTTCGAGCAAGCGCTCGTCGACGCCCTCGTAACGACCGCACAGCAGTATCGCCCCTGCCCCGGCCGCCAGTTCCACAACGCGCCGGTGCGTCAGCGGACGCCCCTGCGGCGAAAGATAGATCACCTGGCCGGGCGCCTCGCCGGCCTGGCGGCGCCGCGCCTGCGCCGTGTCGATCGCCTTTTCCAGCGGCGCCACCAGCATCACCATGCCCGGACCGCCGCCGTAGGGACGATCATCGACCGTCCGGTGATTGTCATCGGCCCAGTCGCGCGGGTTGTGGCAATGCATTCGCCATAATCCCCGCTCCAGCGCACGGCGACTGATGCCCGATTCCGTCACCGCGGCGAACATCTCCGGGAACAGGGTGACGGCGTCGAAGGACAGCGTCATCCTGCTCACCAATCCCTTTCCCACTCGACGCGGATGCGGCCCTGTCCGGCGTCAACCTCCTTCACCACGGCCGCGACGAAGGGCAGCAGGCGCTCCCGCGCGTCCTCGCCCTCGCCTTCGCCGACCACCAGCACGGCGTTGGCACCACTTTCGATGAGCCGGCAAACCCTGCCGAGTCCCTCGCCATGCTGGTTCTCGACCCGCAGGCCAATCAGGTCGGCCCAGTAATACTCGCCGGGCAAGGTTTCCGGTAGAGCCTCGCGCGGCGCCCCGACAAAAAACCCATCCAGTTTCTCGGCGGCACCGCGGTCATCGATGCCGCCGAACCGGGCCACCAAGCCCTTGGCATGGAACCGCAGGCCCTTGAGTTCATAGGCCTGCCAGTCGTCGCCGTCCGCGTCACGATGCAGCCAGAGCTGCCCCATTCGCTGCCAGGATTCCGGGTCGTCGCCGAATGCATGCAAGCGGACCCAGCCTGCCACCCCATACGGGGCGGCGATGCGCCCCAGGACGACCATGGCCAAGCCCGTCAGGCAGCTTTCTTGGCCGCGAATTCCTTGACCAGGCGGGCTGCCGTGGGCGACAACTGGGCGCCGTGTCCTTGCCAATAGGCCAGGCGCTGCAAGTCCACGCGCAACCCCTGTTCGTTCTGGGCGGCGACGGGATTGTAGAAGCCGATGCGTTCGACGAAGCGACCGTCGCGGCGATTGCGCGAATCGGCCACTACCATGCTGAAGAAAGGGCGCTTTTTGGCGCCGCTGCGGGCCAGACGAATGACGACCATTGCTCGTAACCTCGTTTCCTGAAAGCGGAAAAAAGGGGCGAATTATACGAAACATTGGGCCGCGTAACAAGAAGCCGGCACCGCCGGGCCGTTAATACCCGTGGCGACCTCGGTCGCAGACCGCTCGCCTCGCGTCGGCTGGCGTCGGTCGGTGACGCTCGCGGGCCTCGCTGTTGTCGCCGTCGGCGATGGCGCAGGCCGCACCCGGACTGCGCCATCGACATCAAGCGCGCCGCCGCAGCCGACGCGTCCCGATCAGGCAAATATGCCGGCGATGGTGCGCTGGATCGCTGCGGCGGCGGCCCGCGGATCCTCGGCCTGGCGGATGGGACGTCCGACAACGATGTAGTCGGCCCCGTTGGCGAAGGCCTGGGCCACATCGACGGTGCGCTTCTGGTCGTCGGCGGGGCGATTTTCCACCGGGCGGATACCCGGCGTGACGACCAGAAGTTTCTGCCCCAGTTCGCGGCGGATCATCGGCGCCTCAAGCCCCGACGACACGATCCCATCGACGCCGGCCGCGAGGGCCCGACGCGCCCGCGACAACACCAGTTTGTCCACGTTGCAGGCGAATCCCAGATCGTCGAGATCGCCGCGGTCGAGGCTGGTCAGGACGGTCACGGCGAGGATCTTCAGGTCCCCCTTGTCCAGGGCCGCCGCCTCCATGATGGCCTGATTGCCGTGCACGCTGGCCATGTGGGCGCCGCGGCCGGCCAGGGCGCGAACCGCCGCGCGGACGGTTTCGGGCACGTCGAAGAACTTGAGGTCGACGAATACTTTCTTCTGCCTGGCGATCAGCCACTCGAGCAAGCCGAAGTAGCCGCCGGCCATGAACAGTTCGAGCCCGATCTTATAAAAGGCCGCGGCATCGCCGAGCCGCTCGACGAAGGCTCGCGCGGCATCGGCATCGGGCAGATCGAGGGCGACGATCAGGCGTTGGGCAGGGTCGATCGGCTTGTCGGAAAGCAGGGATGGCTCAGGCATCGGATCATCTTTCGCGGTCGGATTTGACAAATGCATCGAAGCTCTGCCGCTCATAATGGCCATCGGCGACGAAGCGCCCGAGCTGCAGGAAAGACCGCTCGTTCCTGGTAGCACCGACGTAGCGGACCAATTCGCTACCGTCAAGGGCGAAGAAAACGAAGGTCGGCGTCGCCTGGACGTGCTGGCGCCGGGCGAATTCCTTCTCGGTCATCTCGTGGCCGGCAAAGTCGCCGATCGGCACGGACCCCAGGATATCGACGCTGAAGACGGCGAAATACCGCCGAAAGTATTCCTGAACGTCATCGCGATTGAGGATCGTCTGGCGCATGCGGCGACAGTAGGGGCAACCGTCGGCCTCGAACATGACCAGCACGCCGCGCTTGCCGTTCTGCCGGGCCGTCGCCAGCTCGGCCTTGAAGTCGCCGAAGCTCTGGTCGAAGAAGCGATCGGCCACGGCCGTCGCTGCCGCCGTAGCCGCGCATGACAGGAGGATCGCCATGAACAGGACGCCGGCCAGCAGGCGGCCGACTGCCATGAGGGAATCGTGTTCCACTTTGCGGCGCATCGTCGAATTCTACTAGAATCGCCGTTCTGGCCAGTCCCGGCTCCGTCCGCTGCCCGACCTTGATGTCCGATCCCGCCGACCCTCCTCCGCAGCCAACGGCGTTCGCCGCGGCGGCGGCGTGGCTGGAGAGCGCTCCCGCCACCGACCCGGTCGCCGAACTGCCGCTGCTGCGCCAGCACTTACGGGCACTCGTCGACGGGGATGTCCCGGTGCCAAGGCTGCTTGAACTGCTCGCCGAGCTGCTTCCCAGGGCTGCGGCGGCCGAGCATGCCGCCCGGCCGCATCTCCTCCGGACGACCCTGCCGCTGCCGCGACAACTGCGCAGCCTGGCCAAGGCGTTGATCGATTGCGAGGGCGTCCTCGCAAAATCGCTGATGCGCATCGCCCGCGACGCCGACGCCGCCGACCTGGCGGCAGCCGGAGCCCGCCGCGCCGACATCATCGCCTCGGCGCTTAGCCATCTGGCGACGCAACTCGAGGCCACCCTGCTCACCTCGCTGCCGACGCCGCCGGCGTTATGGAGCTTGGCGCAGCGCCTCTATTACATGACGTATGGATACACCTCGGCGCAGGCCCCCGCTCCCGGCCATGGCGGCAGCGCCGAGCTGACGCTGAAGATCATGCTGGCCATGGCCACGTCCCATGCCGAAGCGCATACGCCGCGCCAATTCGACTTCCTGGTGCGGTTCGCGCGACGCCACGCGGCCAAGGTCGAGCTTCGCATCGTCCCCCCCGGGGACGTCGCGACGTGGCATTGGCTCGAGGAAAGCCGCGACCTTCCACCCGTCGCCGCAAACCGGAGAAGCCCGCCATCGGACGGTCGCGTCCTGTATTTTTCCTGCGCCGACCTTGCCGCCGCCTGTACCGCAGCGCTGGACCGATTTTCCCGGGGCAAACCCGATCCGCGCGACCTGCCCGACGCTGCCGACGCGGTCGACATCTCCGGCGCCTTGCGCCAGTCCCGCAATTACTGGTCCAGTCCGCCGAGGGGTATCCAGACCCGTCGCCTAGGTTCCTATGCCGTGGAAATGTGCATCGACTTCGCCCGCTTGTGGCGGCAGTTGAACGGCGACGTCGAGGCCGACGGCCTCGAACCGGGCGGCGCCGCAGTCAGCTGGACGGTCGTCAACGAAAGTGCCGGCGGCTATGCGGTCATGAACGTCGGCGGCGGCATCTCCGGCATCCAGAGCGGCAGCGCCGTCGGCTTGCGCAACGGCGCCGATCATCCCTGGAGCATTTGCCTGGTCCGCTGGGCGCGCAGCGATAATCCGGACCACGTCGAGTTGGGCCTGGAGGTGATTTCGCCGACGGCCCAAGCCGTCCGCGTCGCCAACCGGAAGACGGGCGCCTCCCAGCCCGCCCTGTTGCTGCCCTTTCCGTCGCAGCTCGATCGGGCCGAATCCATCCTGGCGCCGCGCGGCAGTTATGCCGTTTCGGCATTCACAATGATCCAGGATATCGCCGGCCGCGTCCGGATTTCCTATTGCATCCCGCAGGACCTGTGGATCCAGACCAGTTCCGTGGAAGCCTACGGGTTCGAGCGCGACCCCATGCCCCTGTGAGGCGAGGCGTCGCGCCGCCGGCCCGAACGAGCCGGCAGTTCGGCGACAATCAAGGCGCCGACGAGGACCACGCCCCACGACAAGTACAGCCAGAGCAGGAAAATTGGCACCGCCGCGAAGGCGCCATAAACGATCGTGTAGGCCGGGAAATAGGCGATGTAGAGCGAGAACAGGCGCTGCATCGCCATGAATCCGGCGGCGGCGAACAGGCCGCCGATCATGGCATGCGGCCGCAGCACGTTCTTGGCTGGCAAGGCCCAGTACGCAGCGGCGAACAGTGCGCTGGTAAACGCCAGGGACAGGCCGCGAAACACCGCCACGCTGAGCCATCCCGGCTCATCGAAGAAGCCGAACGACACGCTGGCGACAAAGGTGATCGCGACGATGCTGCCGCCGAACAGCAGGGGCCCGAAAAGCAATGCCAGCAGGTGGAAGGCGAGCCGCTTGAGCAGCGGCCGATTTTCCTTAACCCGCCAAATCGCGTTGAAGGTCCGCTCGATGGTGAGCATCTGCATCAGTGCCGTGACCGCCAGAAGCATGGCGCCTATCAATTGCACCCGTTCGGCCTTGTGGGCAAACTGGCCGGCATACTTGGCGATGACGGCGCCGGCCTTGTCGGGGAGCAGATTGGCCAGCAGAAACTTCTCGAGGGCGTCGCTGAGGCCGGCGGCGAAGGGAAGGCGCGTTATCAGGGCGGCGGCGAGCGCGACCATCGGCACCAATCCGAGCAGGGTGCTGAAGGACAGGGCGGCCGCGACCTGCGCGCAACGCTCGCCGGAGAAGCGCTGTGCGACGCGGACGGGGAGCAGGATTAGCCTTATCATGAGAGCCGCGGATTCTAGCCGACAAACCGCGGCCAACCACGGAAGGAAAACCGCATGTGGACAAGGCGAGGGACCCAGTGATGACATCGGCATCAAGGACCGCGTCGTCGGCAAGGCGCTGCCTGATGGGCCTGAATTTGGCGAGCAGCGCCAGCCTGATCGGGCTTATCCTGTTGTGCTTGGCCTGGGAACTCTGGCTGGCGCCGTTGCGTCCGGGCGGGTCGACGCTGGCGCTGAAGACCTTGCCGCTGCTGTTGCCGCTGTTCGGCATTCTTCACGGCCGGCGTTATACGCACCAGTGGGCATCGATGCTGATATTGCTGTACCTGGTCGAGGGCATCGTGCGGGCGACCACCGAGGCCGGTGCCGCCCGCGCCGCCGCCGCCGCGGAGACGCTGCTCGCCCTGGCCTTCTTTTGCAGCGCGGTGTTCTACGCGCGCTGCAGCCGAAGCTAAGCGGGGTTCAGAGCTGGGGGTTCACCCGCTCAAGCCCCGAGTGCAGCTTGTTTAGGGCGTTGATGTAGGCCTTCGCCGAGGCCACGATGATGTCCGTATCCGCCCCCTGGCCGTTGACGATGCGTCCTTCCTTGCTCAGCCGGACTGTCACCTCGCCCTGGGCATCGGTACCCGTCGTGATGCTGTTGACCGAGTAGAGCAGCAGGTCGGCACCGCTCATGGCGATCGCCTCGATGGCCCGGAACGCCGCGTCGACCGGGCCGCTGCCGTGCGCCTCGGTACGATGCTCGACGCCGTCCATGGCCAGAGTGATGCGGGCATGCGGCGTTTCCCCGGTCTCGGAATGGAACTGCGTCGACAGCAGGCGAAAATACTCGTGCGCCGGCACCACGGCTTCGTCGGACATCAGGGCATGAAGATCCTCGTCGAAGATGTCGTGCTTCTTGTCGGCGAGCTCCTTGAAGCGGGCAAAGGCGGCGTTGAGCACCTGCTCCGAATCGATCTCGATGCCGAGTTCCTTGAGGCGGGCCCTCAAGGCGGTACGCCCCGAGTGCTTGCCTAAGACCAGCCTGTTGGCGTTCCAGCCGACGTCCTCGGCGCGCATGATCTCGTAGGTCTCGCGGTGCTTGAGCACGCCGTCCTGGTGGATGCCCGATTCGTGGGCGAAGGCGTTGGCGCCGACGATGGCCTTGTTCGGCTGCACCGGAAAACCGGTGATTCCCGAGACCAGCTTCGAGGCCGGCACGATCTGCGTGGTATCGAGGCGCGTGTCGCAGGCGAACACGTCCTGCCGCGTGCGCACGGCCATGACGACCTCCTCGAGGGAGGCGTTGCCGGCCCGCTCGCCAAGGCCATTGATGGTGCATTCGACCTGCCGCGCCCCGGCCATGACGGCGGCAAGAGAATTGGCGACGGCGAGGCCCAGGTCGTTGTGGCAGTGGACCGACCAGACGACCTTGTCGGAGTTGGGCACCCGCTCGCGCAGCTGCCGGATGCGTTCGCCGAACTGCTCCGGAACGTTATAGCCGACGGTATCCGGAATGTTGATCGTCGTCGCCCCCTCGCCGATCACCGTCTCGATGATGCGGCAGAGGAAATCGAGTTCCGAGCGGCCGGCGTCCTCGCAGGAGAACTCGACGTTGTCGATGCCGTTGCGGGCGAAACGCACGGCAAGCTTCGCCGCCGCAATGACCTCGTCGGGCGTCATGCGCAGTTTCTTTTCCATGTGGATCGGCGAGGTGGCGATGAAGGTGTGGATGCGCCCCGACCTGGCCGGCTTGACGGCCTCGAGGGCCCGCGCGATGTCCTTGTCGGAGGCGCGGCACAAGGCGGCCACGGTGCTGTCCTTGATGGCCTCGGCCACCGCCCTGACGGCCTCGAAGTCGCCGTTGGAGGCTGCCGGGAATCCGGCCTCGATGACATCGACGCGCATTTTCTCGAGCAGCCGCGCAATGCGGACCTTCTCTTCGCGGGTCATCGACGCGCCCGGACTTTGCTCGCCGTCGCGCAAGGTGGTGTCGAATATGATCAACGGGTCTTTTGCCATGATGCTCTCCAGGACAAATGCATTGTCACGCTTCCCGGGGGCGGAGGCCGCCGGGCCGATTGCACTACCGAATTGTGGGGATCGGGATGTTCAGCGCGCGCGGCGCAGCAGCGGCAGAAGCTTGGAGCGCAACGGCCACCGGGCCAGCATCAGGCCGGCGAGGAGCAGAAATGATGCGGAGAAGAAGAGGTTCGCGATCATGGCAGCGACTATAAACGTTGGCCGCCGAGCGCGTCAACTCCGGGTGGTGGGGGAACGCTGGAGCCTCGCCGAGGCGAGACCGGGGCGCTGCCGGTCGGCGAAGCGCGCCGCAGCGTGCCTACTCGATGGTCAGACGGGGAAGCCAGGCCGGCGGTCTATCCATGGGCAGGAGGTCCCCATAAGCGATCGGCCGGCGCGGATCCCGCGTGCCATCGGGAACGATGATCGGCTCCATGTCAACGTCATTAGGCTGAGCAGCGAAGCCACGCGCGGCGGCGGACAGCCGAAAGTAGATGCCGTTGCGCGAATCGATCGCCACCGCGCTCGGCGCCTTGTGCAGGAACATCAGTTGGTACTCGAGCGGCCACAATTCACCCGGGCCGACCTCCGCTTCGCTGCCGAACGGAAACATGCAGAGGGTGCGCACGCTGCCTTCCAGGCACTTGAAGGGGCGCATGGCCAGGAACTGTTCCTTGAGCGTCGCACTCTCCTGCAGCGAGAACCTGTAGCGCCCGTTCGCCAGCCGCTCAAATCGAATTGTCGCAATCGCCTGCCTGTCGCCATCGCCGCGCTCGAAAACCACGGTCCGGACGCCGTCGAGATCAGGCAAGGACTCCACCGCCCGGGCGCGCAGCGGCACCAGCAGACAGGCCAGCAGCAGCGCGGCCATGGCAAGGGAGCGCCGCGTCGCGCAAGCTCCGAGCCCGGCAATGCGGCGCCGGACGGGATGGCCCGGATATGCCAGTTGGGTCAGCAACGGATTCTCCTTCCCGGAAATGTGTTGTCCCGCTGGGCCACTTTGCCCCGCACTTTGGCCAAGCGAAGCCTCCGCTAAGGACGCGGCGCCGCGCCGCCGTCGCCCTTGGCGCCGCCTCCCCGCGTTCGCCGCAGCCACAGCGTCAGCGCCATGACGTAGCCGGACACGGCGTAGCCGAGAGACAGCGCGAACAGGACGCCGGGCGGATAAACCGATACCAGGGCTATGCCCAGCACGAAGGCGGCCACGACGACGAACGGCACGCTGCGCCGCAGGTTGATGTCCTTGCCGCTCCAGTATCTCACGTTGCTGACCATGGTCAGCCCGGCGAACAGCGTCAGCGCCCAGGCCGCCCAGCGCAGATCCTCGCCGTTGTAGCCGAGTTCGATCAGCTCCCAGACGAAGCCGGCCACCAGGGCCGCCGCGGCCGGACTCGGCAGGCCCTGAAAATAGCGCTTGTCGACGAGGTCGATGTTGGTATTGAAGCGGGCCAGGCGCAGCGCGGCGCCGGCACAGTAGATGAAGGCGGCTATCCAGCCGAGTTTTCCCATACCCTTGAGCGCCCATTCGTAGATCACCAGTGCGGGCGCGGCGCCGAAGGACACCATGTCGGAAAGCGAGTCGTACTCGGCGCCGAAGGCGCTCTGGGTCCGCGTCAGACGGGCGACCCGGCCGTCGAGGCCATCGAACACCATGGCGACGAAGATCGCCTCCGCCGACTGATCGAAGCGCCCGTTCATCGCCTGGACGATGGCGAAAAAACCGGCGAAGAGGGCCGCCGTGGTGAACAGGTTGGGCAGGATGTAAATGCCCCGCCGGCGCAGTTCCGGATTGACCAGCGCTTTACGCGGAGGAAATGGTGGCATTGGGGCGGTCGAACGCTTCGGCGCTAAGGTGGGGGCGGTGGCCGAGGCCTAGTTTGCCAGTTCGGCCAGTACCGTCGAGGTCGCCCGGACCTTTTCGCCGATGATCACCCGCGGACGGGCGCCGGTCGGCAGATAGACATCGACCCGCGATCCGAAGCGGATGAACCCGTAGCGCTGGCCGCGGGCGAGCCGGCTGCCCGGACCGACGTAGCAGAGTATCCGCCGTGCGATCAGGCCGGCCACCTGCACGCAGGTCACATCCGCGCCACTGCCGGTACGGATATGCAGCGCATTCCGCTCGTTCTCCGTGGAGGCCTTGTCGAGTGCGGCATTGACGAAGGCGCCGCGGTTGTACCAGCGTTCGACGACCTCGCCGTCGGTCGGGCTGCGGTTGGAGTGCACGTTGAAGACGTTCATGAAGACGCTGATTTTCAGCGCCTCGCGCCCGAGGTAAGGATCGCGGACCGCTTCGATCGAGACGATCCGTCCGTCGGCCGGGGAAAGGACGTTCCCGGCGCCGACCGGCACTTCGCGGCCGGGATCGCGGAAGAACTGGATGCAGAACAGCCATACCAGCCATAAGGGCGTCGCCCACAGGAAACCGGCCGACGCGGTCACGATCAGGGCGAGGCCAAGAGCGATGCCGATGAACGGCCAGCCCTCGCGGGCGATGATCGGATGGGGATAATTGGGCATTGGGTTTCGCGATTCCGCTTGACAAGCCGGGATCGGGGACCGGAGGCGGCCCTCGATCGCCGGTCCTGGGACCGCCGATCCTAGTTCTTGGATTGATCGACCAGTTTGTTCTTCTTGATCCAGGGCATCATGTCGCGCAACTGGGCGCCGACCAGCTCGATCGGGTGCGCGGCGGTAAGGCGCCGCCTGGCGGTCATTTCCGGGTAGTTCATGCGACCCTCAAGCACGAAGCGCTTGGCATATTCGCCGTTCTGGATGTTCTTCAGCGCCTCCCGCATGGCCGCACGGGCTTCGGCACCGATCACTTTCGGACCGGTCACGTATTCGCCGAACTCGGCATTGTTGGAGATCGAGTAGTTCATATTGGCGATGCCGCCTTCATAAATCAGGTCGACGATCAGCTTGACTTCGTGGAGGCACTCGAAATAGGCCATCTCCGGCGCGTAGCCGGCCTCGACCAGGGTTTCGTAGCCGGCCTTGATCAATTCGACGAGGCCGCCGCACAGCACGGTCTGCTCGCCGAACAGGTCGGTCTCGGTCTCCTCGCGGAAGTTGGTCTCGATGACGCCGCCCTTGGTGCCGCCGTTGGCCGCGGCGTAGGACAACGCGATATCCTTGGCCTTGCCCGAGCGGTCCTGAAAGACGGCGATCAGGGAGGGCACGCCGCCGCCCCGCAGATACTCGGAACGAACCGTGTGACCGGGCCCCTTCGGCGCCACCATGATGACATCGACATCATCGCGCGGCACGACCTGATTGTAGTGGATGTTGAAGCCGTGGGCGAACGCCAGCGCGGCGCCCGCCTTCATGTTCGGGGCCACTTCGTTGTTGTAGACCTGCGGTATGTTCTCGTCGGGCAGCAGCATCATCACGACATCGGCGTCCTTGACCGCCTTTGCAATTTCCTCGACCTTGAGACCGGCCTTCTTGGCCTTGTCCCAGGACGCGCCGCCCTTGCGCAGGGCCACGGTGACCTTGACGCCGGAGTCCTTCAGGTTCTGGGCGTGGGCGTGGCCCTGCGACCCATAGCCGACGATGGTGACCTTCCGGCCCTTGATCAGCGAGAGGTCGGCATCCTTGTCGTAATAGACTTTCATTTGCAACCCTTTCGAATGCGTTGGAATGGGGAATCGGACGGATGGGCGCCGCGGGGCCGCTCCGCCACCCCCGCCCCCTCACCGCTCATGCTTTCAGAATTCTGTCGCCGCGGCCTATGCCGCAAACGCCGGTACGGACCGTTTCGAGGATCAGCGACTTGTCGATGGCTTCCAGGAACGCGTCGACCTTGCCGGTGTTGCCGGTCAACTCGATCACGTAGGTCGTCTCGGTCACGTCGATGATGCGGCCACGGAAAATGTCGGCGATCCGCTTCAATTCCTCGCGATCCTTGCCCGTCGCACGAACCTTGGTCAGCGTCAGCTCGCGCTCGATATGCGCCGCCTCCGAGAGGTCGACGACCTTGACCACGTCGATCAGCTTGTTCAACTGCTTGGTGATCTGCTCGATGACATCGTCCGAGCCGACGCTGACGATGGTCATGCGCGACAGCGAAGCATCCTCGGTCGGCGCCACGGTCAGCGACTCGATGTTGAAGGCGCGCGCCGAGAACAGGCCGGAGACCCTTGAAAGCGCGCCGGCTTCGTTTTCCAGAAGGATGGAAATGATATGTCGCATGGTTATTTGTCCGCTCCGCCCTACAGATCCTCGGCGAGAATCATCTCCGACAGCCCCTTGCCGGCGGCGATCATCGGAAAGACGTTGGCGGTCTGGTCAGTAAGGAAGTCGAGGAAGACGAGCTCGTTCTTATGTTTGACGAAGGCTTCACGCAGCGCCGGCTCGACGTCGGCGGGCTTTTCGACGCGGATGCCGACGTGGCCGTAGGCCTCGGCCAGCTTGACGAAATCGGGCAGGGCATCGACGTAGGACTCGGCATAGCGGTTGCCATGGAACATCTGCTGCCATTGACGGACCATGCCGAGATAGCGGTTGTTGAGGTTGCAAATCTTGATGGGCAGGCGGTATTGCTTGCAGGTGGACAGTTCCTGGATGCACATCTGGATCGACGCCTCGCCGGTGACGCAGGCGACGGTGGCCGTCGGATTGGCGAAGCGCACGCCCATCGCGGCCGGCAGGCCGAAGCCCATGGTGCCGAGGCCGCCCGAGTTGATCCAGCGGCGCGGCTTGTCGAACTTGTAATACTGGGCTGCCCACATCTGATGCTGGCCGACATCCGAGGTAACGAATGCGTCGCCGCCCGTGACCTCGTACAGTTTCTCGATGACGTACTGGGGCATGATCAGATCCTTGCCCTGCTGGTACTTCAGGCAATCCTTGCCGCGCCAGCTCTCGATCTGCTGCCACCACGCCGCGAGGGCCTTGGCATTCGGCTTGCCGCCGGAAGCATCGATCTGCTTGTGCAGGTCGTCGAGCACGTCGCCGACATCGCCGACGATCGGCACATCGACCTTGACGCGCTTGGAGATCGACGACGGGTCGATGTCGATGTGGATGATCTTGCGCGGATTCTGACCGAAATGCGCCGGGTTGCCGATGACGCGGTCGTCGAAGCGGGCACCGACGGCCAGCAGGACGTCGCAGTGCTGCATGGCCATGTTGGCCTCGAAGGTGCCGTGCATGCCGGGCATGCCGACGAACTGGCGGTCGCTGGCCGGATAGCCGCCCAGGCCCATCAGGGTGTTAGTGATCGGAAAGCCGAGCGCACGGGTCAGTCGCGTCAGCTTCTCCGCCGCGTCGGCAAGGATGACCCCGCCACCGGCATAGATCATCGGCCGCTCGGCCTCGAGAAGAAGCTGCACCGCCTTCTTGATCTGACCGCCGTGGCCCTTGACGACCGGGTTGTAGGAGCGCATCGCGATGGTCTTCGGGTAGTCGAATTCGCACTTGTGGGTCGTGATGTCCTTGGGAATATCGACCAGGACCGGACCCGGACGCCCGGTGTTCGCCAGATAAAATGCCTTCTTGATGGTGGTCGCCAGGTCCTTGACGTCCTTGACCAGGAAATTGTGCTTGACGCACGGCCGGGTTATGCCGACGGTATCGCATTCCTGGAAGGCGTCCTGGCCGATGTAGGCCGTCGGCACCTGACCGGTGATGACGACGATCGGCACCGAATCCATGTGCGCGGTGGCGATACCGGTGACGGCGTTGGTGACGCCGGGTCCGGATGTCACCATGCACACGCCGATCTTCTGCGAAGAACGCGAATAGGCGTCGGCCGCGTGCACCGCCGCCTGTTCATGACGAACGAGAATGTGTTTGAACTTGTCCTGCTTGAAAAGTTCGTCGTAGATGAACAGGACCGAGCCGCCGGGATAACCGAATACGTATTCGACCTTTTCTTCCTGCAGGCACCTAATTACAATTTCGGCTCCCGTCAGCAGCATCGCGACACCATCATCATAGCTATTGGTCCGGATTAACAGAGTTTTCTTAAACGTGTAACCTTAAAGGCTTGACCGCGATTGGTCAAGGCATGCCGGCAATGCGCAGCGTTGCGGCGGAATTCCGGGGATCCATCTGGCCACTCGTACCGAACTGTCCGATTTTCTCGCCGGCGTGGAGCGCCGGGCCTACAAGCAGGCCCTGTTCGCGGTGCGAAACGAGGAGACCGCCCTCGACGTGGTTCAGGATGCCATGCTGAAACTGTCCGAAAAATACGGTTCCAAGCCGCCCGGCGAACTGCCGCTGCTCTTTCAGCGCATTTTGCAGAACACGATCCGCGACTTTTACCGGCGCCAGAAGGTGCGTTCGCTGTGGACAACCTTGCTGTCCTCGTTCGTGTCCGAGGACGAGGAAGACGCCGATCCGCTGGAAACTTTGCAGGTCGAAGACGGATCGAATCCTTTCGATACCCCCCACCAGCACTTCGAGCAGGCGCAAATCCTTGGCATCATTGAGAAAGAGGTCGCGAAGCTGCCGCCACGTCAACGCGAGGCCTTCCTGATGCGTTACTGGGAGGACATGGATATCGCCGAGACGGCAGCGGTCATGGGCTGTTCGGAAGGCAGTGTGAAAACACATTGTTCGCGGGCGACGCAGGCGTTGGCCGGGGCGCTAAGAGCACGAGGCATAGAACTGTGAACGTTGAACACGACGAGCGACAACTGGCGATCAAGTTGCGCCAAGCGTTGAACCGCGGCACGGACAACCTGGATAGCGGGGTTGCCGAGCGCTTGTTCGTGGCTCGGCAAAAAGCCCTCGGCGGTTTTCGCGGCCGGGTCGGCGGACTTGCTCTTGCCGGTGTCTGGCACGTCTCGACCGATGACTTGTGGCACCACGCCCGCACCGTAGTAGCCGTCACTGCGCTCGTATTCGGCGCCGCGGCGACTTATTACTGGAACGAGTTCCAACAAGCCGACGAGAACGAGGAGATCGACAGTGCCCTCCTCGCCGACGATCTGCCGATCAACGCCTATCTCGACCAGGGATTCCACGCATGGCTAGAGCGCTCGGCGCCGTCTACGCAGGAGTAGCCGTAGCCGCTCTGGTTCTGGCGCTGATCTCTCCTCCGGCCGCAGCGGCTGTCCCGCGAATCAGCCAGCCCGTCTGGAACGAACTCACGCCGCAGCAGCAGCAGATCCTGTCGCCGCTGGCTGGCGAATGGGACAGGCTCGAACCTTACCGTCGCAAGAAGTGGCTCGGGATCGCGCAACGCTATCCGACAATGCAAGCCGATGAACAACAGCGCGTTCAGCTGCGGATGCGCCAGTGGATCAACCTGACGCCCGACCAGCGCAAGGCGGCCCGGGAAAAATACAAGGCGCTGCGCAACGCGCCGCCGGAACAGCGCGCGGCGGTCAAACAAAAATGGCAGGAGTACAAGGACCTGCCGGAGGACGAGAAGCGCCGGCTGCAGGCGGCTGCGCAAAGGAAGCCGCAGCCGAAGTCTGCCGCCGGCAAGAAGCCGCCGCCCAAGACCACGGTGCAGCCGCTGCCTGACCGGCCCGGGGCCACGCCCCCGTCTTCCGGTCAAGCGGCGGCGCCGACATCGGATCCCGCACCGCCGACCGCGCTTCCGCCGCCCTCCGGTCACTGACGCGATGATGACATCCGAGTATGACGGCGAGGCTCCGGCTGCCGGAATCGCCCGGCGGCTGGCCTGCATGGCCTACGAGGCGCTGCTCCTCCTCGGCGTTCTGGCGGCGCTGTTCCTGCTGCCGCAGATGCTTATCGCCGTTGCCGGCGGCGCGCCCCAGCCCGGGGTGGTCCTGCTGCTGCACGCCTTTGCCGTGGTAATGGCCTATTTCCTCTGGTTCTGGCGACACGGCGGCCAGACGCTGGCCATGAAGACCTGGAAGATCCGTATCGCCGCCGCCGGCCGCGGCGCCCCGCCGACACTGGCGCAGCTCCTGGTACGCCAAATACTGTCGTGGCTGATCCTTTGCTACGGGCTCGGCATATGGTGGGCACTGTTTGATCGCGACCGGCAGTTCCTCCACGATCGCCTGGCCGGAACCCGCTTGGTCCTGGCCTAGTCAGCGTCTCTCCACCCAGCCGATCATCGCCGCTGCCGCCAGCAGGAAGAGGACGGAAGGCGTAATCGCTGCGGCAAGCGGCGGCCAGCCATTGATGACGCCCAGGTTGGCGAACAGGCCGTTGAGCAGTTGGAATCCAATACCCAGCATGATTCCGGCGAAGACCTTGATGCTGACGGCGCCCATGCGATCGTGCAGATAGGCAAACGGCAGGGCCAGGACCATCATCACCAGGACTGCCAGCGGATAGGTGAGCTTTTTCCAGATCGCGATTTCGTAGCGGTCGGTCTTCTGCCGGTTCTCGGCCAGGTGCTGAATATAGGAATAGAGATTGCTGAGCGACATGCGCTCCGGCACGACCATCAGCACGGCGAGGATGTCCGGGTTGAGCGCCGAGAACCAGATCGCTTCCGGCAAGCGCTGCACGCGCGCCAGATCACCGTCGAACACCGTCTGGACGACGTCGATCAGGCGCCACCGATCGGGTGGCAGGAATTCGCCGTGCTGCGCCTCGCTGAGCGAGCGGAGACGGTAATCCTTGTCGAATTCATAAATCCGCACCAGGTGCAGGCGCGAATCCGGCAGCACCTCGTGGACATTGACGAAGGACAGTTCGTCCTTGACCCACAGGCCGGTGCGAAACTCCTGGGCGACGACGGAGCTCATGGCTTGGAGGCGAACCTGCTGCGCCGCACGTTCAGCCGTTGGCGCGACGAATTCGCCCACCAGGAATACCATGACGACGAAGACCGAGCCGAGCTTCATCAGCGTGCCGACGAAGGTTCGCGTCGACAACCCGGAAGCGCGCAGCACGGTGATTTCCGAGTGCCGCGCCAGCAGCGTCAGGGCGTACAGCGTGCCGATCAGCACGCCGATCGGAAACAGTTCGTACACGCGGCCCGGCACCGAGAGCAGCACGAAGGCGACGGCGTGGCGGAATTGATAGGCGCCCTTGCCGATGTCCTCGAATTCGTGGATCAGGTCGAAGAATGCGAATAGCATTACAAAGGCGGCGAGAACGAGCAGCGAGGCCGAATAGATCTCCCGCGCCAGGTAGCGCTCGTAGACTTTCACCTGTCGTTCAGCGCCACAGCCGCGCCCACGAGACGGCCAGTTGGCGAGCCGTAACCATCAGCACCAGGACCAGGAACATCAAGGCGTGCACGATCCACACGCCGATCTCGAAGGGCAGCCGGTCCTGCGCGACCCACGCCTGGCTGACGCTGATCAGGTTGCTGTAAATCATGTAGGTCAGCAGCGCGAAGATCAGGTTGTTGGTCCGCCCGGCGCGCGGATTGACGAAGGACAGGGGGATCGCCAGCAGGGCGAGATTGAGCGCCGCCACCGGAATGCCGATGCGCCACAGCACCTCACCGCGATTCGGCGGGGTCGGCTCGGCGAGCAGCTGCGGCAGCGGGGTATTCTTCGGCGTCTCTTCGACGCCCGGCGTCTCCCGCGACTCTATGCGAATGGAATAGCGGGCGAATTCCATGACGCCGTATTCGGGCGTGCCGGGCGTGCCCTCGTAGCGCCGTCCATGCTCGAGGACGAGGAAGCGGTCGCCGTTCGCCATGGTCTCCTGGTGGCCCTCGGCCGCCGCCATGACGCCAAGGCGGCCGTGCTGCAGCGAACTGATGAAAATGTTCCTGACGCGTCCCTCTTCGCCCGAGACGCCCTCGACGAAAAAGACCCGGTCGGCGAAATTCGACTCCTTGAAGGCGCCCGGCGTCACCAAGGCCACGTCGTTGCGGCTTTCCAGTTTCTGTCGGTATTCGGCGCTCTTCGACAGCGCCCATGGCGAGAGGAACAGGGACAGCGCGGCAATCGCCACGACCACGGGCAGGGCGAAGATCAGCACGGGGCGTATCCATTGGCTCAGCGAAAGTCCCGAGGCGAACCAGACCACCATCTCCGAATCGCGGTAGGAGCGCGACAGCGTCAACAGCACGGCGACGAACAGGGTCAGCGAAAGGACGATCGGCAGGTAATTGAGCGCACTGAAGCCGAGCATCGCGACGACGGCCTCCGAGGCGAGTTTTCCGCCCGCCGCCTGGCCGAGCAGACGGATCAACTGAGTCGTCAGAAGGATCGCGAACAGTGCGACGAAGACGGCGACCGCGGTCTGCGTAAACTCGCGCAACGCGGCGCGCTGGAAAATCATCGAAGCTTTGACTTTTGCCGAAAGGATTGGGGATAATGAAAAACAGTATTCCGGGCGCCAAATCCCATGCGATCCGCTTCGCGAAACCTGTCGTCGTCTCGCGCCCTTTCCCCGATCACTGAAGGAATCTCGAGTGGAATTTAGCATAAAAAGCGGCAGCCCGGAAAAACAGCGGAGCGCCTGCGTGGTCGTCGGCGTTTTCGACTCGCGCAAACTCTCCGTGCCGGCAGAAATCGTCGATCGCGCCGCGCATGGTCACCTGACCGATATCGTCCGCCGCGGCGACATGGAGGGAAAGACCGGCACGACGCTGCTGCTGCACAATGTTCCGGGAGTATTGTGCGATCGCGTGCTCCTGGTCGGCCTGGGCAAGGAACGCGATTTCCGCGAAAAAGCCTACCGCGGCGCAGTCGCCGCGGCGGTCAAGACGCTCAATGAGACCGGCAGTTTCGACGCCACCCTGTATCTGACCGAACTGGCGCTGAAGAAGCGCAATCTCGGCTGGCGCATCCGCCAGGCCGCTCTGGTCGTTCATGAAACCCTCTACCGCTTCGATCAGCTGAAATCGAAGAAGGACGAGGTTCGCCGGCCCTTGCGCAAGATCACCCTGGCCGTGGACAGCCGGGCCGAACTTGCCGCGGCGGAAGCGGCCCTCGGCGAGGCGCAGGCGATCGCCGAGGGCGTGGCGCTGGCGAAGGATCTCGGCAACCTGCCGGCCAATATCTGCACCCCCACCCACCTCGCCGATCGGTCCGCGGCGCTCGCCGCCGAGTTCGCCCTCGGCATCGAAATCCTCGAACGCGCCGACATGGAAAGACTCGGCATGCATTCGCTGCTGTCGGTCGCCAAGGGCTCGCATCAGCCACCTAAGTTCGTCGTCCTCCGTCATGACGGCGGCAAGGCGGAGGACAAGCCGGTGGTGCTCATCGGCAAGGGCATCACTTTCGATTCCGGCGGCATTTCACTGAAGCCCGGTGCCGAAATGGACGAAATGAAATTCGACATGAGCGGCGCGGCCAGCGTGCTCGGCACCATGCATGCCGTCGGCAAGCTGCGCCTGGCGCTGAACGTCATCGCCCTGATTCCGACCACCGAGAACATGCCCGGCGGCGGCGCCAGCAAGCCTGGCGACATCGTGACTTCGATGTCCGGCCAGACCATCGAGATCCTCAATACCGATGCCGAAGGCCGGCTCATCCTGTGCGATGCGCTGACCTATGCCGAACGTTTTCAGCCCGAGTGCGTCGTCGACATCGCCACGCTGACCGGGGCCTGCGTGATCGCCCTCGGCCACGCCGCGACCGGTCTGTTCGCCAATGACGAAGCCCTGGCGCGCGACCTCCTCGACGCCGGGCAGGAAGCCTACGACCGCGCCTGGCAGCTGCCGCTGTGGGACGACTATCAGGATCAGCTGCAGAGCAACTTCGCCGACATGGCCAACATCGGCGGCCGGCCGGCCGGCAGCATTACCGCGGCCTGCTTCCTGTCGCGCTTCGCGCAAAAGTTCGACTGGGCCCATCTCGACATCGCCGGCACGGCCTGGAAGTCGGGCAAGGAGAAGGGTTCGACCGGACGTCCGGTGCCCCTGCTCAGCCATTTCCTGCTCGCCCGGGCGGCCGCCAAGGCGTGACGCAGATCCTCTTCTTCCACGGCGCCACCGACCGGCTGCACGCCGCCCTGCGCTGGCTCCACGAGTCATGGGGCCGGCGCAGGGCGGCGCTGGTCTACGCGCCGCGGCCGGAAACCGCCGAGCAACTCGACCGCCTGCTGTGGATGCAGCCCCCCGGCAGCTTCCTGCCGCACTGCCGCGCCGAGTCGCCGCTGGCCGGCGAAACCCCGATCGTCATCGCCCAGGCACTCGAGGCCGTCGGCGCTCTCCCTCATGACGAACGGATACTCAATCTTTCCGACGAGCTTCCGCCGGGGTTTGCCCGCTTCCATGAGCTGATCGAAATCGTCAGCACCGAGGACAGCGTCCGGCTGCCGGCCCGCGAACGCTTCCGGTTCTATCGCGAGCGCGGCTACGCGATCGAGAGCACCGACATCGCCCCGGGCAGTTCATGAGCGAGAAAGATCCGCTGCTGCGCCAGGCCGATGCGCTGATGCAGCGCCATCGCGGCAGTGCCGCCGCAGCGGACGACTTGCCGGTTCTGACCGATATCGTCGCCGACGGCCGGGTGGGACCCGGCGAACCGCCAGCGCCGGCCCCCGGCCCGGCAGCGGGCGAGGACGAGCGCATCAACGCCCGGGTCGAGGAACGCCTGGCACGGCTGCTGCCGATGCTGAGGCGCCAGGTCGCCGCGGAGCTCGATGCCTGGTTCGAAGAACAGCTGCCGCAAATCGTCATGTCGCTGCTCGACGGCTTCAGCGAAAGGCTCGTGGCCCAGATCAGCGCCAGGGCCCGCGGCGACGTAATGACCTGGCTGCAGACCGCCGGCGAGGACCTGCTCGGCGGCTCGCATCAGGGGTAACGATCGGGCTTCGGTATAATTCCCAGCCTTCCACCTGCCCGCCGGACGTCCATGCCACTCGCCAAGAGCTACGAGCCCGCCGATATCGAGCGGCGCTGGTACCCCGTCTGGGAATCGCGCGGCTACTTCAAGGCCGGACTCGACCGCAGCAAGCCCGACGCCTTCTGCATCCTGCTGCCGCCGCCCAATGTCACCGGCACGCTGCACATGGGCCACGGCTTCAACCAGGCGATCATGGACGCCTTGACCCGCTACCACCGCATGCGCGGCGACAACACGCTCTGGCAGCCGGGCACCGACCACGCCGGCATCGCCACCCAGATCGTCGTCGAGCGCCAGCTTGATGCGAAGGGCATATCGCGGCACGACCTCGGCCGGGAGAAGTTCCTCGAGAAGGTCTGGGAGTGGAAGGAATACTCCGGCGGCACCATCACCCGCCAGATGCGCCGGCTCGGCACTTCACCCGACTGGTCGCGGGAACGCTTCACCATGGACGCCGGGCTGTCGAAGATCGTCACCGAGACCTTCGTCCGACTCCACCGCGAAGGCCTGATCTACCGCGGCAAGCGACTGGTCAACTGGGACCCCAAGCTGCTCACCGCGGTCTCCGACCTCGAAGTGGTCAGCGAGGAGGAGAACGGCAGCCTGTGGCAGATCCGCTACCCCTTCGTCGAGGGCGACGGCGCGCTGGTGGTGGCCACGACGCGGCCGGAAACCCTGCTCGGCGACGTCGCCGTGGCGGTCAACCCGGAGGACGAGCGCTATTCGCAGCTGGTCGGCCGCCACGTCCACCTGCCGCTGACCGGGCGCACCATTCCGGTCATCGCCGACGGCTACGTGGATCGCGAATTCGGTACCGGTTGCGTCAAGATCACGCCGGCCCACGACTTCAACGACTGGCAGGTCGGCCATCGCCACCAGCTGACGCCGATTTCCATCTTGACCCTCGACGCCCGCATCAACGAGCACGGCCCGGAAAAGTACCGCGGCATGGACCGCTACGAGGCGCGCCAGGCGATCGTCGCCGATCTCGAGTCCCAGGGCCTGCTCGAAAGCGTCAAGCCGCACAAGCTGATGGTGCCGCGCGGCGACCGCACCAACGCGGTGATCGAGCCGATGCTCACCGACCAGTGGTTCGTCGCCATGAGCCGTCCCGGCGGCGACGGCAAGAGCATCGCCGCCAAGGCCCTCGAATGCGTCGCCTCGGGCGAGATCAAGTTCGTGCCGGAGAACTGGGTCAACACCTACAACCAGTGGCTCAACAACATCCAGGACTGGTGCATCTCGCGGCAACTCTGGTGGGGCCACCAGATTCCCGCCTGGTATGCCGACGACGGTCGTTTCTATGTCGCCCACGACGAGGCGGAAGCCTACCGGCTCGCCCGCCAGGACGGCTACAGCGGCGGCCTCGAACGCGACCCCGACGTCCTCGACACCTGGTACTCGTCGGCCCTGTGGCCCTTCTCGACGCTGGACTGGACGCCCGACTACCCCCGGCAATCGAACGACGCGCTCGACCTCTACCTGCCCTCGACGGTGCTGGTGACGGGCTTCGACATCATCTTCTTTTGGGTGGCGCGGATGGTCATGATGACCAAGCAGATCACCGGCCGGATTCCCTTCAAGCACGTTTATGTTCACGGCCTGATCCGCGACGCCGAAGGCCAGAAGATGAGCAAGTCGAAGGGCAACGTGCTCGACCCGATCGACCTCATCGACGGCATCGGTCTCGACGAGCTGGTCAAGAAGCGCACCAGCGGATTGATGAATCCGAAGCAGGCCGAGCAGATCGAGAAGCGGACGCGCAAGGAATACCCGAACGGCATTCCGGGCTTCGGCACCGACGCCCTGCGCTTCACCTTTCTGTCGCTGGCTTCGCCCGGCCGCGACATCAAGTTCGACCTGCAGCGCTGCGAGGGCTACCGCAATTTCTGCAACAAGCTGTGGAATGCCACCCGCTTCGTCCTGATGAATTGCGAGGATCAGGACACCGGCATCAAGGCGGCAGGCGGCTGCGCCGGCGGCGGAGCCGAACCGCTCGAGTTCTCGCCGGCCGACCGCTGGATCGTCAGCCGCCTGCAGCGCAGCGAGGCCGAGGTGGCGCGGCACTTCGAGGACTACCGCTTCGACCTGCTGGCCCGCGCCGTCTATGAATTCGTCTGGGACGAATACTGCGACTGGTACGTGGAACTGGCCAAGGTGCAGATTCAGACCGGCAACCCGGCCCGCCAGCGGGCGACGCGCCGCACCCTGGTGCGGGTGCTGGAAACCGTGCTGCGCCTCGCCCATCCGCTGATCCCCTTCATCACCGAGGAGCTTTGGCAGATCGTCGCCCCGGTGGCCGGCCAGGCGGGTGGCAGCATCATGACGCAGGCCTATCCGTGCGCCGACCTGCAGCGCTGCGACGAGGAAGCCGAAGCCTGGGTGGCGCGGCTCAAGGAAATGATAAACGCCTGCCGCAGCCTGCGCGGCGAAATGAGCCTTTCCCCGGCCCAGAAGGTGCCACTGGTTGCCGCCGGCGACCCGGCAACGGTGGCGGAGTTCGCTCCCTATCTGAAGGCCCTGGCCAAGCTTAGTGACGTCGCAGCGGTCGGCGACACGCTGCCCGAGAGCGATGCCCCGGTCGCCATCGCCGGAGAATTCCGCTTGATGCTGAAGATCGAGATCGACGTCGGCGCCGAGCGGGAGCGGCTGTCCAAGGAGATCGCCCGCGTCGAAGGCGAGATCGTCAAGGCCGAAAAGAAATTGGCGACACCAAGCTTCGTCGAACGCGCCCCGGAAAAGGTCGTGGCCCAGGAGCAGGAGCGCCTGGCCGGTTTCACCGACCTGCTCGGCAAACTCCGCGCCCAACTCGCCAAGCTTAGGTAAGCGGGGCGGCGGCCGCGCCGCCGCCCGCGCCCGTCAGCGTGCGTCTTCCTTGCCGCCGGCGGTGAGGGCCAGCGCCCGGCGAATCGCCTCGGGCGATTTCATGATGTTCATGAAGCTGTTGGAACCCATCATCGACAGGTCGGGAAAGCTGATGGCGATGCGGAAGCGGGCATACTGCGCATAGACCTTGTTGTCCGAGACCAGCAGGTCGTAGGGCAGGTGGGCCGTGGACTTCAGATCCCTGAAGTCGATCTCGTTCATGATGTACCTGTCGTCCATGAACTTCGCCGCATCGCCGTCGCCCTTCATGGCGACGCCGAACAGCACTTCTTTCTTGCCCGGCACGTCGACGCGATAGACTTTGGTGACGCCTTGCTTGCCCGCCGCGAGTCCGGCCTCGACAGCCTGCACGGCCGCTTCATGGCTCGGATAGGTGGCCAGGGTGTTCGGCTCGTCGAAATACTCCATGCCCATCATGTAGTGGTACTTGCGCAACTTAGCCGCCATCAGGCCCTTGGCGCCGAACTCCTCGACCTTGCCGAGCGCCGCCTGCAGTTTGGCCGCGGTGTCCTTCAGATCGCCGGCCATGCGGTAAGCGGCCGCCATATAGACGGGGTTCGTGTAGGACACCTGGACCTCGTCCTTCACCTTGGTCACGGCGACGCGCTGCACGGCACCGAAACCGCCGTGCTCCGACTTGGCCGCATTGGCCTTCAACTCGTCGTTGGTGACGGCGATGACGGTCGCATTGGCATACGGGAAGTAGCTGCCGACGACGGTAAAACCGTTCTGGGTCAGTGCCGCCTTGGTCGCCTCCGCTTTCGCGGCCACCTCGCCGGGTCCCTTCGAGGCCAGCACGAAGGGCTTCAGCACCGCGTCCTGGGCCAGCCCGGCGCCGGCGCCGAGGATCAGCAGCAGGCAAAACAAACTCCTGAGAATCGCTCTCATGGTCTCTCTCCTTTGGTCAATCGATTATTGGACTGGTGCGAAGAAAAAGGGCTGAAAGCGCAAGCGCTTTCAGCCCCATCGTTTCGGCCGTATCGATACGAACGGGTCTTACTGGTACTTGATGCCGTAGGCGATGCCGAGCGAGTCTTCGTACATGTGGAGACTGACCGCGCCCGGACCGAAGCCACCTGGCGCGCCAAATGAATTAGACCCATTTACAGTCTTCTTGAAGGCGTGCATATAGCCGACGGTTAGCTCATTCTTGTTAGCGAGCGTCCAGGTCGCACCAAGAGTCAAGTGGTTTTCAACAACGCCGGGCGCCAGGATGTTGAAGAAGGTCTGGGATTCTGGAATCGGTTGACGGTTGGTGCTTAGTCCGCCGCGCAACGTCAGATCATTGCTAAGGTCATAGCTGACGCCCAGCTTGAACACGGTCACGTCGCGCCAGCCGAAGCCCGGACCGTTGTCGGCGCCAAGTTGACATTTGCCGGCAAAGAAACAATCGATCGGGTTGCCGATAGACTTGGACTTGCTGTAATTGATCTGCTGGACGTCGGCCGCCACGGTCAGTTGCGGCGTCGCCTTGAGCGCGATACCGATGCCGTAATTCTCCGGGATGTCGAATTCGCCACCGCCGGCGAACAAGCCCTTGTAGGCTTCGAACTTGCCCTTGATCTTGGACGCGTAGGTCGCGCCGAGGCTCACGCTGTCGGTGACTTGACCGGTCCAGCCGACACGAACCCCCCAGCCGTTCGTTGTGTCATTGCCGCGGTCGGTGACATCATTTGGGCTAACCGAGATCCGCCCTGCCGGACTAAAGCCGGTGAAAGCCTGAAGTCCGGTAGCGCCAAAGCGCTGTTGAGCAAATACGAGCGACACGCCCAGGGCATTGTTCTTGGTTACTTTCATCGCGAACGTCGGGGCAACGAACAACTGCTCGAGGTTCACGCCACCGGGATTCTGCCCGGGAACGCCGGTGGCGCCGGCCCCCAAACCACCTGCCGCAAACGGGCTGCTATTGTACCGAGTATTCATTCCGCCGTTGCCGTAGACGCTTACGCCCACCGACATGTCCCAGCCGAGCATCTTGTTGTAGCCGAACTCCGGAATCAGGAAGCTGCTATCGCCATTGCCATTGTAACTTCCGTCAATGTTTAGTGTAGGTCCAGGACTATTTGATCCAGATATATCCGCCCCTCGCACCGGCTTGAACCAGTCAATGCCGAAATCCATCCGGTCTCCGACCATCACCATCCCGGCCGGATTGGTCGCCGCCGCCAGCGTGTCCTGCGGCAGGGCGATGCCGACGCCGGCCATGCCCTTGGCCTTGATGCCGAAGCCGTGCGAGAAATAGCCATTGGTCGCAAAGGCCGGAACCGCAACTCCGGCGATGGCCAGCGCTGCGACAATCTTCTTGAGCTTCATTAGATTTACTCCCTTGATGAATCGCAATGATTGAGTCGTTAGACTACATGAACAGGGACACGTCCGCCTTCTGCGCGACCGGCAGGAAGGTTGCCGCTCCGGCGTAATCGATGCCGGAGATGAAGTCGTCGTGGCTGAAGCCGAACAGTTCGACGGTCATCTGGCAGGCGATGAACTTGACGTCGGCTTCCAGGGACAGCGAACGCAGTTCCTCGATCGACGCCACGCCGTTGTTCTTGATCGTCTGCTGCATCAGGGTCGTGGCCACGCCCTCGAAGCCGGGGATGCCGGCCTGGATGATGTTCGGGATGTTCCAGTTGATGCTCTTGAACCAATCCGGACCGAAGGGCATCTTCATCGGCATGCCGGGGTTGCCGAGCGGACTGACCTTGAGGTCGGAGACGTCCTTCTTCAGCAGGTTGAGGCCGTAGAAGGTGAAGAAGATGCTGACATCCCAGCCCAGCGCGGCCGCCGTGGAGCCGAGGATGAAGGGCGGATAAGCCCAGTCGAGGGTGCCCTTGGTGGCGATGATGGCCAGGGACGGGGTGTGGCTCTCTTCGCGCTCGCGCAGCTTGTCTTCGAGAGCCTTAGGCAGCAGTTCGTCGATACGTTTTCTGATCAGGTCGTCGATGACGGCCATTTCGGGAGTGGCACCCATTATTGATTTCTCCTTGAACGCTGAATCGGCTTGGAGCCCAGCGGTTAAATGTACCGTCCCTGAGCACGGTTATTTAGGCGAGTTTCGCATATTGAAATACATCCCGCGGGTTCGCGAGACAAATATGTTTATGTCGCGATAACCGCCGATGATCCACCCGATGCGCCTTCCGCACCGGTTGCGCCGCCGCGACCGACGGCCCGTTCCCGGCGGGGCCGGGCCGCAGCTTCCGCACCGGTTCGGGCGTTTACTTGCGCTTCAGGTAGAACTCGAACTCCTTGCCATTCTCGGCACTGGAGAGCAGTTCGTTGCCCGTCTGCTTGGCGAAGGCGGCAAAATCCTTGACCGAGCCCGGATCGGTGGACATCACCCGCAGCACTTGGCCGCCGGTCATTTCGGCCAGTGCCTTTTTCGCGCGCAGAATGGGTAGCGGGCAATTCAGGCCGCGAGCATCGAGTTCCTTGTCGAAGTTCATTTTCCGTCCTCACTTTGGTTGAGTTGATACGATCGATTATGCGGTTCCAAAATGTCCGCTTCTTATGGAGATTATATTACCCGGCGAAACAGCAGCGACACTCCGGCATTGAGGAGCATGGCAACGTGCCGATCTTACTCCGCCTGGAGAGCGAATTGCATCGATGCAATATGGCTATCAAGTCGCTTGCCTTCGTCACGCGATGGACCGGTAATAGAGGTTTTGCGGGTGGTTGGCCTGGGCGAAGAAGAACCAGCGCTCGGCCAGGAGGCCGACATATTGCGCCAGGAAGGCGGCCGCCAGCGCCGCCGCGCCCGTTTCGGAACCGATCACCAGCAAGGGCACCGGCACGGCGAAGGCGGCCAGCAGGAAAAACCACCGCACCACGGTCATGAAGACTACCGACTTGCCGTGGAAGAACTCGCGGGTATTGAACGAGCCGCCCATGAATCCCTGGGCCTTCTGCACCACCTTGGGATGCTTGACGCCGATCGCCGATTGCGGCGTCGATTTCGGCTTGAGGCGTGCGTTGCGCCACAGCGACGCGGCGCGACCGAGCAGGCCCAGTAGCGTGAAAATCAGGGCCCAGCCGGCGTAGAAGCGGGTGAGCTGCGGCGCGGCAAGCGCGGCCAAGCCTGTCGCCAGCGTGAATCCCGACGCTCCGCCGAGCAGGGTGTAGTTGATCACGGTCAGCGGCGAATGCCATTCGCGTAGAAAGCGCAGGCACGCATAGATCATCGCCGTACACACGAACAGGGCGAAGGCCAGGGCCGTGCCGAGCAGGCCGAGAATCGCCGTCGCATCCACCGCCGTACCCGAGGGCAGCGTCGCGAGGACCGGCTTCCAGTCCAGCAGATGCGCCAGGCCGTAGCAAAAGACCGTGGCCATGAAGGCCGGCAGAGCGATCACCTCCCGCGACAGCCACGATGTCCGCCACTGGCTTGCGGCGCGCCAGGCCCGCTCCGGATGCCCGAGGTGGAAGAACGAGGCGACCAGTCCGGCGCCGAGGAAGAGCAGCGCCACCAGGCTGCCGCGGGCATAAAAGCCGGGCCCGTCCTGAACCGGCAGCAGCCCGAACAGCGCATAGGACTGGGCGGTGAACAAGGCCAGGAAGAGCCCCTGGCCGACGCCGATCAAAGTGGTCAGGAAAACCACGGAAAACGCGGGATGCATCGTCGGTCCTCCTACCAGCCGGTGGCGTCTTCGATGGTCGGCTCGCTCTTGCCCGGCCTGGGCAGCTGCCGATCGATCTTCAGCGGGTTGTCGGCGCGGACCAGTTCGTCCTCGTGGATCTTGATGCGCGTCTTGCGCCGCGGCAGGTAATGGTTGGCCGGGTTGGTGCTCCACTCGGGCATCAGCTGGTAACCGCCGTTTTCGCGGATGGCCCGGGAGACCGCCGAAGCCGGATCGTGGATGTCGCCGAACAGCCGCGCCGAGGTCGGGCAGGCCTTGACGCAGGCCGGCTGGCGATCGGCTGCGGCCATCGACATGTCATAGATGCGATCGACGCACAAGGTGCATTTCTTCATCACCTTGCCCTGCTCGTCGAACTCGCGGGCACCATAGGGACAGGCCCACGAGCAGTATTTGCAGCCGATGCATTTGTCGTAATCGACGAGGACGATGCCGTCCTCCTTGCGCTTGAAGGACGCTCCGGTCGGACAGACCGGGACGCAGGGCGGATCCTCGCAATGCAGGCAGGACTTGGGGAAATGGACGGTCTCGGTATCGGGGAACTCGCCGACCTCGAAGGTCTGGACGCGATTGAAGAAGGTGCCCGTCGGCTCGGCGCCGTAAGGGTTCTGGTCGCCCAGCGGCCCGGCCGCGCCGGAGGTATTCCATTCCTTGCAGCTCGTCACGCAGGCGTGGCAGCCGACGCAGACGTTGAGGTCGATGACCAGGGCCAGTTGCGTCATCGGCGGCCACTACCGAGTTTGCGCGCCACGTAGGCGAGGATGCCATCGCGTTCCTTCATCCCCGGATAGGGGGCCAGCGGCGCGAACTGGGGCGAGGTTACGCCGGGCTCGCCGGCGCCGGCCTTGTAGATTCGTACGCGGACGTCATACCAGGCGGCCTGTCCGGTGACCGGATCGGAGTTGGAAACCCGCGCCGCGCTGTGCGGCACGGGCAGTTCCTCGCTGATCAGGTGATTGAGCAGGAAGCCCTGCTGCGATTCGTTGGCGTCCGGCGCCAGGTTCCAGGCACCGGCGGCCTTGCCGATGGCATTCCAGGTCCACACCGTGCCCGGCTCCACCGCCTCGGAGTGGCGCGCCATGCAGCGCACCCTGCCCCACTGCGATTCGACCCAGATCCAGTCGCCGTCCTCGATGCCATTGAGGCGGGCGGTGCGGATGTTCACGTGCAGGTAATTATGCGTGTGGATCTGCCGCAGCCAGGCGTTCTGCGAGTCCCAGGAGTGGTACATGGCCATGGGCCGCTGGGTCACGGCGGCCAGCGGGTACTTGTGCCGGTCGCTCAGTTGGGCCTCGAGCGGTTCGTAGTAGAACGGCAGCGGATCGAAGTAGGTGTCGATGCGCTTCGCCAGGTGCGCCGGCGGCTTGCGCGTGATGCCCTTGCCCTGCGCGGCCAGCCTGAATTTTTGCAGCACGTCGGAATAGACGTGGATCAGGATCGGCTCGGCGTAACGGGTGATGCGATTGCGCCGCGACCATTCGAGGTAGCCCTGGTTCCAGTTGCGCATGTACTGGTAGCTCTTCGGCAGCTCGTAGTGGAAGACGCAGTCGTTCTGCTGGTACATCTCCCACTGGCGCGGATTCGGCTCGCCGACCAGCGACTTCTCGCCGCCCTTGCCGCGCCAGCCGGCCAGGAAGCCGATGCCGGCACCGGCTTCGGGTTCCCAGTTGACGATGAAATCCGGATAGTCGCGGTACTTGCGCGCCCCGTCCTTAGTGACGAAGGCCGGCAGCTTCAGCCGCGTGCCGATCTCGATCAGGACTTCCTGGAAGGGCTTGCACTCGCCGCTCGGCGGCAGCACCGGGACCCGCACCGAATCGACCGGGCCGTCGAATTCGGAGATCGGCCGGTCGAGCATCGACATGACGTCGTGACGTTCGAGATAAGTCGTGTCGGGCAGGATCAGGTCGGCAAAGGCGGTCATCTCCGACTGGAAGGCATCGGCGACGACGATGAAGGGAATCCGGTATTCGCCGTTCTCGCCGCGGTCGTTCAGCATCTTGCGCACCTCGACCGCGTTCATGGTCGAGTTCCACGACATGTTGGCCATGAAGATCAGCAGCGTGTCGATCGGATAGGGGTCGCCGCGCCAGGCGTTGGTGATGACGTTGTGCATCAGGCCGTGCACCGACAGCGGATACTCCCAGGAGAAGGCCTTGTCGATGCGTACCGGACTGCCGTCGTCATTGACGAAGAGGTCGTCGGGATCGGCCGGCCAACCCAGCGGCATGCCGTCGAGCGGCCGGTTCGGCTGCACCGCGCGCGGATCGTTGGGCGTCCGTGCGCAGGGCGGGATCGGCCGCGGGAACGGCGCCTTGTGGCGGAAACCGCCGGGGCGGTCGATCGTCCCGAGGATGGACATCAGGATGCCCAGCGCGCGGATGGTCTGGAAACCGTTGGAGTGCGCGGCCAGCCCGCGCATGGCATGAAAGGCCACCGGGTTGCCGACCACCGAGCCGTGCTCGTTGCCCCAGGAGTCGGTCCAGGCGATTGGCAGCTCGATCTTCTGGTCACGCGCCGTGACGCCCATCTCGTGGGCCAGGCGGCGGATCGTCTCGGCCGGAATGCCGGTGATCTGCGCCGCCCACTCGGGCGTGTAATCCTTGACCCGCTCCTGGAGCAGTTGGAAAGCCGGTTTCACCAGGGTGCCGTCGGAGAGGCGGAACTCGCCGAGCAGATAGGGATCGGCGCCGCGGCTGTGGGTCACCACCGCCTTGTTGGTGGTCCGGTCCCACCAGAGCTTGTTCTGCGGATCGTAGCAGGCCTCTTCCTCGGGCACTTCGGTGCGTACGAACATGCCGAATTCGTCGCTCTTGGCGTCGCAATTGACGAGCTGGCCGGCGTTCGAATACTGGACGAGGAACTCGCGGTCGTAGAGGCCCTTGGCGAGAATCTCGTGGATCACTGCGAGCAGGAAGGCGCCATCGCTGCCGGGGCGAATCGGCACCCACTCGTCGGCGATGGCCGAATAGCCGGTCCGTACCGGATTGATCGAGACGAAGCGGCCGCCGTCGCGCTTGAACTTGGCCAGGGCGATCTTGAGCGGATTCGAATGATGATCCTCGGCGGTGCCGATCATGACAAACAACTTGGCGCGATCGAGGTCGGGACCGCCGAATTCCCAGAAGGAGCCGCCGATCGTATAGATCAGGCCGGCGGCCATGTTGACCGAGCAGAAGCCGCCATGGGCGGCGTAGTTCGGCGTGCCGAACTGGCGGGCGAACAGGCCGGTGAGCGCCTGCATCTGGTCGCGGCCGGTAAACAGGGCGAACTTCTTCGGGTCGCTGGCGCGGATTTTCCCGAGCCGCTCGGCCAGGGTGGCGAAGGCTTCCTCCCAGCTGATCGCCTCGAATTCGCCGGCGCCGCGTTCGGCCCCGGCCTTCCGCCGCAACGGTTTCAGCAGCCGTGCCGGCGAATACTGCTTCATGATGCCGGAGCTGCCCTTGGCGCAGATGACGCCCTTGTTCAGCGGATGATTCGGATTGCCGTCGATGTAGCGGATCTGCCCGTCGCGCAGATGCACGCGGATGCCGCAGCGGCAGGCGCACATGTAGCAAGTCGTGTTGCGGATTTCCTGCACGGATTCGGCGGGGCCGGTCTCGGCGGCTTGCATGGTCTTGGTCATCGGGAATATATTAGCGCTTTTTGATATTCTCGCAAGCCGGCTCCCGCCGGCACAAGGGAATCCTTTTTATCACCGGATAAGCCCTGTGATTTTTTAATTCGAAGAAACCGGTGTACAGTCCGCAGCCAACAGCAATCCAATAAGCCTCGATCCCCGTGCGATGAACACACGCGTAGTCCCCGAATTCGGCAGCAACGAACGACAGCTGGTCGGCCAACTCCTCGCCGAGCGCTACGGCCGCCCGGTGACGGTCGAAGAGGTCGACGTCGAACTCCGGCTCGACCCGGCGACCGAATATCTGACCGCCTGCCCGGCGCTGTACTGGAACGAGCGCGGTGCGGAATTCATCGTCACCAAGGTCGGCGATTCGCGTTTCCGCTGCCAGTTCCAGTATTCGGACAGCGAGCAGTTCGCGCCCAGCCAGGGCGTCTTCGACGAACTGATCGGCTGCGTCGTCACGCTGCTCAAGCTCCAGGCCGACCACGAGCAGACCCGCGCCGGCGTGCTGACGGGCATGACGTCGAAGGATCTGGGCGGCGACGACGAATATTTCGGCCCGCTGATCGTATGACCGTCGACAAGGCCCGCGACCTGCTCGCCGCGCAGGCGGGCTTCGCTGGCGGCTACAACCGCAACGGCGCCAGGCTGGTGATCGCCGAAGTGATTCGCGAACACGGCCAGCATGCAGCCGACGCGCTGATCCGCGAGTTGCGCCTCGACGAAATCTTCAAGTTCGCAGCGGGCAAGCGGCCATGAAAGTCTGTATCGTCTCCGACAGCCACGACCGCGGCCCGATGCTCGCGGCGGCGGTCGTGGCGGCCAGGAACGATGGCGCCGAGGCCGTCATCCATTGCGGCGACATCATCGGCGGCAATACCCTGAAGGCGACGCTCAAGCTGGGCCTGCCGGTCCATGCCGTGCATGGCAACAACCTCGGCGACCCGGTCGCCATCGCGCGCTTGGCCTGCGACTCCGAGGGCCTGCTGCATTACCACGGCCAGGATGGCGCGTTGGATCTGGGCGGCCGCCGCATCTTCCTCACCCATTACCCGCACCTCGGCCACGGCATGGCCTGTACCGGCGACTACGACCTGGTCTGCTGCGGCCACAGCCACGAAGCGGAAATCCGCCAGCAGGCCAACATCAAGGGCGGCCGGACTTGGTTGGTCAACCCCGGCACCGTCGCCGGCCTCGGCGCGGTGAAAGCGACCTGGGTATTCGCCGACCTCGGAGCGATGCTGTTTGAACTGCGCGAATTGCCCCGCTAAGGCGCTCAAATTCAGCGCCTCTATCCGAACATAGGAAGATTGCAGCGGGCTGGCGGGCCGGCGCGGCTAGAATCGGCGCCTCGGAAAACGAAACCGTAGGGAGCTCGATGTGACGGCGTCAATCCCAACCAGCCAGACCATCCTGGTCGTCGGCGGCGGCATCAGCGGCATGACCGCCGCCCTCGAGGCCGCCGAATGCGGCAAGCAGGTGGTCCTGGCGGAAAAGACCGCGACCCTGGGCGGACGCACCGCCCTGCTCTACCGCTACTTCCCGAAGATGTGCCACCCGACCTGCGGGATGGAAATCAACCTGCGCCGCATCAAGGGCAACCGCAATGTCCGCGTCATGACCATGACCGAAGTGGTCGCCGTGACGGGCCGCCGCGGCGACTACCGGGTCAAGCTGCGCATCGCGCCCCGCCATGTCACCGAGGCCTGCACCGGCTGCGGCGACTGCGGCCGCGCCATCACTGCCGAGATCGACAATCCCTACGAATACAAGCTGGCCAAGACCAAGGCGGCCTACCTGCCCCACGCCATGGCCTATCCGCAGCGCTACGTCATCGATCCCTCGATCGTCGCCACGGACGACGGTCAAAAGGCCAAGGCCGCCTGCAAGTTCGGCGCCGTCGATCTGGACATGGGCGAAGAAATCGTCGAGCTCGACGTCGGCGCGGTGGTCTGGGCCACCGGCTGGAAGCCCTACGACGCGGCCAAGATCCAGCCCTACGGCTACGACCGTTACGCCAACGTCATCACGAGCCTGGAATTCGAGCGCCTCGCCGACCCGCACGGCCCGACCGGCGGCCGGATCCTGCGGCCGTCGGACGGCAAGGAAGCGACCAATATCGCCTTCATCCAGTGCGCCGGCTCCCGCGACGAGAACCACCTGCGCCACTGCTCGCGGATCTGCTGCATGGCCACCCTGAAACAGACCCAGTATGTCCGCGAAGCCTGCGGTGCGGCGGGGAAGTCGACGGTCTATTACATCGACATACGCGCCATCGACCGCTTCGAGGACTTCTACCAGAAAGTGCAGCAGGATCCGACGGTCAGTTTCGTCAAGTCCAAGGTCGCCTTGATCGCCGTCGACAAGGAGGACAACCCGGTCCTGCACGGCGTCGACACCGAAGGCTACCACCGCTACGAGACGGCCCACGATCTCGTCGTGCTGGCCGTCGGCATGGAGCCGGAAAGCAAGAGCATCGCGCTGCCCGACGACCTGATCCTCGACTCGTCGGGCTTCATCGAGGGCTCCGAGGACGATGGCATGTTCGCCGCCGGCGCCGCGACCAGCCCACTCGACGTCAATCGCGCCGTGCAGAGCGCCACGGCGGCGGCGCTGCGGGCGATCACGGTGATTCACAAGACCGCTGCCACGGAGGTCGTATGAACGCCCTCTTCCCCCCGCCCCCCTTGCCGAGCAAGGTGGTGACCTTGGTTCGCGGGCTGTGCCCGCTCCAGTTGAATGAACTGCTGCCCCCTTGGGGCGGCCCGGCGGAGGCAGTCCATGGCCGATAACAAATTTGCTGCCTACGTCTGCGGCGGCTGCGGCATCGGCGCAAGCCTCGATGTCAAGACGCTGGAAAAAGTCGCGCAGAAGGAAGGCAAGATGCAGGTGGTCAAGAGCCACCCCTTCCTCTGCAATGCCGAAGGCGTGCAGATGATCAGCGACGACATCGCCAACGAAGGCGTCACCCACCTCTGCATCGCCGCCTGCTCGCGGCGCGCCAAGACCGAGGCCTTCCACTTTCCGACGGTGGCGATGTCCCGCGCCAACCTGCGCGAGGGCGTGCTCTGGGTCGTCGCCGAAGGTGCCGAGCACGACGAGGTGCGCCAGGAAATGGCCGACGACTACGTGCGCATGGGCTGCGCCGAAGTCAAGAAGATGAAGCTGCCGGCGGGCAACCCGAACAAGGCCGGCAACCGCCGCATCCTCGTCGTTGGCGGCGGCCTGTCCGGCATGACCGCGGCGCTGGAAGCGGCCGAGGCCGGCTACGAGGTGGTCCTCGTCGAACGCGAAGCGCGGCTTGGCGGCTGGGCCGCCAAGCTGTGGAAGCGCGTGCCCTTCAAGGCGCCGTACGCCGAGCCGCAGGACACCGGCATCGCCGATCTCGCCGCCAAAGTCTTCGGACACCCGCTGATCACCGTGCATCTGAATTCGACGGTGGCCGAAACTGCCGGCGCCCCCGGCCGCTTCAGCGTCAAGATCGCTCGCGAAAGCGGCGCCGTGAGCGAAGCAGCGGTCGGCGCCATCGTCCAGGCCAGCGGCTTCACCACCTACGACATCGCCAGGCTGCCCGAACTCGGCGGCGGCCAGGACAATGTCATCGACCAGGCCGGGCTCGAAGCCCTGGCCCACGCCGCCGCCGGCGGCGGCGCCATCAAGCGCGCCGACGGCAGGGAGGTCAGGTCGGTCGTCTTCGTCCAGTGTGCCGGCCAGCGCGACCCGGGCGGCACGCACCTGTCCTATTGCTCGGGCCACTGCTGCGCCACCAGCATCAAGCAGGCCATCTACTTCAAGGACGCCAATCCGGCCGTCGATACCGTCGTCATGTACGACGACCTGCGCGTGCCGGGCATGGGCGAGGACTTCTACCGCAGCGCCCAGCAGAAGGGCGTTATCTTCACCAAGGGCAAGGCGGCCAGGGTCGAGGCCAGCGGCGGCGGCTGCCGGGTCGAATTCCGCGACCTGATTCTCGACGAAGACGCCAGCATCGAGGCCGACCTGGTCGTCCTGGCCACCGGCCAGGTGCCCAACGCCGGCGTCGATATCGACGCCTGGACCACGGTCGTCGGCGAGGCCGACGGCGGTTCCGCGGAGGCCAAGACGCGCAAGGCCGAGATGCAGAAGATCTCGGTGCTGAACCTGGCCTACCGCCAGGGGCCGGACATGCCCCAGTTCAAGCACGGCTTCGCCGATTCGCACTTCATCTGCTTCCCCTACGAGACGCGCCGCACCGGCATCTACGCCGCCGGCCCGGTGCGCCGGCCGATGGACATGCGCCAGGCCGGCGACGACGCCACCGGCGCCGCGCTGAAGGCCATCCAGGCCGTCGAGAACGCCAGCCTCGGCCGCGCCGCCCACCCGCGCTCCGGAGACCTTTCCTTCCCGACGGCGCGCCTCGAAGGCTGCACGCAGTGCAAGCGCTGCACCGTCGAGTGCCCGTTCGGCGCCATCGACGAGGACGAGCGGCGCTTCCCGCTGTTCAACGAGCAGCGCTGCCGGCGCTGCGGCACCTGCATGGGCGCCTGCCCGGTGCGCGTCATCTCCTTCGAGAACTACTCGGTCGATACCGTCGGCAGCCAGATCAAGGCCGTCAATGTCCCCGACGAATTCGAGGAAAAGCCGCGCATCCTGGTGCTGGCCTGCGAGAACGACGCCTACCCGGCGCTCGACATGGCCGGCCTGGCGCGAACCACCTATTCGGCCTTCGTCCGCATCATCCCGGTCCGCTGCCTCGGTTCGGTGAACACCATCTGGATCACCGACGCGCTCAACAACGGTTACGACGGCGTCATGATGATGGGCTGCAAGAAGGGCGACGACTACCAGTGCCACTTCGTCAAGGGTTCCGAGCTCGCCCACTACCGGATGAGCAAGATCGGCGACACCCTGACGCAGCTGGGCCTCGAGCCGGAGCGGGTCGTCACTCAGGAAGTCGCCATCACCGACAGCCAGCGCGTCGCCAAGCTGATCAACGACTACGTGGCGCAGATCAACGATATCGGCATGTCGCCCATGAAGGGCTTCAACTGAGCCGGGGGAGCGAACCGCAATGAGCAACGCCAACCAACAGGCCGTGGCCCGCTACAGCAACGACTTCCTGCGCGAAGTCGAGGAGCGCGTCGAGGACGGGCAATGGGTCAAAATGTGCATGCAGTGCGGCGTCTGCGCCGGCTCCTGCCCGCTCGGCCCGCACTGGGAGCACTCGCCGCAGAAGCTCTTCATGATGATCCGCGCCGGCAAGCGCGAGGAAGTGCTGATTTCCGACTCGATGTGGATGTGCACCTCCTGCTACAACTGCATCGTCCGCTGCCCGCGCAAGCTGCCGATCACCCACATCATGCACGGCCTGGCCAACTACGCGCACCGTCTCGGCCTGGCGCCGAAAGGCCAGCCGACGCGGGAGATCGCCACGATCTTCTGGAAGAACCTGGTCAAGACCGGCCGCGTCAACGAGCTGAAGTTTTCGCTGGCCATGTACTTCAAGGACGGCTTCGTGCAAGGCGTCAGGAATGCCATGGCCATGCAGGGCATCGGCTTCGGCCTCATGAAGGCCAGGCGGCTCAGCCCGCTGGAACTGCTCGGCGGCCACTCGTGCAAGGACCGGGCCGGCATCAAGCGGATGATCGCCAAGGCGCAGCAGATCGAGAACCGGAAGAAGGGATTTGCGGCCGCCTGAACGGGGCCCGGAGAAACCGATGAGCAAGAAACAATACGCGTTCTATCCTGGCTGCTCTTCGCAGAAGAAGGCCTCGGCCGACAACTTCCTGCGCTCCATCGCCAAGGTCTGCGAGAAGCTCGACATCCAGCTGAACGAGATTCCCGACTGGAACTGCTGCGGCGCCTCGATCGGCTACGGCGAGGGCGGCGAACTGCCGCGGCTGGCCATATCGGCGCGCAATCTGGCGCTGGCCGAACAGAACCTGCCGGGCCAGGACATGGTCTCCGTCTGCCCGGCCTGCTGGCTGTCGACGCGCGAGACGGCCGAGCGGCTGCACGAATCGAACGCGCTGCTGGCCGAGACCAACGAAGCCCTCAAGGAAGCCGGGCTCGAACTCAAGGGCGAAGTCCGGGCCCGCCATTTCGTCGAAGTCCTGATCGAGGATCTCGGCTGGCAGGCGATGCGCCAGCCGGTGGTCAAGCCGCTCGAAGGGCTCAAGCTCGCCGGTTACGTCGGCTGCCAGACCAACCGGCCGTTCGGCATCGCCGGGGAATCCTTCGAGAACCCGAAATACCTCGACAAGATGGTCGAAACGATGGGCGCCGAAGCCCTCGCCGGCTACGAGCAGAAGGTCACTTGTTGCGGCGGCGCCCTGGCCTTCTCCGAGCCGGACAAGTCGCAGAAGCAGATCCGCGACATCGTCGAGTCGGCCTACGACCACGGCGCCGACATGATCGTCACGCCCTGCCAGCTCTGCCAGGCCAACGTCGAGATCTACCAGTCGGAAATCAACAAGAAGCAGGGCACCGCTTTTCATATGCCGGTGGTCTATTACTCGCAGCTGATGACCATCGCCTACGGTGGCTCGGCCAAGGATGCCGGCCTCGACGGCCAGCTGATCAAGGCCGACAAGTTGGCAGAGATCGCCGGCCGCTGAGCGGCGGCGCGGCAAGATAAAAAAGCGGCCCGGCCGCCTCTACCGTTTCTATTTGCGTCGTCATATTTCTTTAGGCTAGTCTGCGGATTCCGACCCAGAGGAGGAGACACCATGGAACGCGCCCTATACAAGGCCATGCCGTCGCACAAGCTCAAGCCGGGTGCCGATTTCCACGTCCCCCGCGAAATCCGCCGGGTCCAGGCCGACTCGCCGGCCATCGAGGTCATGACCGACCTGCAGCAGGTCTCCGCCGCCAGCATCGGCCCGCAGGCCTCGTTGTCCCAGGCCACCCAGGCGATGGTCAATCGTGGCGTGCGGCTGCTCTTCGTCGTCGAAAAGGGCGCCGGCCTCGTCGGCCTGATTACCGCCCGCGACACCATGGGCGAGCGGCCGATCACGCTGATCCGCGAACGCGGCGGCAAGCACGGCGACCTGCTGGTGCACGACCTGATGGTGCCGGCGGCACAGATCGACGTGCTCGACTTCGCCTATGTGCTGCGCGCCGAGGTCGGCCACATCATCGCCACCCTCAAGCAATTCGGTCGCCAGCACACCCTGGTCGTCGACATCGACCCGCTGACCGACGAGGAAATGATTCGCGGCATCTTCTCGGCGACCCAGATCAGCCGCCAACTCGGCATCCCGTTGCAGCCGTTCGAGGTCGCCAAGACCTTCGCCGAAATCGAAGCCGCCCTGGCCGCCTGAGGCGGCCGCCGCTGGCGGCGGGGGGTGCCCCTAAGGCCGGGGGGCGCCCCTAAGCCACCACCCCGTTCAAGAGGCCCGTGGCGGGTCGTCGCAGCCCTTGCACGAGCCGCAGCCGCCGTCCTTGCGGAAGGGGCCGCATTCCGGATGACGCTCGGCGAAGCGGCGGTAGCCGCGTTCGACGAGGATCATCGCCGCCATGAGAACGAAGAAGACGGCGATGGCCGCGAGGTAGGTCGCCATCCTAACCCCCGAGTCCGGCGAAGCCCATGAAGGCCAGGGACAGCACGCCGGCAAGCATCAGCGACATCGCCGTGCCCTGCAACACGCCCGGCACCTCGGAGAGCTGGATGCGCTCGCGCACGCTGGCCAGCAGCACCAGCGCCAGGGTGAAGCCGGCGCCGCCGCCGAGGGCGAAGGCCAGCGACTGGCTGAAGTCGTACTCCCGCGCCGTCTGGAACAGCGCCACGCCGAGCACGGCACAATTGGTCGTGATCAGCGGCAGGTAGATACCCAGGGCGCGGAACAGCGCCGGGCTGTGCTTCTTGACGAACATCTCGACCAACTGCACGGCCGAGGCGATCACGACGATGTAGCAGATCAGGCGCAGGAACTCCAAGTGGAGCTGGCCCAGCACGATGTTGAGTGCATAGGCGCAGAGCGACGCTATGACAATGACGAAAGTTGTCGCCAGCCCCAGCGGCAGGGCGAGGCTGACGCTGTGCGTGACGCCGAGGAAAGGGCACATGCCGAGGAACATGGCCAGCACGAAATTGCCGGACAGGATGGAGGTAACCAGGATCTGGCCGACCGATTCACGCACCATGACAGTTCCCCTGCGCGACCGCGGCGCTCCGCTGGCGGCGGCCGCGGACCACGGCGAACAGCAGCAGCCAGCCGCCCATGACGAAGAAGCCGCCGGGCGGCAGCACCATCACCACCCAGGGCTGGAAATCGGCGCCGAACAGGGACAGGCCGAACAGCGTGCCGCTGCCCAGCACTTCGCGCACGGCGCCGATCATGAACAGCCCCAGGGTGAAGCCCAGGCCCATGCCCGTGGCATTGAGGGTGGCCGGCCACGGCGCGGCCCGGGCGGCATGGGCCTCGGCCCGGCCGAGCACCAGGCAGTTGGCGACGATCAGTTGGATGTAGGCGCCGAGCGCCTCGTAGAGCTCGAGGCTGATCGCCTGGATGGCGTAATCGACGACGGTGACGAAGGTGGCGATGATGGCGATGTAGCTGGCGATGCGGACCTCCTTGGGAATGACGTGGCGCAGCGTCGACACCAGCCAGCACGAGGCGGCCAGGACGAAGGTGGTGGCCAGGCCCATCGAGATCGAGTTGATGGCCGACACCGTCACCGCCAGGGTCGGACACATGCCCAGGACCATGACGAACACCGGATTGCGTTGCCACAGCCCTTCGCTGAATTCGCTCCAGCGGGAGGGCTCGGCGGCGGGTAGGCTCACTGGACTACCCTCGGCGTGTTAAAGGCGGTCGTGTGGCTATGGCGCAGGGTTATCCACCGGGCTTGGCTGTGGGCAACTCGCCCGGCCCCTCCTTGGCCAGGAGGCGAGTTGCCCACAGCTGCGAAGCACCCG
>WNGH01001621.1_pt1 | contig 41123 bp, 39 predicted proteins | sample 5400631 | NCBI WGS metagenome assembly WNGH01 (sample SAMN13153373, study PRJNA577476) | soil metagenome | isolation source: 115 cm soil or saprolite under Garry oak tree replicate 1 | place: USA:California | collected 2016-06-15 | reverse complement strand
CCCCCAAAGACCGAAAACGATACTTGGGATGCCGGCGAGTAACTCGACCGGGTAGGAGATCATCGGACGAAGCCATTTTGGGACGTAGAAAGCTATAAAGATGGCAGAGCCGATGCTGATCGGCACTGCCAATAAAAGACCGATAAACGCCTTAACCAATGTACCTATAATCGTCGGAAGAGTGCCAAACTGCCGCGCCACGGGATCCCAAGTGGTGCCGACGAGAAACTTGAGACCAAATTGTCCTATCGCCTCCCAGGCGCCTCGGAAAAGGTCCAACCCCAGCAGAACTACAAGAACGATCACGCAAATTGCCAGCGCGCGGGTTACCAGGTAAAACAACCGATCGCCCCAATTAATGACGTGAACGTCGTGATGGACGACTCTTGCAGGGGGGTTTGTGAAGAATCTTCCTACGCTAGGACCAACGGCTTGCGGTTTCCCATTCATTCATATGCTCCAGAGTGATATGGCTGCGGCCGGCACCCCTTCCGTGCCGGCTGCGTGAGCCGTTTTTTAAAGCGAACGGGCCCCTATTTTAGGACGACACGATTGTTAATTTTTATTTGTTTCACCAGCGCCTCTGCTTTCTTTAAGACCGCGCCTTTGAGTGGCGCGTACTCCAGGGGAAGCGCGTATTGTTGCCCTTCATGAATCATCCACCAGGCGAGGTTTGCCACTGCGTCGGCCTTGGCCTCGTTGGTCTGATTCGCGTAAACCAGGAGCCAGGTAAAGCCGGTGATCGGGTAAGCAGTGGGGTTAGAACTGTCGGTGACCATCACTTCCATGTTTTCCGGAAGATTGGGCTGGTCTGCCGCCGCCGCGGCTCCGTCGAGGCTCGGCTCGAGATATTTTCCGGCGTTGTTTCGCAACTGTGCCCAGGTCATGTTGTTTTGCTTGGCATAGGCCAGTTCGACGTAGCCGATGGCACCTGGAATCTGTTTGACCGAATTGGCAACGCCTTCATTGCCTTTGCCGCCGACGTCCCCGGGCCAGTTGACCGATGTAGCAAAGCCCACTTTGTCCTTCCATTCCTGACTAACCTTGGACAGATAATGCGTAAAAATATACGTCGTTCCCGAACCATCTGATCGGTGCACCACGGCGATGGTTAGATCGGGAAGTTTTGCGTTTGGGTTTAAAGCCTTGATGCGGTTATCGTTCCAGTTGTTAATTTTTTTCAGATAGATGTCGGCTAAAATGTCGGGGGTGAGCTTGAGTTGTCCTCTTTGAATGCCGGGCAAGTTAAAAACGATCGCCTCCGCACCTGCAGCCGTCGGAATGTGGAGTACTGTGCCACCTTTGGCCTCGGATTTTTGCTTTTCGTCCATCGTGCCGTCAGAGGCACCGAAATCCACCGTCATTTGCTGGAGCTGACGAATACCACCGCCCGAGCCGATGGACTGATAATTCACCCTGACACCGCATGCCTTGTCGTATTCCGCAAACATCTTTGAATAAAGCGGATAGGGAAACGTTGCACCCGCTCCGGTGAGCTCTTTTACTCCTTTGGTCGGACAGGCTGCCAATGTTACCGTGCCGCTCAACAGCAGGCTGAGTATGCCAGTAGCTATCGCAAAGCTTTTCATCTTCATCGCGAAAATCTCCTTTTTTAGGATAGTTAATTTCCTATTGTTACAATCATGTTACAAATCAATGAAGCCTCGATTAATGTTAACAGCAGGGCGCTTGATTACGTTTCAACCACCCGTCACCGCCCAGATGAGGTTGTTTGCCTATTTTGACGCATACTGATATCCGTCGCCGGTAACGGCAAAATTAAACGAATATTAAGAAATGATTAAAACAGGAAAGTTGCGCCTGCGCCGGTGAACTCTAACCTTTTTGAAAGGACAGGCCGCCTTTGCCATTGAGCAGATGAATGACAACAAAGCCGGGCTAAAATTATCGATAGGATTTCGGTCTTCACTTTTGAAGGTAAAGAATAATCGTTACAAACGGATTACGTATGGTGTTACTGGTTTCAAAATCTTCAGCGCCGGAGAATCAAACTAGAATAAAATTAATCTATTTGTAACATAAGATCTAACCCGTTGGTTTTACAAGAATCTTATTAAGACTTTTCTAAGGGCTTCTCGTTCGCAGCAACCGTTGTCCTTGCCTTAACGACTTGTTTTGACTAAAGGTTAAGATCTCGTTCGAGGAGTCCACCACTAAGGCCAGTTTTAATCCGTCGCTTTAAGAAGACACAAGGAAAGGTTCGGCTCTCATGTCCGGCGTAATGAAGATGTATGGTAAGCATCGCTTTCCGGGGCGATTGTTTATCGTCGAAGGGATCGATGGTTCAGGCAAGAGCACTCAGCTGATGCTGCTTCAGAAGTGGCTCGAGTCCGAGGGGTACGTTGTCTCCTTTAGCGAGTGGAATTCATCGCCGCTCGTGAAAGACGTAACGAAGCGCGGCAAAAAGAAACAGATGCTGACTGCAATGACGTTTAGTTTAATTCATGCCACTGACTTCGCCGACCGTACCGAGCACGATATCATTCCGCCGCTGAAGGCGGGCGCGATGGTTTTGGCGGACCGTTATATTTACACGGCATTTGCGCGGGATGTCGTCAGGGGAGTAAGTTCAAAATGGGTTCGAGATCTCTACGCTTTTGCGGTCAAGCCGACAGTGGCTTTCTATTTCCGTACTCCCTTGGATGTTGCCATGAAGAGAATCCTGGGCGGCAGAGACGCGATCAAATATTACGAGGCGGGCATGGATCTTGGATTCAGCGATGACATTGAAGAAAGCTTTCGTGTGTTCCAGGGCCATATTATCGACGAATACGAAAAAATGGTCGAAGAATTCGGCCTGGTCGTGATTGACGCGACTCGCTCCATCGAAGAGCAACAGACTCAGGTTCGGGAAATTGTCACTAAGGCTTTGGAAGGAACCAAGAAAACGAGGATTAGACGATGGGTCGATTTAGCTTCTTTGGCGATGGGCTCCCGGAAGTAGATCTGGAAGAGCTAAAAGGAAAGCTCATTGTTTTGGAAGGGACCGATGGCGTGGGGCGCTCTACGCATATCGGCCTGCTCAAGCAATGGCTGGAAAACCATGGCCACGCTGTCTTGGACACGGGAATGACCCGTTCCGCTCTTGCCGGTAAGCGTCTCAAGCAGGCAAAAGAGGGGCACACTCTGGGCGGGATCACGATGAGCCTCTTTTACGCTACGGATTTTGCCGACCGGTTGGAAAATGAGATCATCCCGGCGTTGCGCGCGGGGTTTATCGTCCTGACCGATCGCTATATCTATTCGCTAATGGCCCGCGCGATTGTGCGTGGCGCCGATCCTGAATGGCTGCGCGAAGTCTACGGTTTCGCCCTCAAGCCGGATGCGATTTTCTATCTTCGACTCAAGATTGATGATCTAATTACACGGGTCATCCAAAGCACGGGGTTTGATTACTGGGAGTCGGGGATGGACATGCACATGGGAGAGGACATGTACGAAAGTTTCGTGCGCTATCAGAAATGGCTCCTGGCGGAGTTCGACAAGATGGTGGACGTTTATGGTTTTGATGTGGTGGACGCTTCCGGTTCTGTCGAAGATGTGTTTGAAGATCTGCGTGATCGGGTTATGAGCGTGGTTGAGCGAAACGGGGATGAGACAAAACTTCGCTCCGCCTAAGATTCCCTTCAGAGCTGCTCCGGGTTGTCGATCCGAGCGTGCCCGAGATCTTGTCAGCGCTTTTCATAATTTCTTCCACGACTGCGATTTCTTCGTTGCCTTCTCGTTCTATTTCATTCAGTAAGCTACGCGCGATTGCCGGGTGGTCTAAAAGAAAATCCGGCCGGCCAACAAAATCCGCCACAGACCGAAACAGGACATGCCGGTCATGCCAGCGGCCCAATGCTTGCTGCAGATTTTTAAGGGACTTGACCAATGACTTTGCTGATGAATCTCCAAAGTCGGCCAGTAGCTCAGAGCGATACCGCAGCCGTTTGGCGGCGATCCGTAAAGCGTGCAGGCGATCAGGAGTTCGGTTCTCCTTAGCGAGAGCTAGACTCTCGTTCCATCGCTGCCGCGCCTGCTGCAGGTTGGTTTCCAACACGGCGTAATTATCGCGAGACTCCAATTCTACCCGTGCGCGCCCGAGACATCGATGGCTGAGGGCGACGAATTTGGTCATCTCGTATGAGGGCAATTTCTTTCGCGCCCGCCGGAGGGCTTTTTCTCGTTCTGCCCGAAGATGCGTGCGAAATTGCTCCCACGCTTCCCGAGTGGAAGGATCCGCCGTCGCTTCCAACATTTCCGCTATGAGATCGAGGCTCACGTCCATGCTTCTGCACTGGCCTAGCTGGCGTCGAACCTTCCTCAAAATCCGGATCAGTTTCCGTTGTTTGTCCGTTCGTGGCTTAGAAAAAATCGCATTGAAGAGCTGCTGCAGCCTGCGGCTCCGGACCCTAGTGTCGTGGATCGCATCGGGATCATTGCGATCAGAGGCCTCTGGAAAACGAACGGCGAACCGGTCTAGCAGCTTCTCGGCTCGTTTGAGAAGCCGTTTCGGGGAGATCGAAACGGGTGAGCTTAGTTTCATCGAGTCGTTTTGCTTTTAGGACTTCCCGGATTTTGCAAGAAGGCGGAGTTGCTTGGCGGTAAGATGCCACTGCAGCACGCCCGGTTCCGTCGGCGGAAGTTGTTCGACTTCAATGCAACAAAGTCCTCCCTTGCGAAAGCGAATATCGAGCTTGGGGCCGATCTTTCCCAAGATGAGAAACGAGGCAGTATCGCTCAGTAGTGGCTCATGGCCGACGAGCAGCATATGCTTCTGTGCATGAAAACGGGTGAGGCTGAACATGAGCTGCTCCACCGAGCTTTCCGGGGCGAGTCCGGAGATTTCCTCCAACTCCGCTTCGAGTCCCAGGGTTTGAGCGACAATTTCCGCCGTTTGACGCGCGCGAAGTAAGGGGCTCGTGAGAAACGAGGAAAAAGGGATTTTCAACCTTGCAAGGCCCTTGGCTACACTCCGCAGTCGCTTAACGCCCTTCGGGCTGAGCGGACGCTCGCTATCGGAATTGATTCCAGGTTCATCCTGTGCCAGGGCGATACCGTGGCGCATCAAATAGAGATTCATCATGACGAGACCAGCTTGCCGCACGTTCTACGGCCTCTTACGCCGTATGACGCCAATGGTCAAGAAACAAGGCAGCCAGACGTTTATCAATCTCGTCTCTTCCTTCGCGATAGACCGAAAGGACAGCGGAAGTCCCGCCGGAGGCACGGGCTGGATCAGGGATCGACCATTTTTCGATCTTGGCTTTCCTCGGAAGCGAATCGCATTTTGCGTGCGCGTCGCCGAAAGAAACCACCAAATCGATTTCATTCAGAGGTACCTCGTTGACTCTTTTGGGGCTGATGTTGGTTAGATTAACGCCGATCTCCTCGAGCACACGGCGTACCTCCGGAGGTATTCGGCCCGATTTGATCCCGGCGCTGAAGACGCGGGCTTTGGGCGGACTCATATGCTTCGCCATAGCCTCTGCCATGAGGCTTAGGCAAGCGTTATCCTCGCCCAAGAAGAGGATATTGTTTTCCAAATAGACGCGGCGCATGAAATCCTCCTTTCTATGATAATGCGCGAACCGCCTTTGCCTGACGAATCAACAACTTCACATTAAACACTTCTCGCATCAGTGCACTTTTTTCTATAGCCCGCTCGATTTCTCCTTTTAAGTTCACGGAGGCAATGCCTTCGATGGATAATGTCCTGGGGCCGGAGAGAGCGCATTTTACTTCCTTTACATTTTGCTCACGCCGGCAATCAAGAGCGTCCGCCACGCGAAGAATGGCGCTCAGCTTTCGCACGACATGTTGATTGCTCGGAGAGAGCTGGCTGAACCCGAGGTGTTTCGGGCTTGGATGAGACTTGCGATGGTAACGCGCGACGTTGGCAATGAGATCGAGATCCTCCTTGTTGAAGGAACTCGGGCGCGAACTCTTGATCAGGTAGTAGGAATGTTTGTGGTGCTTGGGGAACGCGATGAACGCTCCTATGTCATGCAACATAGCTGCAGCGCGCAGAATACTGGCATGTTTTTCCTCGAGTTGATGCAGTTTCTGCAGCTGATAGAAAAGACTCAGCGCGAGTTGCGCGACCTGCCGTCCGTGGAGCACATCGAAGTTGTATTTCTGTCCGATTTGCTCCAGAGACTCGGCGTGTTCGGCGTCCTGCTGTTGTCCGAGCGCGGCGTTTGCGTAGTGCCTGTGAAGGAGGTCGACCATCAGTCCATCGCGCAGTCCACGCTGAGAGACAAAAATGTAGTCCAGTTCCAGCTGCGTCATCGCTTCCAGAAGCACCATGCCTCCGGCGACGATGATATCGGCCCTTTTGGGGTCACCGCTGATGAGAGCCGCTCTTCGAGAGGTCGGTTCTCGTTTGAGCACGTCCATTAGCGCCTTCAGGCGCGGCCGGCGCAGCACCGTAAGCGATCCCACCTTAGTTTCGCCCGTCAGACGTGTGTCCGTGTCGGCCAGTGTGGTGATGGTTCCAGCGCTGCCGAACACCATGGTGAATTTTTCCTTCTGGATCCGTCTGACCACTCCTTTCAGTTCCTTTTCAACGACGTCACCGAGCGTCTTGAGCTCCTTGTGGCGGGGCGGATCCGACGCCAAGAAACTCTCCGTTAAGCGTACCGCTCCAAGAGGAAGACTAAACAGGCAATAGTTGTTGGTTGCGTCCGCGACGGAGAGCTCTAGACTACCTCCTCCGATGTCTAGAAAGAGACCGAGAGGCAGGTGAAATTGCAGACCGCTCATGATTCCGAGGCTGATGAGACGCGCTTCCTCTTCTTCAGGAAGGATCTCCAAGGGCATGCCGATTTTTTTGCAGCGCGCCAGGAAGGAGCGGGAATCCGTGGCTTCTCGAAGGGCAGCGGTTCCAACGCAGCGCCTCGCGCGGACCTTGTGATGCTTCGCAATGTCTTGGAATTCGGACAGAGCTTTCAGTGCGGCGTCAGCGGCCTTTGGGTCGAGTCTGCCGGTTTGAAACACTCGGTGGCCGAGACGCACCGGTTTACGGTCCTGCTCGACGATGCGGTAATGGCGGCCACGGTCGAGCACTGATGCGAGCTGAAAGCGCATGGCATTGCTGCCCACGTCTACGACCGCAAAATGATCTGCCATGGGAGACCTCATATCACAAAAATTGGGCTATTGGCCGGTGCTATGTTACATATTCGTTAAATCAAAATTAAATCTAAGTTACATGGGTGCTCGAAAGGTATAGGCCCGATACGCTCCGCTGCTGACGGTAAGCCTGTGTTCTTTGCGGCATCCGGGGAAGTCAGATGAAGCACGCATGAATTGATGAAAGCTAAAGTGGCTCTTTAGAATAACCACAAGACAGAATAAGCGATATCATCTCATGGGATGACCCCGCGAAGAAAGTCCCAAAATAGGCGGGATGGGCGGCCGCGCCCGCGTCGGCTCGTCACCAAACGTGCGCCGACGCGAGAAGTTTTATCGTCGGGGTTTGAGCTCGGGTGAAATGTGGTAAACGTTGCCGGTGTTTGCACTGAGCGGCAGGAGCAATGTCGAGTCCGCTCTTTCGCCGCCGGTGAAAGACGATATAGCTTTGAGGTTTTCGCTGACTTTGTCTAACAGATCGGCCGCCTCAGCGACAGCGATTGCAATCGTATCAAGCCTTCTCAACTGATCTCCGTTGAGCTCTCCGGCCAACGAATCGCGAAGCTCGAAACAACATAGATTGATAACGCTCAGCTGGTTGGCAATCTCGTGGGCCTGGGAATTGAGATCTCTAATTCTTCGGCGTTTGGTGAGTTTATCTCTCTCGATTTTCCTCGATAATAGAAGGCGATGTTTTGCGTCTATTTTGTTCGTCATATTTTTTCCTCCAATGCAAAGGCGGCCCTTTTGCGTATAGGCGGCTAAACTCTAATTGTCTTTTGCCGTAGGCGCTGCTAAACGTTCGCGACTGTTTGTCTAGGCCAACCGAAAAGGTCTGGGATCATCCTTCCTCGCCAAGCCTGGGAAGGTAAGGGCGGGGTTACGGCCAACACCGGACAAGGGCTCATGCGGGTTACCTGGGTGATGTTGCCGGTGAGCAAACGTTTCATAAAACCTCCTTGGTTTCGTTAGTCATGGAGGCAGTTTAATGATTGAATGTTAGGTGAGCATAAATCCAGCGTAATCTTTCAATGAAGCCCACTTTGTCATCCGCTGACCATGCAAGACGCAAGAGAAGTTTCAGCGACGGGAAACAATAAATCGCATCTGTGAGTGGATCTGGTCGATGCAAGCAAAAGGACGATTTTTATGTGGGGCCGGTCAAATGCCGCAAACGTCGCAAACCGCACTGTCGAATCTTCAATTGTGATCCACTCCTCGCAGCGATAACCGACGTCATAGCAAAGTTCCTGGGCCAGTTTCTCAAACATCTTCAACCCCCGGCCGGAAATTCTCAATTGCAGCCAGTAACTCGGCGCCACTCTGACGAACGGATCGAGATCCTTGAGTTCGGCCCGCCGCCGGAGAGAGATTTCCAGGGTGGCATCGGGATCGCTCGTAAGAAGAGTCTCGTAGAGAAAAACCCGCACTAGCTCTTTGAGGGTCCGATCGCGCCAGGGCACGACGCGTAAAGTGGACGGAATCATCAAGAACATGGGGGGCTTATCTCCGATACGGTTGCGACTGAACTTGGCGATGGCTTCCTCGATGACGCTTCCTAACTCTATTTGTTCCATAATCCACCTCCTTTTATCTGTAGTAGACGCTCATGTTGTTAGGCGAGAGTTAAGGTCTTATTAAGCTGTGATGAAATTCGGATCTTGTACGGAAGGGATCAGGGCCTCGCTTACCGAGGCCCTATCGTTTGCGGTCGAAAGATCGCGTATTGCTAGTTTTCGCCCTCGTCGTCATCCTCACCGCCACCGATGCTTGGATCCACAAACATCGCCAAGAGTTGTCCCCCCTCGACGAGTTCCGGATCGGGATTCACCCGATGGGCTTGGACATCGAGTAGGAACCAACCTTTACCGAGAATATCTTCGGCGTCGATGACTCCCGACGATTCTTCATCAGGTGTGATAAAAGCGGAGCCAGTCGGGTCGAAGAACTTCGGGTTGTGACGCGCCACCTCAATATGCTGGGGATCAGATACGGCTCGGTCGTTGTGCTGGGCCCAATGTTATTTTCGTCGTCCGGCTCGGCCTTCTTTGCCCACAATCTCGCCGGATACATGAGCAACAGCGGAGCTGTGGCGAGCGCCCCTTTTAGAAAAGTACGTCGGGCGAATGGCCGAGACATAGCCCCTTCTATTGTGTCACTCGCACCCGTGGCCTCCTCCGTGCTTTTGATACGTGTTTTCATAAATGGACCTCCTTGATGAATTTTTTGCGGACGGGTGGGTTTTGCCAGACAGGTGTTAAGGAACGTTAACCGTGAAGTGAACTTATTGTGAAAGCGTTTTGAGCGGGAATGTCTTTATCTAGACGGGAATATCTGCTACGGCTGATGCAATTATATTTTTCTGGTCAAATCTCGATATGAAATTTAGCTTCTGGACTCTTTTGGGCGCTCATGGGCGCCCCCGTGAAACTCAAAAAAAGCTCGGCGTCGTGGCCTTGCTGTACTTCATTCAGGGGGCGCCGGCGGCGATTCTGTGGGAGGTGCTGCCGGTTTATCTGCGTTTGCACGGAGTGTCGCTACGGATGATCGGCGGGCTTCGGCTGCTAGAACTGCCTTACTCCCTCAAATTTTTTTGGTCTCCTTTGTTACACCGCTACGGTGATCGCCGTATCTGGGTCTCGGCCTGTATGTTGGGAATTGCCGGTGTGTTGTTGGCGTTGCCTTTTCTCGATGTCGCCGGCGTCGGTTGGATTGTTTTGCTGCTTATACTTGGGTTGACGACCTTATCAGCGACGCAAGATGTCGCTATCGATTCTTACTCAGTAGGCTTGATCAAACGTGAAGAAGAGGGCGCTGCCAACGGCGTCCGAGCATCAGCTTATCGAGTAGCTCTCGTCGTCTTCGGCGGCGGCACCGTGTTTCTCGCTGCGGTGCTCGAATGGAGCTTGCTGTTCATCCTGGCCGCCGCCCTATTTGCCATTTTGGGGCTGTCGATGACCGCCATTCCACCGCTGAATTTACCGGAGGAAGCGCGTGAACACTGGCTTCGCGGTTTTTTAGGTTGGGCGGGAACTTGGCGCGTGATCCCGCTGGTTTTGTTTGTTCTGACTTACAAGCTCGGCGAATTCGCCATTGGCCCGATGGTGAAGCCGTTCTGGGTCGACTACGGCAAATCGATATGGCCGATTCGTGACGACTTGATGTTTCAGATCGGCCTATTCCCGACGACCTTCGGAATCGTTCTCAGTGTTGTCGGCGCGTTGACGGGAGGAGCTTTCGTATCCCGGTATGGAATCTTTCATGGTGTCTGGTTCCTTGGCTTGCTGCAGGCTGTATCAAACCTCGGCTATTCCTTCGTGGATTGGTTAAATTTAGGACGTTTCGGGTTGTATGGCGCGTCGATGTTTGAATCGCTGTGCGGCGGACTCGGTACGGCGGCTTTCTTGGCTTTTCTAATGAATGTTTGCCAGAAGGAACATGCCACCGTTCAGTATGCGTTTTTGTCCTCGATCTTCTCTCTTACAGGGCGTCTCATTGGCGGCATTAGCGGCTTGGGCGCCGAGCGCTACGGTTACGGCAATTATTTCGCGCTTACGTTTTTGCTAGCGCTGCCAGCGTACCTGTTTCTTCCCTGGGTGAAAGATTGGATTCAAGAGGGCGATAACCAGGGTCCTTCATCAACAAAAGCATCCTCGGAGTAGCCCTTCGCGGTCCGGGGCGCACTTCACGGAATCTGATCGACGCTACGCCAGCTCGCGCAGCAAGGCTTTCCAATCCTGGAGTTCACGCTCGGGAGCGACCAGATTCCGCAACGAGGCGCAGCGTTGCTTGAGGGTTTTGTAAAAGCGGCTGTCGCTTTCAGCTTTGTGTAAAATTTTAGTGAGCTCTTCAGTCCGTCCGACTTGAAAATATCCCGGATAATTTTCACCGAGGGTGCCAATCAAGCCACTTATTTTGGAGGCGATCACCGGCACGGAGGAGGCCAGGGCCTCAGAGAGCACGTTCGCGCTTCCTTCCATCAACGATGTAATGACCATCAGGTGACTTCGGGCCAGAATACGGCGCGTCTTCGAGTGTGGCAACTCGCCAACCCAGCGGTAACGGCGGTTGCGCGCCGCTTCGACCAACACGCGTTTTTTAAGAGCCTCGTCCAATGGGCGGCCGATATGAAGCACATGAATGCGCGACGAAGCGGGAAGCTTGCGCACGGCCATCGCGGTGCGGCACGGATCTTTTTCTTTTCGCAGGTGGCCGATCACACAGACTTTGAAGACCGCATTTTTAGCAATCGGCGCCTTTGCAGCGTAGGAGGCCGCCGATTGATAGATGATTCGCGTCTTTGAGTGAAGCCGTTTGGGAAGCTCTTTATAAGCCATCCGTTGCAGGGCCACCAGCCGAGTCGCCAATTCGAGAGATCGTTGCGCACGACGATTGCGATGAATGTCGCGATAGAGATCGGTCCCTGTGAGTACCACAATCAGCGGCCGATCCGGATAGGTCTCGTGGAATCGCTCGATGGAGTCAAAGCTGCGCCGCGCGTGCAGCGCGATCAGGAGATCGCAAGGCTTGCCTCGATACGTGTGATCCAGGGCGACACGGTGTCCGAGTTCGCGCAGGATGCCGGCCCAACGGGTCGCGGTTATGCTGTTGCCGTTCTTCACGCCCAACGGCGCTGGAGTGATCACTTGGATTTTCACGTTTTCCGATTATCTCGCGCAGGTGCGAAACCCCGCCCAGACGTCATTGCGGTCAGGGGTGTAGAAATTCCTCCAGGTGTTGCGAATGAGGAGGGAACGTGTCGTCCAGCAGCCGCCGCGCAGCACTTTATGGGTGCCGAACCAAGGCTCTGAGTATTCCTTGTAAGGGTCGGCAATAAAACCTGGATAGGGCGCAAAATTGTCTGCCGTCCATTCCCAAACATTGCCGATCATCTGGCGACAGCCGAAGGCGCTATCACCCTCTGGGTAAGCGCCGACTTCCACAAGACCCAAGTTCCGCCAATCCAAGTTGGCCCGCTCGCGGGTGGGAGGATCGTCACCCCACGGGAAGCGCCGTCGATGCTGGTTGATTCCACGACCATCCGGGGATGGCTCCGCAGATGCCGCGATTTCCCATTCCGCTTCCGAGGGCAACCGGCGTCCGGCCCACTTGCAGTATGCCTCGGCTTCATACCAACTCACGTGGATGACGGGAAGCTTCTCATTGAGCGGAACATAATGATCGAAGATGCGCTGTCGCCAGCGGCCACTGGCTTCCCGTTGCCAATAGAGCGGGTGATCCAGTTTGTCTTTAGATCCAGAGGGTTGCGGAGATTGCTTCACGTCCTGGTTAAAAAATTTGGCGAAGGAACTCTCCAGTCGAGGCGTGCCGCCAAGTTCCAACCAGCGCCATCCGTCAGCGCTCCAAAATTGCGGCTTGCGGTAACCGCCATCCTCGACGAAGGCAAGAAATTCACCATTGGTCACGGGAGCGCGCGCGATGCGGAACGATTTAAGCTCCAGCGGGTGTGCCCATTTTTCGTTATCGAAGACGAAAGGGAAGTCCGGGGTGCCGCCGATTACAAAAGTTCCGCCAGGAATCTCAACATCGTCCGGACGAAACGCAACCAGCGGGTGATGATCAATGATTTTGGGTTGGGCATTGGTGAAACGTGGGGCGGCGTAACCGAGGGTTTGTCGAGTATAAGTCAGCGCCTCGGCATGCATTCCCTCGTGAAAGGTGGCTAAAAGATAAAAATAGAACTCGTCCGAGGAAAGATCACGGACGCCATCGAGCTCGCCGATGGCTCGCGAGAGCACTGCTTCCATGTAGCGCAAAGTATCCTGGCGCGACGGGAGAAGGAGCTCCCAGCGACTGTCGTGAGCGACGTCGGTAGAATTATAGATGTGATCGCTGCCCTCCATCAGCGGCTGATGGTTGCGCATATGACGCAGCACCCAGAATTCCTGGGTCCAGGCGACGTGGCCGATTTCCCACAGCGGAGGATTGACGATCGGCAGGCGCGGACCGATCATTTGCTCGTCGCTGAGATCGACGACCAGATCCAAAGTGCGCGAGCGAAATTCGCGCATGATATCGATCAGATCGCCGCGGGTCATTGGCTTTGAACAGGTTGCCCGGGTGTCAAGCTGATGGGTGAAGTCGCCATGAGAGACTGCGTTGGAGTTTGCCGAGATCCCTCACCGATTCGGCAGAAACTCTCCCGCGAGCTTGTGAAACTGATCCATGGCGTCCCACTGAACCAAATGTTTGCAGTGGTCGACAATGTGGAGATCAAGCTGAGGATATTTTTCCTTGAGCAACGTAGCTCGTTCAAAAGCACCGGCGCGGTCGTTCTTGCCGAACATCAACAACAAAGGGCAGGGGAACTCGACTAATCTTTGCCACATCGGTTTCGAATCTTTTCCCCCACCGCCTTGACGCGCCTGACCGCGCTTCAAAAACGCCTCAAAATTTTTCCCTACGCTCATGCGTTGGCGTTGCTCGAGCACTGCCGGAGTTATTAGGCTATGATTGAAAAGATTGTGCTCGAGAAGCGCGCGTGTTTGTTCAACCGTGGGTTCCGCGGCTGTGCCTTCTTCTCCCTCGGCCGGTCCCTTCTGTTTCTGACCTTCCGGCAAGGGGGGCAAGAGACTGCCGGTTCCGACGATCATGACCTTGGAGATTCGCTGCGGATATTCAAAAGCCAGTCCCACGGCCATATTACCCGCTTGGGAGTGGCCTACGAGCGCCGCGCTTTGGATACCGAGACCGTCCATGAACATCATGATGAAGCGAGTGCGATAGGCAACCGAGTAATCGCTCGGGTTGTCGGTCAAACCAAAGCCGGGCTGATCGTAAGCAATGGCGCGTACGCCAGCGGCGGCCAGCGGCTTAAGGTTGCGCTCAAAAACATCAGCCGATGAACCGAGAGATGCGCCGTGTAACAGAATGACGGCAGGTCCCGCGCCATCTTCGATATAACGAGTTTTCAACCCATCGATCTGAACGAATTTGTCTTGGTATCCCATGGGATCGCTCCTGCTTTATTCTATGCATCGTCATCTATCGCAAAAAGTTACATATGACAATTCACCAAAGTGTTAGCTTAACATTTTCTCCATCAGATCTCGCCAGGGTTCAATCTCGCGCGACCATTTTTGTCTTTGATGCTCTCGGATATAGTCGTGAGCGGCCTTCAAACGAACGCGGTCAGCGGGTGATAATCGCGTCGATCTCTGGTTTTTTTTCGCTCGTTGGCTCGCCTCACAGAAGCTCCGAATTCGCTGCCAATGGGGAAGGGTTTTGATTCCAAAGCGCTTCACGACGATTTTCGACCAACTTGCTTCCGGCCGGTAGTTTCCGGGGTTGGCGGCGTAATCGAAGCACGTAGCCAGAGGAATGAAGCTCAACTCTTCTTGCAGCAATGGATTATTGAGATAACCGTAAAGAGCTTGCGGAAGGCGGGAGTCTCGACCTAAGAGCGGGCCGATATGGAGCTCGTCACTCATGGAGAGGTCATTGACCGGATAATTATCCCAAAGGATCAACCTGTGCTTGAGCTGCTTGGCGACCTTTCGCGCATGAGCGAGCGTAATTTTCCTGGAAACAACCAATGGGCCGGTCCAGAAACAGGCAACGTTCGCTGGAAGATATTCGGCGAGGGTGTCAAGGAAATGAGGCTCAAAGTCGCCGTAGACTCGTGCGAGCAAGGGATCAGGTGTATAGTAAGAGGGGCAGATCCACCATTCGACGGTTTGCCATGTGCCTGGCTGCCGTTCATGAATCTTTTGTAACCAGCTCCCCTGAGCTCGCGCCAGGCTCTCTGCATAATTCTTATGGTCAATTTCGTGCTCTAAACGGGAGGGTATGTCATCGAACAACACGGCGAATGTACGTACGCCGGCATCATAGAAACGCCGAGCCTTCGCCAGGAGAATCTCGACGGGTTTGTCATCGGAAAAGCAAAGCCCCTTACCGGGGTGAAATCCATAGACGAAATCGATTCGCCGCTTCTGAGCATGTCGAATCAACTGCAAAAGATCCTGCCACTGCTTGGGCGGATAGGGTTGCCTCCAGCGAGCGCGATGATACGGATCGTCCTTAGGAGCGTAAAGATAGGTGTTCATTCCTCGAGCCGTGCCAAATTCAAACAATGCCTTACGATGCGACAGGCTCCAGAGCGGGCCAAAGAAGCCTTCAACAATGCCTCGACGTTGGAAGGTCCGCGCTCTATTCATCGAATCCACAATCTGGCACACGGTGATCAACGTGGCAAGTTTCCCTTGCCAAAGCTATTTTCTTTGCGTAGGGTTTTCGGAACGGCTTTTTCCGCTATGATCGGTCTTAAACGTCGATCCGTCGGTAATCTCTCACCGACTTTTGCTCTTTCAGGAATGTTCAACGGTCCCGGTAAAATCACGAATGCCAGTTCATCTCTTAATTGAGGGTATCGTCATCGGATTCGTTGTTGCGGTGCCGGTTGGGCCACTTGGCTTGCTGTGTATAAACCGGGCATTGTCCCTGGGTCCGGCAAGCGGCTTTTTCTCGGGATTAGGTGTCGCTACCGCGGACGCGCTGGCGGCGGGAATCGCGGCTCTCGGAATTTCACTGATCTCGACTTTTTTGTTGGGTCACCAGATGCTACTCCGCTTGGTCGGAGGTCTAATCCTCTGTTATCTGGGGTTCAAGATCTACAGAACCAACCCGAGCGAGGAGTCGTCGCCGGCGAGCAATATTAATGGCCTATTGAGCGCATACGCGACCACGTTCCTCCTGACTTTTTCAAACCCGGTGACGATTCTTTCGTTTATGGCAATCTACGCCGGTTGGGGCGTCGAGAGTCTGAGCGGGCATTATCTCGCTGCAGCGGTGTTAACCCTCGGGGTCTTCATCGGCTCCACCCTCTGGTGGGTGGTGATGTTTTTGGGCTTGACAGCCTATCGTGACAGGTTCAACGCGCAGCTTCTGGGGTGCATCCATAGGATATCGGGAGCGGTGATCGCGGTTTTTGGATTTATCGTTCTTTTAAGCCTTTCTCCCCTAAAGTCGACATTGGGAATTCAATTCTGATGGCAGCGCATCGTCCGGCGAAAATTATCACCCATGCGAGTGGGATTCCCATCGCCGTAAATATTTCGCTGGCGGTCTGTTACACGGCTATTCATCTATATCAGTTTTTTGTTTTGCCCATGTGGTTGCTGCCGCTAGATGGGCGATGGGCATGGATTCTGCTAGCTTTAGCAGTTCTGAACAATCCCTTTTGGAGTCTCATCCACGAGGCGATTCACGATCTTTTGCACCCAAAGCGCAATACCAACCTGGTGCTCGGAAGAGCGCTCTCCATCATGTTCGGTTCGCCCTTTCGGATTCTGCGCCTGAGTCACCTTTTGCATCATAAGCTAAACCGCACCCCCATTGAAGCTACTGAGTTGTATGATAAAGAAAAGACCTCGGTCCTCGTCGCCGCGTTCGGCTATTACTTTCAAATCTTGGGCGGGCTTTACCTGGTGGAATTCCTGAGCCCGCTGCTCTTTTTTCTTCCCCGCAGTTCGCTTCGACGATTCAAAGACCGGTTTGTGAAGCCGGACGGCGTCAGTGGAATTTTGATGCAGAACTGGACCCAGGACGCAGCTGTGCGGGAGATTCGCATCGATGGCCTGTTCATTTTCACGGGGTTTGGGCTCTCGCTAGTGTGCTATGGAACTTATTGGTGGTTGCTGCTTTCGGTACTGGTAGCGCGCGGATTGTTGATTTCGTTTCTCGACAACGTGTACCACTACCGAACACCGGTCAATGATATTCTTTATGCGAGCAATTTAAGGCTCCCCAAGCTTATGGCCCGCGTTCTGCTGAATTTCAATTTCCACGGCATTCATCACCGAAATCCCGCCATCCCCTGGAATCGTTTGCCACTGATTTTCCGTCAACAAGCGCAGAGTTTTCAAGGTAACTACTTCGCCGCCGCCGCCCAGCAATTGTCTGGGCCGGTGGCGCTGCAAGAGCTGCCCCGGGCCGGGTAACTCCGAAATATTAAATCTCGCAGAAATGGAAAGCCCTTGCTGTCTGGCGCTCCCCGTCAGCCTTCCCCGATGACGGGGATAAATGAGGGAGCCGACAAGCCGCTCAAGCCATTTTCTTGAACAGCAGTAGTGAAAACCAATCGTCGGGATCGGTGAAGTGTTCCACGGGAATCAAGTCGAAAAAGCCCAACTGTTCTTGCAGGCGCACAGGATCAAATTTACGGCTGATCTCAACAAGGATCCTGGCGTCTTTGTCCCAACGAAACGACGCGCCGAAAGAAGGAAAGCGAATCTCCTGAGCAGCGCGGGAGACTGCGTACATCTCGATGCGCGCCCATTCCGGGTTGTACCAAGAATGATAGCGCATGTTGCCGAGATCGAAATTGCCGCCAGTGCGACGGTTGATGTTGTGAAACAGATTGAGGATGAACTGCGCCGTGAGTCCCTGAGAATCGGCGTAAGCCGGCTCCAAGACCTTGACGGCTTTTATCCGGTCTGCTCCAAGAAGAAAATAATCATGCGGTCCCATGGCCGCCGACAACAAACTAAAGAAGCGCACGAAGTCGGACGGATTGAAATTTCCGATGGTGCTGCCGAGAAAGACAAACAAGGTCGGCAGATTTTTATCGATGCTGGAAAGGCCGTCCTCGTAGCGCGCGTGCAAACCGTGAAACTCAATCTTAGGGAGATTCTGCCGGACAAAATCTCTGCATGCCCGGAGTCCGGGCAAGCTCACGTCGATGGGCGCAAAGATTCCCGTGCCGCGCCGCTCGATTTGGGCGCGCAGCAGGTGCGTCGTCTTCTTGGCCGAGCCCGCGCCTAGCTCCACGATACACGTCACAGGGGCGTGAGCTATCATCCGCGGCCCGTTCTTTTCGAGAATCGAGTTTTCCGTGCGGGTCAGGTAGTATTCCGGAAGTTCGCAAATCCTTTCGAACAGTTCCGATCCGCGGTCGTCGTACAAGTGGTAGGCTTCCAACCAGCGCGGCTGATCCCACAGGGTTCGCAGGATCGATCGCGCCGGGTCTTCCTTAGAATCGCTGTGCGCGAGAGACCAGATCGACGGCTCGGTCAAACGCCAAAGCGGTTGGCTGTCTGCGGAGAAGGGCGAGGGTGATTTTTGGTGTTGCATGTTCCACAGGAAACTATAGAGGAAAAATTGCTGGAATGTCTAGCCGCGGCCGTGTTAAACATCGACTAAACTATGGAAACCCAGAAGAGTATCGAGTTTGACGACGTCAGTTTTCGCTTACCCGACGGCAGGACGCTTCTTTCCGATCTGACCTTGCAGGTGAATCGGGGCGAGACGCTCGTCCTTCTCGGCCGAAGCGGCTCCGGGAAGACGACCACGATGAAGTTGATCAACCGCTTGATCGACCCTACGGAAGGGGAAGTCAGGGTCGAAGGAAAATCAACTTTGGCGTGGGATCCGATTCAGTTGCGCCGACGGATCGGGTACGTGATTCAAGAAATTGGTCTATTTCCGCATCTCACCGTGGAAGAAAATGTCGGGGTAGTCCCGCGGTTGGAGGGATGGGCTCGGGATCAAATCACGGCTCGGGCCCGGGAATTACTGATGCTCGTGGGGCTGGATCCCGATCGCTTCGCCAGCCGTTTCCCGCGAGAATTGTCAGGCGGGCAGCGGCAGAGAGTCGGTGTGGCGCGGGCCATAGCGGCGGACCCGCCCGTCATTCTCCTGGATGAGCCCTTCGGGGCGTTAGATCCGATCACACGGCGAGAGATACAAAAGGAATTCCGCTCGCTCCAGGAGCGCCTAAGAAAGACCATGGTCTTCGTAACCCACGACGTGCGGGAAGCCTTCATGCTTGCTTCTCGCATCGGCTTGATACGAGAGGGTCGAATGATCCTATTGGGGCCGCCCGATGATCTTTTGCAGTCGGACGATCCTGAAGCACGAGCCTTCGCTGAGTGTTTTCATGATCCTCAGCCCGCCGGGAATCTTTCGTGAATCTTCTCCAATTCCTGCTCGGTAACCATCGGGAGCTCTCTGACTTGATCATGGAGCATCTCTTTCTCGTGATCATCTCCATGGGGATCGCCATTCTTATCGGTGTCCCGCTGGGAATCTTGTTGACCCGAAGGCCGAACCTTAGCAAACCGGTGTTGGGCTTCGCCAATATCATGCAAACGGTGCCGAGCTTGGCGTTGTTCGGCTTTCTGATTCCCCTCAACATCTATCTCTTCCACGTGAGAATTCTCGGTGGGATCGGAGCCCGGACGGCGATCGTCGCCCTGGTGTTGTACGCTTTGCTGCCGATTATTCGCAACACCTTTATCGGAATCAGCGGCGTGGATCCAGCGATCCGTGAAGCCGGCCGCGGTATGGGAATGACGGACCGACAGCTGCTCTTCCAAGTCGAGCTTCCACTGGCTCTCGGGGTCATCATCGCGGGTATACGCGTTGCCACCGTCATTTGCGTCGGCACGGCGACCATCGCAGCGGCCATCGATGCGGGCGGCCTGGGACGGTATATCTTTCGCGGACTCCGGATGAACGACAACGTTTTGATTCTCGCCGGTGCGGTGCCGGCCGCTTTGATCGCATTGGCTGCGGATCTACTACTCGGCTACGTCGAGCGCCTTTTGCAGGCCGGTGACGCAATCAGAAGAGAATCGCGGAAAATATTGTGGACCGCAGGGTTGGTGTTCGCAGTGGTCGGGATTTTCACCGTCATGAATCTCTTCCACGGAAAAACATCAGGCCGCGTCGCCGTTGGTTCGAAAGATTTTACTGAGCAGGTCATTTTAGGCGAACTGTTAGCACAGGCCATCGAGAGCAATACTGCTTTGGCCGTAGAAAGACGCTTTGATTTGGGCGGAAGTCTTGCCCATGAGGCGCTCGTCGCCGGTGAGATTGACATGTACGTCGAATACACCGGCACGGCGTTGTTGGCGATCTTAAAAGGCCAGCCTTCCAAAGATCCACAGGAAGTCTACCGGCGGGTCAAGACTGAGTACGCCAACCGGTTCAATCTAGAATGGATGAAACCGCTGGGATTCAACAATACGTTCGCCATTTTGGTGCGCGGTGAGGACGCGCAAAAGCTGCGTTTGAAGACGATCACCGATGCGGCGAAGATTTCGCCGCGCTGGCGCGCAGGGTTCGGGCAGGATTTCATGTCGCGGGCGGACGGCTATCCCGGTTTTGCAAGAACTTATGGATTCCATTTTGAAGAAATACGTGAAATGGATCTAGCGCTGACCTATCGCGCGCTGGCGGAGAAGCAGGTGGATTTGATCGCCGGCAACTCGACAGACGGCTTGATCAGCCGTTACGGGCTGGTGCAGCTCGTGGACGACCGGCATTATTTTCCTCCCTACGATGCGGTGCCGGTGGCGCGGCAGTCAATTCTGAAGGAGCACCCGGAGCTACGGGACGTATTGGACCGGCTGGGCGGTATATTGTCGGTCGACGAGATGAGAAAGCTCAATTATCAGGTGGACGGGGAAAAGCGCCAAGCGAAGGATGTGGTCCGGGAATTTCTCGCCCAGAAGCATTTGCTTTCAGAAAAGACGCTCCCTCAACAGAATTAAAGGCGTGGGTCGTAATTCCTAGCCGTGAGATTGAAGGGGTGCGCGGAGCTTTTGCTAAGTGTGCCTCGACTCATTCTTATTAGCTGGATTGTGCTCGCCTAATTGCCTTATGGTCCGCGGGCTGCGTTCGCAAGGAACGCCTCCGAATTTCTAGCGCAACTTCAGTTCGCTACGGATGGTGCTCCTGGTGTCCTTTTTTATTTTGGGAGGGCTCATGTCCGACCGCCTGGATCGGAGGGCGGTGATGCTCTGGATTCAGGTTATTTCGGCTTTAACCGCTCTCGCCATGGCCCTGCTCGTCTCGTTCAAGCTCATTCAGGTGTGGCACATCTTTTTGCTTGGGGCCATCACGTCAACCAGCTGGGCCTTCGAGCAGCCCGTGCGGCAAGCGTTGATCCCTCAACTGGTGAAGCGCGAAGATCTTGTTAATGCTTTAGCTTTGAACGCGGTTACCTGGAATGGCGCCGGACTCCTGGGCCCTAGCATCGTGGGCTTGTCAGTAGGGTGGATTGGCATCGACGGTTGCTTCTACGTCAACGTCATCAGCTATGTCGCGGTGATTGCGGCCTTGCTTCGCATCCACGTGCCGCCGCACGGCGCCGAGAACGCTCGCGCGACCGTCATACGGAGTCTGCTGGACGGTTTCGGCTATATCCGACGACAGAAAATTATCGCCACCTTTCTTCTTGTTTCAGCGGTTTACAATATCCTTGGCCGCTCGTATGTCACTTTGCTACCGGTGTTCGCGAAGGAGATATTGAACGTGGGCGCGTCGGGCTTCGGTTTCATTTCCGCCGCTCCAGGGCTGGGTACCATCATCGGTTCGTTGACCTTGGCTTCGCTGGGAAGTGTCGAGGCCAAACGGGATCGCATGATCGCCCTGCTCATCGCTTTTTCAACGGCGCTTTTTTCCTTCGGGGCGAGCCGTCACCTCGAGTTCAGTTTTGCCTGCCTCGTGATGGTCGGCGCCCTCAGCACTGTTTTTGAAACTTTGCTTCAGACCTCCATCCAATTGACGGTTGGCGAAGCGTATCGTGGGCGCGTTATGGGCTTTTACGGCCTCACGGCGGGAGGCCTGCGGGAATTGGGCGGCATGCAGGCGGGTTTTCTCGCCGAGTGGAGAAGCGCGCCGTTCGCCGTAGGAACCGGCGCGGTCATATTGGCCGTTTTCGGTTTTCTATTTCTGGGAGCGCGCATGAGAGAGCTGCCAAAAAAGCCAGTCTTGAGTAGAAACTGATCAGACGAGTTATTTTATGATCTCTGTGCACGAACCGGGCGCCGAGCAACTACAAATTCGAATCCGCTATCAGCTTGTCGTAAAACCGTATGCATTGTTCGTAATCTTTCATGGAGATGCGCTCGTCAATTCCGTGATATCTATTGGCGTCCTCGGCGCGTAAAGTGATCGGCAGAAAACGAAAAACATTCTTGGTAAGCTGGGCGTAGTGTCTCGAGTCCGTCGCCGCGACCAGCAATGATGGGGCGACAATGGGGGCTCCAATGGTTTGCCGAATGACTCGCTGGAGCAAACTGAAAGCTTTAGATTCACTGTCTGAAGTGGCTGATGGTTCCATCTGTACGGGTAAGAGAGTAATTGTTACCCGCGGGTCGTCGATTATCTTCCGCACCCGTTCGACAACAGAGGCGATCGTGTCCCCAGGCAAAAGCCGAAAATTAACAACTGCTCTCGCGTTTTTGGGTAGCACGTTTTCTTTTATGCCGGCCTGAAAGATCGTCGCCGCTTGAGTTGTCCGGATCATTGCCGCCGTCAATGGCGACTTTTCCAATTCCCTTTTGACGAATGGTTCGAATAACCAGAGATTGGCGAGAGCCATTTTCTTAGTCCATCCCAGTTCAGGTCCGATGAATTCGAAGAACCTTCTAGTCGGCTCCGATAATCGCGTCGGAAACGGTGTCTGTTCCAGTTTGTGTATCGCGCTGCTGAGAATGCCGATGGCCGTCCGTGCGGGCGGTATTGACGAATGCCCTCCGGTGCTCTCGACGGCGAGTTCCAGGGTGAGATAGCCTTTCTCCGCAATCCCGACTAAAGCGACAGGCCGGGAAACGCCGGGAATGATGCCGTCGGTGACATTCCCGCCTTCGTCGAGAACCCATTCGAGTTCCACTTTCCTGGAAGCCAAGAGCGCAGCGATCTTGGCAGCACCGTTTTGTCCGCCGATCTCTTCGTCATGGCCGAAGGCGAGGTAAACCGTTCGTCGAGGCGTAAATCCTTCCGCGAGTAAGTGCTCCACAGCCTCGAGAATTCCGAGGACGCTAACCTTGTCGTCCATGGCTCCGCGCCCCCAGACGTAACCGTCAGCAACGCGACCGGAGAAAGCTGGGTAGGTCCAGCTTCTTTGGCTTTTCGGATCGACCGGTACAACGTCCATGTGGCCCATTAACAGGATCGGCTTGAGTCGTTCGTCGGCTCCCTTCCACGTATATAGAAGGCTGTAGCGGCCGACTGTTTCTTTCGACAGGTGTTTATGAACTCCCGGAAATGATTCGTCCAAGAACCTGTGAAAGGACTGAAACTCTCCGCCGGTCGAATTCGGGGTATCTTGACCGGATATCGTCCGGTATTGAATCGCCCTCGCAAGGCGACCAACGATCGACTGGGTATCGAGGCGGATCATTTTTTCGGGTGGGACTTCGATTTGTCGGGATACAAACCGGATCGTTCGAAAGGTCAACGCTCCGGTGAGCAAAAGGACGGTCCCTGATAAAATGAATAGGACTTTTTTCATTTTCAGTCTCTTGCAAACGACGGCGACTAGCGACAGGTGGTATCAATTTCTCGCGATAACGGCAAATTTGGGGTGTACGATAACCGGGCCTAGATTGACAAAAAACAGCTCCTTCGTTAGTTTCTCGATTATTGAAGCGAAGCAACAGGAGGAGAGATGAGCGATTTTTATACAGCTTGGTTAGAACGGTCCAAAAACAATCAGAAAACGGTCGATGAGGCCCCGCGAGTCACGCGCTCCAAAGATCTCAAATGGGTGCGAACGCCGCAAGATTACAAGGCTGCCTTGATGATCGCGCCGGAGCTCGGCTTTCCGACGGGCGGCAGCTGCCTGATGAGAGCCGAAATTCCTGTCGGGTGGCATACGGGCAGACATTTGCATGGCGAAGAAGCAATCTACGTCGAGAGCGGCGAAGGATTCATAATTCTGGACGACAGGCGTTGCGACTTTTTCCCCGGCACGATTTTTCATATTCCCTACCGATCACCTCATCAGCTGTTCAATACGGGTAGCGTTCCTGTCGGTTACCTTTCGGGTCTGGCTTGGCACCTTGAAGCCGACGTCTACATGGGCAAGATGGAGCAGCTCGAAGAGTGCGGCGAAAACGATCCGAAAATTTTGGCCCAATTCCCAAAAGAGGAGTCGCAGGACTGGCCGGAAGACGGCCGGCGCATCTCGATGCACCAAAAACAGTTCGAAAAGTCCGATGAATCGAAGCATGGCGCGACCTATTTTCTCATGGGTCGAAGCGGCAAGCAGAATGGTTTCAAGGCTACCGGCGTGGCGATCAGTTCGATCTTCGTTGACCTGCCGCATACCAAGAGCCACAGCCACGCACATCCCGAAGCCTATCTTTACGCCTTGGAGGGCGATGGATACTCTGAAATCGGCGGCAAGCGCTATGACTGGAATCAAGGCGACGCCGTCCATGTTCCTCCCGGTATGTTGCACCATCAACATTTCAATCCCTACGACAGAGATATGAAAGAGCTCCGTTTCGAGTTCGGCATCCGCTATTGGCTGGTCGATCAGTGGAAGGGGTATACAACGGTAGATAAACACTTGAAGGCGACGACTCACATGGTCGATTAGACCTGAATGAGCGAGGTTAGATTACCGGCGGGCTGACCTCCACTTGCCCCGCCTTTTTGGTTTCAACGTTTAGGATATTTTTTAGTTAGTCATGGGTGATTCTCACGCTTCCAACAAAGCCGCTCCCAAGATGATGCTGGGGTTCATCGTGCGGCGGTGCGCCGCTGATTTGGGACACAACCCGACGCCGGATGAATTTGCCGCTTGGGCGAATGGGCAGCGCCAGAATGAGCGGCGTTATTGCCTGTTTGGCAAGCCGATTTCACCTCTGGTGGCCAAGATCATGTTCAGCCAGCCCGGACGTTTGGTAACGGTCCGTCCCGAAGGCTTCGTAAATGGCAAAGGCAACGGGCAATAAAGCCGGCGAGCAACCGTTCCGCTGCTTGAATCCGTCTGACCAATGAATGGAGTTTTTTGTCAGCTTGATTCGGAACTCGCCATCACCGAGTTACAAATCTTATTACGAAACTTGTAAAGAGAATAAAAACGGCGATCCATAAAGCGATGATTATGGCTGCCGCTATCCGATTGCACGGTAGTTTTGTGCTAGAGGCTGCTGCCTTCTGACGACATTCCGCCAGTACCGGTTCCGGAATCATCTTCAGAGCCAGATAGATGCCGATAGGTAGTAATAAGAGATCGTCGAGGTAGCCCAAGATCGGAATCGGATCTGGGATCAAATCAATAGGACTCAGAGCGTACGCAACCACACAAGCGACAAAGGCCTTGGCGTACCAAGGCGTGCGCTTGTCTCGGGTAGCCAGGTAGAGGGCAAAGATCTCGCGTTTTAAGACGCTGGCTCTCGTTTTGAGCTTCTCGATAAGCGTCAAGTCTTCCTCCTGTCCTTTTTCCGTTAGCGACTTCGGTGTTATTTTTCAAACGGCGGGAGGAAAGCTGGCCCGGATTATTCACGCTGTACACCGACCGAGAGGCTTACTCCTCGCGCTACAGCGTGTGATACTTTCTCCTTGCACCTGAATAATCCGGGCTAGGGGTAGGGCAAAATTCTTGGTAATGACGGCTAACGTGACATTGCTCGATCAAGCTTCTCTTGTTATTCTCCGGCACTGCCACACTTGCACTATCGTCATGTGGTAACAGAGGTGAAACCGTGCGATTCGGTCATGGGCTGGTGGCCCTACTAACGTTTTTTTGCCTGGTCATGGCGGTCGTGGATGCCCGCGCGCAGGGGAAAGCCGAAAAAGATAAGGTTCGGATCGGCTACGCGGCGCGGGCCGTGGCTCATTCCGTTCCCTACGTCGCCAGAGAAGCCGGCTTTTTTGCCGAAGAAGGCATTGGTGATGTCGAGGTTGTGAGGACGGCGGGGTCGATTGCGCCCATGGCCCTGATTGCAAACGAAGTGGATTTGGCGATCATGTCGGCGTTCCTCATGATCCCGGTCTCGGTGCAGAACCGCGATGTCGTCATGCTCGGCGGCTTCTCGCGCTATGCGACAATGACTCTGGTGGCTCGGCCGGAGATAAGGATGGCGCGGGATCTAAAAGGCAAGATTTTCGGCATTCAGCGCCCCGGCGATGCCTATGAGAAGAATGCGCGCATCGGCCTGCGGCACCTGGGACTGGATCCGGACAAGGACGTGTCATTTCTTTCCCTGGGAACCAACGATGTCATGTGGACGGCTCTTCAGACCGGCAGAGTAGCGGCGACGGTTCTTTCGCCGCCGCAGACTCTCTTTGCGCGCAAAGCGGGGATGAATTTTCTCATCGATTTAACCGATCTCAAGGTCGAATATCAGGGCTCGACGATTACGACCCGGCGTTCGTTCATCCAACGGTATCCGAACCTGACGTATCGCACGATGCGTGCGATCGTTCGGGGCGTCCATCTTTTCAAAACCCGCAAGGAAGATACGATGCGTATTCTTGGAAAATTCCTGGACATGAAGGATCGAGAGGCGCTGGAGGAGTCCTGGGTTTACGCCGCGAAAATGCCGGCAAAACCTTATGCCGTTGAAAGCGCGGTTCAGTCCGTCATCAATCACCTGGCTGATGGCGATCCCAAGTTCGCCAAATACAAGCCTGCCGAATTCGTTGACTCCGGCCCATTGGCGGAGCTCGATAAGAGCGGCACTATCGACCGGCTCTATGCCGATGTGAAGGGTAAGTAGATGAGACTTGTTCCACCGATGCCGCGCTGGTATCTTTTTCTCGATGATTCGCGATAGGGACAAGGGACAATTTCGGCTGGTTGCTGATTTTAAACCGCAAGGCGACCAACCCCAAGCGATTGAAAAGCTTTCTCAGGGGATCGAGCGGCATAAAAGAAATCAGGTTCTTTTAGGCGTGACCGGCTCCGGCAAGACTTTTACCATGGCCAATGTCATCGCTCGAGCCAACAGGCCGACCTTGGTCATTGCGCCGAATAAAACCTTGGCCGCCCAGCTCTACAGCGAGTTCAGGGAACTGTTTCCGGAAAATGCCGTTCGCTACTTCGTGAGCTATTACGACTACTATCAACCTGAGGCCTACGTTCCTTCGACGGATACTTACATTGAGAAGGACGCGTCGATCAACGACGAGATCGATAAGTTGCGCCATTCCGCTACCAAGGCGCTGTTGGAGCGGCGCGACACCTTGATCGTGGCGAGCGTCTCTTGCATTTATGGCTTGGGTTCCCCCGAGGCCTACTTCGATCTGATGGTTTATCTTGAAGAAGGAACAACGATACCGCGTGACCAGATGCTGCGGAAACTCGTCGATATCCAGTATCAGCGCAGCGACTACGATTTTTATCGGGGCACTTTCCGGGTACGCGGCGACATCGTCGAAGTGTTTCCCGCGTATGAGGATAGCTCGGCGCTGCGCATTGAATTCTTCGACGACACCATCGAGGCGATCCAGGAAATCGATCCGATCCGCGGGAAAATTCAACGGCGGATCGATAAGGCCTGCATCTATCCCGCGAGCCACTACGTGACCGGCGAAGAGCGGATGAAGCAGGCGATTCGGGGCATCCGAGAAGAGCTTCGCGAACGGCTCTTGGAGTTGCGCGGCGAGCGGAAGTTATTGGAAGCCCAACGGCTCGAGCAAAGAACGCTTTACGACCTCGAACTTCTCGAAGAGATGGGCTTTTGCCCGGGCATCGAGAATTACTCGCGCCATTTGACCGGGCGCAAGCCGGGGGAGCCGCCGCCGACATTGCTCAGTTATTTTCCCAATGATTTTTTGCTCTTCATCGACGAAAGCCACGTGACGGTGCCGCAAATCGGCGGGATGTATCGGGGCGACCGCTCGCGCAAAGAGACACTGGTAGAGTACGGCTTTCGCTTGCCATCCGCCTTGGACAATCGACCGCTGAATTTCGAAGAATTCGAAGCGTGTTTGAATCAAATCATCTGTGTTTCCGCCACGCCGGCGGAATATGAGATGACCCAAAGCCGGGGAGCGGTGGTGGAGCAGTTGATTCGCCCCACCGGGCTTACGGATCCCGAAGTGGTCGTGCGACCGGCGCGCAATCAGGTGGACGATTTGCTCGAAGAGATTCGCCAGACCGTGGGGCATCGAGAGCGGGTTCTGGTTACGACATTGACCAAGCGAATGGCGGAGGACTTGACGGACTATTATCAGGACTTGAACGTGAAGGTTCGCTATCTGCACTCGGACATTGAAACCATCGAGCGGGTTGAGATCATCCGGCAGTTGCGAATGGGGCAATTTGACGTGTTGGTGGGGATCAATCTCTTAAGAGAGGGACTGGATTTGCCGGAAGTCTCTTTGGTCGCGATTCTCGACGCGGACAAGGAAGGTTTCTTACGCTCCGATCGGTCGCTGATTCAGACCATCGGCCGGGCCGCACGCAACGTTCGTGGCAGAGTCGTTCTTTATGCCGATTCGATTACCGATTCCATGAAGCGGGCCATCGGTGAAACGAATCGAAGACGACGCCTTCAGGCGGCTTTCAACAAAGAGCATGGCATTACGCCACAGACGGTGATCAAGTCGCTCGGCTCCCCGTTGATAAAGATCTACGAGGCGGATTACGTGGATATCCCCATAGCGGCTGAGAAGCCCGCGAGGTATGGCCTGGCGGATCTTTCTCGCAAAATCGTGCAGCTCAGAAAGGAAATGAAACGGGCGGCCGGGAACCTGGAGTTTGAAAGGGCTGCCGACTTGCGTGATGAAATTCGCGAAATGGAAGCGCAGGAGCTGGCGCTGCGTGAACCGTCGGCCGGGCGCAGCGACCCGTAGATTTGCAGGGAAGCTAACTTAAATAGCCAAGGCATTAAAACGGAACGTGTCCACTATCGCTGGTTTTCGATGTTGGAATGGGTGACGTTGATAGCCACTTCAACAGGGTCTCTGTGCCGTATCTGACTCGGGTTATCCTCCTCGCCATTATCCGGCTGGGCAAACCGAACCCAACGAACTTTAGTTTTTTTGTCCGGTTGCTCGGTGAAAATAGTCGCGACAAAAAATACCGCGATGGCCAAGCCGCTGAGGGAATAAAGGACGAAAGGCTGCATTGAACCCATGTTGGAAATATAGTCGCCCCATTGGACCATAAAACCCAAATAGTAGGTGAATAGGTAGGTTATCAGAAGGCAAATCTTGACTCGGTTCCAAAGCAAAAATGGGAGCAGGCTCGCGATAAAGAAGAAAACCTGCCAGATGGGAATCAACTGGCTAAAAACTCCAAGTTCAAGCAAATGGTTTATATCAAACATGCGGTGTTCCATGGTGGCGTTAAGTTTTTGGCCTTTCGTCGTTCAGTGAGGTGTTCCAACTTAAGCTGAGTCCAAAACCCATGCCAATAGGGATATACTTGTGGTTGGGAGTTTATTGAGAAAAATAAAGGAAAAATAGGGACAATTAACGAAAAATGTGCAGCGCGGCCCAAAGATGTACAAGACCAAGCGGCGTGGCAGTATGTTATTTTGACTTGCTTTCGCCGTGTCGCGCGGATCTGAACCTGTCGCGTGTCAATTATCCAACGGCGCCAACCGGAATGGGTCGATGATTTCTCTGACAGAAAAGCTCGCCAACCTTCCGTCGCGCCCCGGCGTCTACTTGATGCGGGACAAGGGCGGAAAAGTCGTGTACGTCGGCAAGGCCAAAGATCTCCGTGCCCGCGTGCGCGTTTACTTCAACAACGCGGACGAGCGTTCGCAGATTCAGTTTCTGCTTCGCCGCGTCGAAGACATTGAAACCCTGGTTACCGGCAGCGATAAAGAAGCCCTGATTCTCGAAAACAATCTCATCAAACAGTATAAGCCGCGGTACAACATCCGGCTGAAGGACGACAAAAGTTATCTGAGCATCAAAGTCACAACCCAGCACCCTTGGCCGAGAATCTTCGCCACGCGTAAGATCGTGAAAGACGGCAATCGTTATTTCGGCCCGTTTTCTTCCGCCGTCGCGGCGCGGGAAACCATCGATATCATCGAGAAGCACTTCTTGCTGCGAAACTGTACGGACTACAACTTCAGGAATCGCAGCCGGCCGTGTCTTCAGTACCAGATCAAGCGCTGCCTGGCGCCCTGTGTCTTGTCCGTCCCGGCGGAGGAGTATCGGGAGCAGGTGCGAAGAGCGATGTTGTTTATCGAAGGGAAGCAGCAAGAGCTGATCGCCGAGTTGAAACAAAAAATGCAGGAGAAATCGGCGGCGTTGGAGTTCGAAGCGGCGGCGAAGATTCGCGATCAGATTCAGGCGGTCGAGAAAACCCTGGAAAAACAGCGTATGGTTTCGCACTGGGGCGCCGACCAAGATATTTTCGGGCTCTATCGGGAAGGCGGTTTCATCGAAGTGCAGGTGCTGCTGGTTCGACAGGGGAAGCTGACCGGAAATCAATCCTACTCGTTGGAAGACCTCGAGTTTCCCGATGATGAAATCATGGGTTCGCTGCTTACGCAGTTCTACCAGGGAAACCGATTCATTCCCGATGAGATCCTGTTGCCGGTGTCGTTGGACGACCGCGAGGCGCGAGAGGAGTATTTGGGGGAACGCAAAGGGAAAAAAATTACCATCCTTAATCCCCAACGAGGCGACAAGCGCCAACTGGTTGAAATGGCCGTGGAGAATGCGCGACAGAGTTTCTTCGAGCGCCACGATCAGGAAAAGGCGCGTGAAAAGATGCTCCTGGAGCTTCAGTCCCAGTTGCGTTTGAAACACTACCCGCAGCGCGTTGAGTGTTTCGACATCTCGACGATTCATGGCGCGCATGCGGTGGGTTCCATGGTGACTTTTATCAACGGAGAGCCGGATAAGACGCGCTACCGTCATTATCGAATTCGCAGCATCGATCCATCCTCCGGTGGCGACGATTTTGGCATGATGCTGGAGATTCTCAAGCGCCGTTTCTTGCGGGGAACACAGGAAGCCGATCTGCCGGATCTGGTCGTCGTTGATGGCGGCAAGGGCCAGCTCGCTATGGCTCTAGCTGCGATGGCGGAAGTCGGTGTGACCGGCGTGGAAGCCGTCGGCCTGGCCAAAATGCGCGTCCAAGCGGCGGCCCGGAGCGCTGAAATTCAGCGGCTGGAAGAGAGGGTATTTCTGCCTGGCCAAAGCAATCCGGTCGTCTTGAAGCGCAACTCGAACGCGCTTTTCCTGTTGCAAAGAGTCCGGGACGAGGCGCACCGATTCGCCATTACTTACCATAAGAAGTTGCGATCCAAGCAGACTCTCTATTCGGCTTTGGATCGAATCCCCGGTGTCGGCGGGGTCCGGAAGCGGGCGCTTCTGCGCGCCTTTGGCAGCATCAAGAGAATCGAAGAGGCCAGCTTAGAAGAACTCTTAAAAGTGCCGCGGATGAACGAGAAACTGGCCCGGGATATTCTTGAGTCATTTCGCTCCGCGCCCCAGTGAGAGCCGGCCATGGCCTACGACAAGGCTGAACCGCCCGCCGCTTGTTCCACGATCATTCAGCCTTCAAACTGGCTTATCATTTTGACGCTATCGCTGCTTGCCGGTCAGGCGATGGCGGCGCTGCCGTTCCAGGTTCCGTTCCTGTTTGCTCTTCTGCCTTTGGTCCCGCTGCCTTTCCTTTTCTCGCCGTCGCGGCGATGGACAGCGTTCCTGATCAGCGCCGCGCTGTTATTATCGGTCATTGGCTACGCCAGACACCGGAATCTGCTCGCGCCCAATTTCCCGCCGAACCATCTGCGATCGGTGATGAAAGAAGACGCTCGCCTCTACCTCGAAGGAACGTTGATTCAGGAGCCGGAAAAGTTGCCGAACCGGAGCCGATGGATACTCCGCTTCGATCGCCTCTGGCATCCTACGGGCGCCGAGGACATCACGGGCGATCTCCTTCTCACCATCCGCAGCGTTCATCGCGAGTGGCGGTTCGGTGACCGCGTGCGCTGCTGGCTGCAACCGCGGGTTCCGCGCGATGCGGGGAATCCGGGCGGGTTCAACTACGCGACGTACCTCTCTCGCCGAAACATCTACGCCGTTGGATTCCTGGATAGCGATGGCGAAGTCGAACTGGTCGCCCGCCGGACTGGAGGCATTGGTGCCGCGGTGGAATTCCTACGTAGAGGAATGCGGCGCTACATCGACCAGAACTTTTCCCACGACAACGGCGCTCTCTTGAAGGCGCTGGTGGTGGGCGACATGGGCGGCATCTCAAAGGAGCTGCGCGAGAGCTTCACCGCGGCGGGCGTGAACCATGTGTTGTCGATTTCCGGCCTTCACGTGAGCATGCTGGGGTTGGTGGTGTTTTGGTTGATCCGCTTTGGTTGTTCATTCAACAGCTATCTGCTCTTGCGCTTCAATTGGATCAAGCTCGGCACCTTCTGGTCGTTTTTCGCGGTGATCTTTTACACGGCGATTGCCGGCGCCCAGGTGCCGACCGTGCGGTCAGCGATCATGATCGGCGTTTACATTGTTGGATCGCGAGGAGGAAGTGTTCGCGAGTCTGACGTTTGCCGCGCTGCTCATCGGGCTCGTCTGGCCGGGCGTAATCGCCGATATCTCATTTCAGCTGTCCTTTCTTGCGGTGCTCTTTATCGTTTGGGGGATGCGTATGGTGCAGGAACGTTTTTCCACCAAACAACGACGGGATGAATTGCCACAGGAGAAAAGCTGGGTCCGAGAGAAACTGGGACAGGCGAGCTTTCATTTGGCGGTCCCGTTGCTGGCCACCTTGGGCACGGGCCCTTTGATCGCGCATTATTTCGGCCATCTCTCATTGGCCGGCTTTGTTTCTAATCCGCTCATTGTGCCGCTGGTGGGTTTTGTGGTCGTACCGCTTGGATTGATGATTGGCTTTCTTTCGTTGGCGTTGCCCACCGCAGCAGGGGCGCTGGTGTGGTTTGCGGAGATTGTTTTGTCCTTGACCATTGGGTTGGTACGCATGTTTGCACAGCTACCTTTGGCAAACATAGGCGTACCGGCGCCCAACCCTTTGGAAGTCGCATTGCTGTATCTGTTCATTCTGTCCATCATGCTTTCTAGCCGCCATCGTTATTCTTTCATCGCCGTCGTCGCGTTAGCGGCAACACTTCTAGGGGACGGCGTTTATTGGTGGCGCGAGCGGTGGAACCGGCAAGAGCTGCGCGTCACTCACCTCAACGTCGGCCAGGGGGACGCAGCCGTGGTGGAGCTGCCCGGCTCAAAGGTGCTCCTCGTCGATGCCGGTGGCACGGCGATCGGTGACTTCGATACCGGAGAGGGGATCGTGGCGCCTTTTCTGCGTTCCCGTAAGATTCTCAAAGTCGACTACCTATTAGTTAGCCACCCGCGCATCGACCATTACGGCGGAATGCGCGCCATCGTCAACGAGTTTGCACCGTCGGAGTTTTGGTCCGGAGGGACGAAAGGTCAAACTGCCCGCTTTGAAGATCTCGAAGACGCGCTGGAAAGGGCAAAGATCAAGCAGATTACATTAAATGGGGAACAGCCTTGTCGCGTCATCAATGGGGCGACCCTGTGCGTTCTTTATCCGTCGGCCGAAAAAACCGCCGACCTCTCCGTGGTGCTGCGCCTGGAATTCGGCAAAATCCGCCTGCTGTTCGCCGGAGATATCGATAAGCGGGACGAAAAAATTTTGCAGGAGAAAAACGACGATCTGAGAAGCGCGATCTTGAAAGTGCCGCGTCATGGCAGCGCGACTTCCAGCACGCAAGAATTCGTCGCGTCGGTTCAGCCGAAGCTGGCGGTCTTCACGGCGGGCGCGCGCAACGCCGGCGGGTTGCCACGGGAGGAAGTGGTTGCGCGCTATCAAGAGGTCGGCGCGGAAATTCTTCGCACGGATCAAGACGGCGCTATCATGATTGAAACCGACGGCCAGAAAATCCGCTATGAGACTTACAAAAGCGGCAAGCGGGGCACGCTATCCTTCTGAGGCGTAGCCTCGGCCCGAATGGCCGGCGATTTTTAACCCAGCGCCTTGAGCTCGTCGATGTAGTCTTTGAAGCCCGCTGCCAAATTATACTCGGGCTCCCAGCCCAATAGCTGTTTGGCCTTGGCGATGACCATGGGCTGCTTGGAGGAGCGGGGTCTGGCTCCCGGAATGATCTCGACCTGGAGCTTCGGCAGGAGCTTTTCGGCCGTCCCGACCAGATCGTCGAACGTCACCACGACGCCCGTGCCGATGTTCAGCGTCGTCGGCGCTGATAAAGGAACCGTTGCGGCTTTGTCGAGAGCGCGCCCGAGGTCCTTGTAATAAATGTACTCAAAATCCCGCGCCTGCTCTTGCTTGATGCGCACCACGCCGCCTTTGATTCCGGTTTGCAGCAGGTTCTGAACCATCTCGCCGCCGCCGGAACCGCCGGCAAAGTGTCCGACGCCGTAGACATTGGCCAGACGAACGATGATCAATTCAAATCCGTAGAGGCGCTGGTAAGCCTCCACCATCAATTCCTTCGCGACTTTGGAATTGCCGTACGCTTCGCCGGGTCCGCGATGAAAACTCTCTGCGATGGCCTCGGAGCCCTCGAGGCGCCGATCGTAAACCCCCATCGTGCTGATTTGCACGAGCCGTTTCACGCCCGTGAGCCGCACCGCCTCCGCTACGTTGATCGTGCCCATCACGTTGATTTGCATTCCGGTATAAATCGGCTGCGCCACTTTGCCGCCGATCAGTCCGGCGGTATGGATGACTTTGTCGACTTTGTGTTTTTGGATTGTTTCCACCAGCGCCGGAAGATCGCGCACGTCTCCCTGCACGACCGTCACGTTCGCCGGTCCCAGCTTGTTCGCCAGAAAATCTTTCCTCGGCGCTACGTCGTAGAAAATGATGTTCTCCCCGCGTTTAAGCGCGAGCTGAGCGTACGCCGTGCCGACTAAACCCAATCCGGTAATGAGTGTTGGCATATTGAGTATCTCCTTTTTCTGTTATCAATTTAGTGACATGTCTCAAGAGTTGACGGAATAGGTCGACGCCGGACTAGCTCTTCCGGCCGGCCATGGCTTTCTTTTCTTTCGGTGCTTTGATCTTATCTAAATTCCTGAGCGCATAATCGCTCACGGTTACCACTTGATCGTTGCCGGTGAATCTGGGATTTCCTGCCGGCTCCGCTCTGGCGCCGAGGAGAATCATATATTCATCTCCCGTGTTATCGAGCTGGTAGAGCTGCCCGGCGGGAATGGTCGCCAGCATGCCGAGCGTTAACTTGCGTGAGGAGCCGTCGGGAAAGTGAAAGGTGCATTCACCTTTAACGCAGTAAAACTGTTGATCGGCGGTGTGCTTGTGCATCGGACCTTTGGTTCCCGGGTAGTCGCCGTGAACCCAGGTGTGAAAATGATCTGAAGTGAAGAGCACTTTTTTGCTGTGGCCGATATCCAGTTCAGGAAGGTTCAAAATATTAATGAACTCCGCAGGCATAAATCTCTCCTCTTTTATTATTTTAATACCGGTCGTTTTTGAGAACCATAGGTCATCACGACACGAGTTCGAGATGCTTCGCTTCGCTCAGCATGACACCTGAAACCGCCGTCGTCCTGAACGGAGGGAAAGGATCCATGACTGCTCAAGTGTCGCGTGCAACTTGTACTCAAAATAGGTGAGTGGGAAACAGTCGTCAAGAAGTGTTGACGAGGGATTCACTTTTCGGATAGTTCTCTCATATCTTAGCTGTTATCCTCATCCTTGCCGATCACACGAATATAACGCTCGGCTTCGAAAGGAGGAATCATGAAACCAGGTTGGACGCGTCGGGAGTTTCTAAAAAGCACGGCGGCTCTCATGGTATTCGAATCCGCCGACATAGCGCTGGGTGCCGGCAGTGCGAATTCGCTGCCGAAGCGGCGGCTTGGCAAAACCGGTGAAATGGTTTCGATCGTTGGTTTTGGCTCAGGCACCAGGTTTTGTTCTATGCCGGACGAGGATGAAGCGCAGGCGCTGCTCGAGCGCGCTTTCGATCTGGGAATCACGTACTTCGATAGCGCTGGTTCCTACACGCGAAAGGGGATCGAGCGGCTCAGCGAAAAACGACTCGGTGAATTTTCCAAGCATCGGCGAAAAGAAATATTTCTTGCGACCAAATCCGATCCACGTGACCGCGACAGTGTGCTGCGCTCAGTGGAGCAAAGCCTCAGGTTTCTGCAGACGGACTACCTCGACCTGATCCAGATTCATAGCCTGAGCAATCTCGATGACCTAAATCGCATGGGCGGTCCGGACGGTGCAGTCGTGGCAGTTCAACAATTAAAAGAGCAAAAAGTCGCCCGCTTCGTCGGCATCACGGGCCATAACGATGGCGATGCCATGACTGAGGCGCTTAGGCGTTACGATTTTGATACGGTGCTGATGGCCCTCAACGCCGCGCAGTCGGCGAATCCGATCGCGGCCCGGAAGATGGTCCCAATTCCGGCCTTCGAGCAATCCGCCTTGCCTGTCGCACTTGAGAAGAATATGGGCATCCTCTCCATGAAGGTGATGGGGCAGGGCCTGTTGGTTGGCAACGGCGCCGGCAGGGCATCCCCGTCCGATCTGTTGCGCTTCAATTTGAGCCAGCCGGTTGCCTCCGTCGTGATCGGGGTGGAACAGATGGCCCGGTTGGAACAAAACATCCAGGCCGCTCGTAGCTTTGTCGCTATGAACGACGGCGAAAAACAAAAGTTGCGGGACGCCGTGGCCCCTTCGCGCAGCGCGTGGCACCGGTTCTTAGAGTCGCACGACGACTCACTGCCGGTGTGACGCCCGTTGGTCTCGGGTCACGCGTCTCAAGTTTCGAGTTCATGGAAAGCTCGAAACCGAAGCCCGAGACTCGAAACTATCCCAGAGCGGACGCCTGGCCGTTCTTGCCGTTTCCCAGTGCCGGCCGGAAAAAGCGGCAGTGTGTTCGCCGTTTTCCACCAGAATTTCACCGTTAACTATGGTCGCTTTGACGAGAGCGCCTGTGCGAAACTCAGGAGCTTGCGCCACAACTCGGGTTCGTTCCAGCGATGAGCGATGCTTTGCCATATGATCGGGCGACCGGATGTTCCGGCGAGGCGCCGAAAACAATCAATGTCCTGCTCCGCCGGTGTTTTGATTAGGCTCAGGACGAACGGAAAATCACAGCGATATCGAACGTTTCTCCTTGCGCCCTGAGCCCTTCGACTTTGCCGAACGGGACGGGCTTGTCGAAGAGCGAACGGAAACTCAGATCAGCCACGAAGACTTTTTTCGCCTCATTCGTATTAACGTTTAGAGACAGCGGATACCTCCGACGAATACTAGGTAAATGCCCGTAATACTAAGAGGACCAAGAGTTTGATGAGTTTTGCGCCGAAGCTGGTTGGTTGTATGATCTATTTATTGCATCAAAGAGGAAGCCGCGCAAAACCAACGCCATGGCAACCGGCTGGACTGAGAAGGATGAACAGCAACTACTCGCGCTCATTCAGGACGGCAGTCACCCTGCCTTCAGTGAGCTCGCGCGCCGGCATGCCGAGCGCTTTTACCGGCTCGCCTACCGGTATGTCCAAAGCAAAGAAATGGCGGAGGATATCGTGCAGGATGCCTTCCTGAAATTGTGGGAAGATCCGAGAAAATGGCAACCCGATCGGAACACTAGGTTCACCACCTGGTTTTATCGCATCGTGGTGAATCTCTGCCTCGACTGGCAAAAAAAGAAACGTCCGGAGTCCCTGGAAGACGACGTTCCACTAGTTGACGAGAAAGCAACACTCGATGCCGCGGCGATCCGAAATGAGCAACAAAAGTTGCTGGAAAAAGAGATAGCCGCACTGCCGGACCGCCAAAGGACGGCCTTAAATCTTTGTTTCGAGGAAGGATTGAGCAATCAGGAAGCCGCAGAGGTGATGGGGCTGAATTTGAAAGCGTTGCAATCGCTGATCATGCGCGCGAAAGCCACGCTGAAGGAACGCATGAAACCATACCTGTGAGGACATTATGAGCGATATTCATGACGAAAGACTTGAAGCGATGCTCCGATCGCGTCGAATCGAGTCTGCCAGTCCAGACTTGGCCCAGCGGATTATCTTGCAGGCGCGCCAGCGGCCGCAAAATAAGACGGTTTCACCATGGCAGTGGCTGCGCGAGCTATGCGTTGAATTTCATTTGCCCAAGCCGGCCTACGTCGTCGCTACCGCGCTCGTTTTCGGGCTGGTGATCGGCTTTAGCATGCCGCCCGATAAGACCTCCACAACCATTGAAAATTCCTCGACTGTGAGCGTCCAAAGTGTTTTTTCGGCGGATGACGCGCTGCTATGAGCAAGACATTGAGATTGGTATTCCTGGCGTCGCTGGTTTTGAATATTATTTTGCTCGGCGTGATCGTCGGCCACTTGCCGCGCAGTCTCGACGGCGCGCCGTCGCGCCGGCAACAGATGGAACAAGCACTGCAGAATCTGCCCGATCCCATCGAAGCCCGCTTTCGCGAAAAGTTTCAGCAAATTCGCGCTGCCGGCGATCCGGTGCGAAAGCAAATGGACGCCGCGCGCGACGAGGCGCTGCGCTTACTCAGCACCGAGCCGTTTGATGAAGCCGCCTACGATCGACAGGTAAAAAAAATCGACGAACTGCGCGAAGAAATGTTCAAGCGCATGGGCCAAGTGATTAAGCAAACCGTGAAAGAGCTTTCGCCCGATGAGCGCCGCATGTTCGCCGACCTGCTGCGCCGCCCGCCGCCCCCTCCCGGACAAAATTAGCGAAATCTAACCCGGAGGGCCCCGGGCAGAACGGTCCCAATTGTCTAAGCGCCGGTAATCGCGGCGCTTTTTTTTGCGCAATTACAGCGAAGACTGGCGCCCGCTGGTTCGTATTAAGTTGTGACAGCGTTGGTAAGGAAAAACGGAGACAAACAGACATGAAGCTGAAATGGAATATGAACCTAGTAAAAGCGCAGCGAAAAAAACTGATTGGCGTTCTCGCGGGTGCCGCGATCGGCGCAGGCGGCTGGTACTGGTACAGCGCGGCCGCTCAAGACCCGCAGAGTGCCACGCTTCGACCCGTGGCCGTCACCCGCGGCACGATCGAAGAAGTGGTCACAGCGCAGGGGAAGTTAGAACCGAAACAATATGTCGACGTCGGCACGCAGGTATCGGGACAGCTCAAGAAAATCTACGTCGACATCGGTGATGCGGTAAAGCAAGGCCAGCTTCTCGCGGAGATCGATCCGCGCGTTTATCAGGCTCAAGTGGAAGCGGGTGAAGCGAAGCTCAACAGCTTGCGCGCTCAGTTAAATCAGCAGAAAGCCGAGGCAGTACTGGCCGATCAAAATCTCCAGCGCAACCAAAATCTGATCGCGGTCAACGCCGTGAGCAAGCAGGCATTGCAGGAAACGGAATCGCAAGCGGCCGTGGCGAAAGCGCAAGTCGACTCGATCGCCGCGCAGATGCAAGAAACTGAGTCCAATCTCAAAGCCAGCCGCGCCAATCTCGGCTTCACCAAGATCTACGCGCCGGTCGCCGGCACCGTAACGACATTGCCGACCAAGGAAGGACAAACGCTGAATGCCAATCAAAGCGCGCCGACGATCTTGCAAGTAGCGAATTTGGATCTGATGACCGTGCGCGCCCAAGTCGCCGAGGCGGACGTCAATCGGTTGAAAGAAAACATGCCGGCCTATTTCACCACGCTCGGCAACAGCGAGTATCGTTGGCAGGGCACGGTGCGGCAGATTCAGCCCTCGCCGGAAATCGTCAACGACGTAGTGCTCTTCGACGTCTTGATCGACGTGAAAAACGACGGTCGCCAGCTAAAGACCGGTATGACGACGCAGGTCTTCTTTATCCTCGGCAAAGCCGACAACGCGGTGATCGTGCCGGCGGAAGTGCTCACCCGGCGCGCGGCCAAAGAGGACAACGAGAAAGGCAAAGCCTACCGGGTCTCCGTTGCCAGCGAAACCGGTCGCGAGCAGCGCGTGATTCACGTCGGCTTGCAGACGCGCACTCAGGCCGAAGTCACCGACGGCTTGAAAGAAGACGAAAACATTTATGTCAGCCGCCCGCGGGTCAATCCGAGCGCAAATGGCAACGCACAGCAAAGCAACAACAACCGCGCCAACGCGCCGCGCGTTAATCGAGGACCGCAGTTATGAACGCAACAATTCTGGAACTGACAGACATTCGGAAACATTACACCAACGGCGACACGACGGTCCGCGCCCTGGACGGCGTGTCGCTCAGAGTCAAGCGCGGCGAGTTCGTCGCGATCATGGGCCAGTCCGGCTCCGGCAAGTCGACCTTGATGAACATCATCGGCTGTCTCGATCGCCCGACTTCCGGCAGTTACAAGGTGCTCGGCAGAGAGGCGGCGAATCTCTCGCCCGACGAGCTGGCGTCGTTACGCCGTGAAACCTTCGGCTTTATTTTTCAACGCTATAATCTTCTCGCCACGGCGACGGCCGGAGAGAATGTCGCCATACCGTCGGTATACGCCGGTCTGCCGAAACATAAACGAACGACGCACGCCAATGAGCTGTTGCAACGGCTTGGACTCGACGATCGCACCGATCACCGGCCTTCCGAACTTTCCGGCGGCCAGCAGCAGCGCGTGGCGATCGCCCGCGCGCTGGTCAACGACCCGCCGGTGATTCTCGCCGACGAGCCCACCGGCGCCCTCGACAGCAAGAGCGGCGACGAAGTGTTGGCGCTGCTCAAGAAACTCCACGCCGAAGGACGCACGATCATCCTGATCACCCATGCGGAAAACGTCGCCCAACACGCCGGCCGCATCGTGCGCATCCAGGACGGACGAATTATTGAGGACACCGGAATGGTCAACGACGACGAACCGGTGGAGAATCTCGCCGCCGACAGCCGAAGCTTCGAAAGCGCCGTCAGCTTGATGGCGAGCATGGAGGAAGCGCTTGTGACGGCATGGCGTTCGTTGCGAGTAAACATCTTTCGGACAATTCTCACCTTGCTCGGTATCATCATCGGCGTATCTGCAGTAGTTGCCATGCTGGCGGTCGGCGAAGGCAGCCGGCAGAAAGTGCTCGACCGCATCAGTTCTTTCGGCACCAATTTAATGCTAATTCGCCCCGGCGCCGCGGGTATTAGAAACACCGGCGATATCGCCACGCTCGTGCCGGACGACGCCGCGGCGCTCAAAGGGCTGCCCAATATCGCCGCTGCTTTAGCCGAGCGCAGCGGCCGTGCCACTGTGCGTCTCGGCAACATCGACTACCAGACTTCGGTCCAAGGCACCGGCGAAGATTTCCCCTCGGCGCGCGATTGGCCGGTTGCCGAAGGACAGTTCTTCAATACCGATGACATGA
>WNGH01000391.1_pt2 | contig 41266 bp, 36 predicted proteins | sample 5400631 | NCBI WGS metagenome assembly WNGH01 (sample SAMN13153373, study PRJNA577476) | soil metagenome | isolation source: 115 cm soil or saprolite under Garry oak tree replicate 1 | place: USA:California | collected 2016-06-15 | reverse complement strand
TAAAGTCGCCCACCCCCACCGCTGTCGCCACACCCGAATTCGGCACGAAGGTCAAAACGTTACCACCTGGCTGTTGCTGGAAACAGGTACTACATGTAGTCCGCATTCTCATGCGGACGTCCAAGAGCGGAATAGCAAAGGACAGATCTAGGCGATTCGTGAGTCCAAACGTCGCATAGATTGTAAACTGGTGGACTCTTAGATCGAGTTCACTCCGAGTTTGGATAAAATTCCCGCAGGCAGCAAGCTTTATGTCGCATCCATTGATCTGAAGCGGAATCTCATTTAGAGGAACCTCATCTATCTGGTCAAATCGGAAGAATTGATAGGCAACGGCCAAGTAAAGTTTGTGCTTACCGACTGTCCCTGGGCGTTCACTAAAGATAGGCCCCAACTCGCGCTCTCGAGTGAACGCACTAGAGCTGAACATATAAGCGATGCCCGAGGCAGGAGAAGGTGCAGGAACTTCGCTTGTCTGGATGCCGACGGCAGAGTTGAGAGCAGAAAATGCCGGCGGAACGGTTGGAATGACTGCTGATCCGCTCACATGAAGATTCTGAACGACCAGTATCGGAAGGCAATAAAGAGTGTTGGCATTGCCGACGTTCGAACAGGTAGTCTGGGCCACCGAGGATCCACTGCCTACCACAAGCAAGCTAGCGAGAACGAGAATCCTCCACATGGGGCTTGTCTCCTTGATCGCTGCTTTTGCTCACCTTTCGATATTTGTCTATTGCACGACGATCACCGTGAATACGAAATTTGCCTGTAGCGGTGGCGTCATCGATCGGGAAGTTACAATCACCGAATATGTCCCGGGGACCGTGCAACTAGTACACGAACTGTCCGACCGCTGAAAACTCGTGCATGCGATCGTTTCAAGAACAAGGCCGATCGTTAAAAAGAGCACCAACACGCCCCACGCTCTCCAAGCCAGAATCCGAAACCTGCAATACAAGAGACCCAGGAAGATAAGAGCAAAGCCGAATGCGACACCGAGGTAAGCTGAAAAAAAAGCCAGCTGAGTTTTTCCCGGGGGGGCTTGAAACGCTGTTGCCGGGCCAGTACTGATGACACTTATCAGTAGACTTCCATTCCCGTTACCATCCAATGTAATCCTCTGAGGGGAGACCAAACAGCTAAGCCCACTCCCAGTCGGCGAGATCTGGCAAGTGTTATCGAGTGTGACTCCGGCGTTGCCAACGCCCTCCGCAAGGGTAAAAGATATAGTCGTCGGTTGACCCTGTGCAATCGCCAGCACGATAGCCACGCCTAGACTGGTCACCGGAAGACCAGGCGACGCACCAGTCGCTGCGACTGGCGTCACTTCGAAACTTATTGAGTGTCCGAGGTCGGCGAATACAACTGTATAAGTGACGGCTGTTGCGCCCGCAATCGGAGAACCATCCCGTAACCAGCGAAATCTGGACGCTCCCTCCACGTCACCGTCTGCATCCATATACGTATACTGTCCGGTAAGCGCCGCGCCAACAAAAGGCGACCCGCTAATGCTGACCCCAGTTGCCGTGGGAGGAGAATTGAAGGTCACTAGCCGTATGCGTTGGTTGGTGAGATCGGCAATAAATGGGTTCCCGGCGGCATTCAGCACGATACTTACTGGGTGATTCAGGTTGGCGCTGGTAGGAGGTCCGCCATCCCCGCTGAACCCAGCAGTGCCGTTACCCGCAACGGTGGTAATGATTCCAGAGGCCACGTGACGGATGCGCGCATTGGTATCGTCTGCGATTAATATGTTCCCGGCGTCATCTACGGCGATTCCCGTCGGATTGTTCAAGCTTGCACTCGCAGCAACGCCGCCGTCACCGTTAAATCCGGCGATTCCATTCCCTGCAAATGTCGTAATGATTCCTGTACTAGCGTCAACACGCCGGATGCGTTGATTTACCTCGTCTGCGATGAAGAGATCATTAGTAGAGTCAACTGTGACACCGAAGGGAAAGTTCAGACTGGCAGCCGTTGCGGCGCCTCCGTCTCCGCCGAATCCGGCGGTGCCGTTACCCGCAACAGTGATGATTATTCCACTGCCCGCTACTACTCGCCGGATGCGATGGTTAGCGAAGTCCGCAATGTAGAGATTGCCTGAGCTATCCAGAGCGACTCCGGTGGGACTACTCAAGGCCGCACTGGTGGCTGGGCCTCCGTCACCGCTAAAACCGGCAGTTCCATTCCCCGCAAATGTCGTAATAATTCCGGTGCTGGCGTCAACACGTCGGATGCGGTTGTTCAACTCGTCTGCGAGAAAGAGATTGCCAGAAGTGTCTATCGCAATACCCTGCGGTCTGTTCAAACTCGCACTGGTGGCTGGGCCTCCGTCTCCGCTAAACCCCGCGGTTCCATTCCCCGCAAATGTCGTAATAATTCCGGTGCTGGCGTCAACACGTCGAACGCGGTGGTTCAAATCGTCTCCAATGAACAGGGTACCTTTGTTGTCCACTGCGACTCCCACGGGACTGTTCAAGCTGGCATTGGTGGCTGTTCCGCCATCGCCGCTAAAGCCGGCCGTGCCGTTGCCCGCAACCGTGTTGATTACCTGCGCGCTCACAGCAACGGCTGAGAGAACGCACAGCAAACTGGCTCGCCACAGTCTCCGCACCACCAGCTCCTATTGCAATCGGTTCTGGCTACTCATGAGTTGCCCAACGACGTAACACGCGCGTTAGTCTGGAACCCGTCCTGAATACCATCTTGGGCAAAAAACTCAACCCTAAGTTGGGCCAAACGCTGTTGATTACATTCGAAAGTGAGACAACCCCTTGGCCTACGAAATGCGGTCTATGTATCGTGTCGGAGAGCGGAGGTCAAGACATTAATTTCCCGTGTCGCGGCAAAATGAGAATGTCCGGTTTGTGCAAAGTAGAAATGTCCGGTTTCATCCAGGGCGGGAGGAAGGATGGGACCGGAGCGAATCGAGTTGAGCGGGAAAGAACGGGAGCGGTTGAAGGTGTTGCGACAAGTCGAAGAAGGTCATCTCCAACAAATCGAAGCGGCCCGGCGGCTGCGGCTGAGCGATCGCCAGGTGCGGCGTTTGCAGGCACGGCTGCGAACCGAAGGGGATGCGGAATCGTGCATCGATTGCGCGGCCGCCGCTCGAACCGGAAGATGCCTGAGGGCTGCCGGCAGCGCGCCGTACGGCAGTTGCGCCAGACCCGCTATGCGGGTTTTGGCCCCACGCTGGCGGCCGAACATCTGGCGCGCGGCGGAATCGTAGTGAGCCGGGAGACGCTGCGGAAGTGGATGAGTGCCGCAGGACTGTGGCGCCCGCGACACTGGCGGGTCAAAGCGGCGCATGTGTGGCGGCCCCGGCGCCCTGCTTTCGGCGAACTGGTGATGATGGACAGCTCGCCTTATCGCTGGTTGGAGGAGCGTGGTCCGGCCTGCCATCTGATCGCGCTGATCGATGACGCCAGCAGCCGCGCCTGGGGCCGTTTGGTGGAGCACGATTCCAGCGAAGAAAACCTGCGTACCCTGCAAGGCTGGCTGCAACGCTACGGGCGGCCACTGGCGCTGTACACCGATAAAAACAGCCTGTTCGTAACTTCCCGTCCGGTGCAGTGGCAGGAGCAGTTGCGCGGCGAGCCGGCCCGCACCCAGTTCGGCCGCGCTCTGGCGGAACTGGGGATCGAGTGGATCGCCGCGCATTCCCCGCAGGCCAAAGGACGCATCGAGCGGCTGTTCGGCACCTTGCAGGACCGTCTGGTGAAGGAGATGCGCCTGCAGCAGATCGCCACCCTGGAGGCGGCCAACCGTTTTCTGGAGACGACCTTCTGGCCCTGTTGGCAGCGGCGCTTTGCGCGGCCGCCGGCCATCGCCGTCGATGCCCATCGCCCGCTCGAGCACACCCCACACCTGGAGGAAATTCTCAGCATCCGGGAGGCGCGCACCGTGGCCGCCGATCACACCGTGAGTTGGCAAGGCCAGCGCTGGGGCCTGTGGCGCGAAGATGTCTGCGCCGGATTACGTGGAGCCCGCGTGGAGATCGAAAGGCGCTTGGATGGCCATCACTGGCTGCGCTTCCGCGGCCGTTACCTGCCGCTGCACCTCTGCCCGGCAGCGCCGCGATCTGCAAGTCCTTCCGGCCTACGGCCTGCAGGCCTCGCAGATCAAAAACCCAAAGCCCCAACCAAACTCAAAACCAAACACATCCCGTCTCCCGATCACCCTTGGAGGAAACCTTGGAAGCGGACATTTCTACTTGGCAGAAAACCGGACATTTCTACTTTGCGTTGAGAGACAGCACTCCAGAGAGCCCTGGAAAATATGCTGCGCGAAGCACGGAAGCAGACAGGGATAATGCTTGACGCAAAGACCGGCGTGATGCTACCAAGGGCACGCAGTCAGCTCTTGTATTTCAAGGGATTGAGCTGTGTCTTCGGCATTGTGAGAGTCACATCGACGCCGTTGGGGATGCCGGACAATGGGAATTCGGTTAGGGATTGCCGCTCTGTGCTTCTCGGCAGGTTTGTCGCCGGCACCAGCATATGCGCAGGATGGCGCCGCTCTTTTCAGAAGCTATTGCGCTTCCTGCCATGAAGCTGGCCCGAATGCTGATTCCCGTGCTCCTGGCCGTGATGCCCTCGCCCAATTGACCCCGGAACAAATCCTGCAAGCGCTCGAAAAAGGAGCGATGAAGGTACAGGCGGCGGAACGCAGCCGCGCGCAGCGTCGCGCGCTCGCGGAATATCTGTCCGGCAAGCCGTTGGGCAGCGCACTCGCGAACACCCTTCCAAAATCGGCATTTTGCACCAGCAGCCCACAGTTGTCCCGCAATGCCCTCGATGGCCCCGCCTGGAACGGCTGGGGCGTTACCATCACCAATTCGCGTTTCGAGCCGGCCGAAATCGCGGGCATTACTGCGGATGACGTGCCGCGCCTCAAATTGAAATGGGCCTTCGGATTTCCGGGAGCGAGTTCCGGAGGCACGCAGCCCGTTGCAGTTGGAGGGCGCCTCTACGTCGGCGACGCCGAGGGCGACCTCTTCGCGCTCGACGCGGAGACCGGCTGTGTTCACTGGACGATCGAAGTCGAAGCCGGTATCCGAAGCGCCGTCACGATCGGCCAAAGTGGCGCCCGTGGCACTCCACTGGCAGCCTATTTGGGGGATCAAGCGGCGAACGTTTATGCAGTGGAGGCGGAATCAGGAAAGCTGCTGTGGAAGGTCAAGGTCGACAACTATTCCCGAGCGGCCATCACGGGTGCTCCGCAATTGTATGAGGGCCGCTTGTACGTGCCGGTTTCTTCACGCGAGGAGTCCCAAGTCGGAGATCCGAAATATCCTTGCTGCGCCTTCCGCGGAAGTGTCGTGGTCCTGGATGCCGCAACGGGCAAACAAATCTGGAAGACCTACACAATTACCGAAGAGGCGAAGCCTAGGCAGAAAAATAGCGCGGGGATTCAAATCGTAGGCCCCTCCGGAGCGGCGGTGTGGAATGCACCCACGCTCGACGCAAAACGAAACACCCTGTACGTGGGAACGGGCAACAATTTCTCTCCACCCTCGACGAATATGTCGGACTCTATCGTGGCGCTTGATATGAAGACGGGGAAGATCAAGTGGTTTCGTCAAGAGACGGAAAACGACATCTGGAATGCGAGCTGCCGGCGTCCTGATCGCGAACCAGCGGTATGTCCCGATGCGGATGCGCCTGACTTTGATTTCGGCTCCTCTTCGGTTCTTGCTGACTTGCCGGCAGGACGGCAAGTGCTGGTCGCCGGAAACAAGTCCGGATTGGTCTGGGCTCTCGACCCGGACCATCATGGGAAACTTGTTTGGCAGCAACAGGTCGGCAAAGGGACTTCAGGTGGCGGTGTGCTCTGGGGCATCGCGGTAGATAGCGAAAGGGTGTACGTGCCGAATGGATTCTTCGATCAGAAGCAACCGGACGCTAGCGGCGGCATGGCCGCCATCGCGCTGAGCGATGGACACGCGATCTGGAGTACCCCGAACCCGCCGTGCGGAGATCGCAAGGCTTGCAAACAATCCCATCCGGCGGCCGTGACGGCGATCTCGGACATTGTGTTTTCCGGGACGATGGATGGCAGGCTGCGCGCCTATGGGGCGCAAGATGGCAAACTCCTGTGGGAATACGATACGGCTCGGGATTTCCCCACAGTCAATGGCGTGAAGGCGAACGGGGGCTCAATGAGCAATGCCGGCCCGGCGGTTGTGGGCGGCATGTTATTTGTGAATTCTGGCTACTCTCATCACGGCGGGATTCTCCCCGGTAACGCTCTTTTGGCCTTTTCAGCGGAGAAAATATCTTCAGTCTTGCCCAATTCGCACTGAGGTGCCCGCGAGTGTGCAGAACAGAAAAACTCCACGTAATGCGGATTTTGAAAACGGCCGGGTTGCTGTTGGGATTGTCGGCGGTTGCTCTGGTGGTCGCCTCTCATTCTCAAACGCCACAATCTGCTGTCCAAGGACTACGGCTTTATGTTTTGGATGGTGGAACGATTATAACCAACCACCCCGAAGGATTCGGACTGACCAGGGAGCAGGTAAGAAACAGCAATTTTTCATGTGCAGTCTACTTGATCGTGCATCCGCGTGGCACTCTGCTATTCGACACCGGCCTGGGCGATCGTTATTTTGGCCGCGCCTTTAATGAGTCGCCCCTTGGCGACCGGCCTGATCCTCCCAGTACGGCGGGCTTCGTGCTTGTGACGAAGACGCTGAAGAGCCAACTGGAACAGATAGGATATCCGCCGTCGAAAATCAATTACCTGGCGTTCTCGCATCCTCACGACGATCACATTGGCAACGCCAACGACTTTGCGGGCGCAACGTTCCTGGTACACCAAGGCGACTACGACGTGATGTTTGGGCCGAATGTGCAGGTCAACCCCGCCTACGCCGCTCTCAAGAACAGCAAGGCGAAGATGATCGAAGGCGATTACGACGTCTTCGGCGACGGCACGGTGGTGCTCTTATTCACACCCGGCCATACACCGGGGCACCAATCGCTTTATGTGAAGCTTCCCAAAACCGGGCCCGTCGTACTCAGCGGCGATCTCTATCACTATCCCGAGGATCTCAAGTTGGGTTCCATGCCGGATCGCGAGAAGGCGCCGGGAATTACGGAGGCTTCGCGGAAGAAACTTCAGGCCTTCCTGGCGAAGACGGGGGCGCAATTGTGGATCGGGCATGACATCAATTTCTTCTCCCGGCAAAAGCACGCCCCACAGTACTACGACTAAGAGCTAACAATTCATTTTGAAGTGAGATCAGGGGGAGGGGCAACGTCGCGGTTCTTGAGCCACTCCATGCTGTCTTGCTCTGGTGTTTTCAATCCACAAAACAGGCCATGGCGTCTCCGGTCTCCGCGGCGACTCTCAGGATGGACGCGTTTGGCGGAACACCGGTGCTTCTCAGCGCACGTTTTTTTCCATCCAGCTCTGCAGGTACTTTGCGATCTCGGCACTATTCTTTTCAGACATCATCTGATGTCCATTACCGGATAAACCTACGTCTTCAAGTTTCACGTAGGTGGTCTTTACGCCTGCCTGATTGAGCCACTTCGCTACGCAGTGGGCATAAGGGCGATGGTAACTGGCTTCGGCAGAGACATCGAGTACGGGAATAGGTTCTAAATTCACCAATTTGTGAGCGGGCTCCTCCTGAATCCAGCATGGGATTAAATCGGGGCCATCTGCCTTATCCTGTCGAACCGGCCGTAGGTCGGACGGTTGTGTGATCGGGGGCTCGTAATGAACAGGGAAATTGGTCAAGCCCCATACACGTCCAGGCCCGGTCGCTCCTCTTTCCGCGTTCTCAATAGGCGGAGCCACTGGCTCGACTGCGACGATGCCCTTGACGAGCTTCGGTCGAGAATCGGCGGCCAACCAGCCCGAAGCCGCAGCACCCGAGTTGAGTAGCAGAATTACCGGCTGCCCGATCGCATCTAATAAGTCTACGATGGCGTCCGCGGAACGCCTCTCCTGGTTTGGGCTTGTCACCACCGGGAGTTCCGTCTTGGCAAAATAATCAAATACGGGGTCACCCATTTTGCCTTTGTTTGGCGCGCTGCTCGGCCATTGACTGTACTTTTTCGCTTGCGGCCAACTGCTCGCCTCAGATGAAGGCGGCCGGCCGCCGGTCCAGACCTCCTCCATCAAAGGACCGGAGCGTGGAGGAGTCAAGCTGCCGTCAACGCCCGGAACATATGCGGAGCGGCCCTGGCCCGGATAGTCCATCATGTAAATGGTGTAACCCTGCCCTACAAAATCGTAGGCCCATCCGGGTCGCCCATCTGGTGTTTGCAACAAACTGTATGCTCCCTGGCCGCCTCCTCCGCTTATGAACACAATCGGGAACTGATGCCGGATATTCTTCGGAACCCATACTTCCACGTACATGGCGCCATCCATGGTTTCCTTGCCAGGCTCGCCGACGTAATGACCACCGACATAGAAATGGCCCTGGCGTCCGATATCGGCCGTCGAAAATGTTGTGATCGATGAGCGCCGGCTAATGTCGGCGAAACTCCGGGGTCTGTTTGCGAGCCAGCCACCGGCGAGAACTGTGCCCAACAGAAGCAGGGCCACACCCGATAACCTTAACTTCATAGAAGCTCCTCCTCTTCTCCCATACTTAATGGACCGGCACAATTTTAGACCGACAGTCTAAGAGGTGAAAACGACCTAGGCGTGCAGGCACTCCTTTTTTAAGGATGGCCGTACCCTAGCCGCGCGGCATACGCCTCGACAAAGTTTTGTCGCTTCCTCTGCGCTATTCCCTCCGATTTCTAAGGAACCCCCCAAACTCAAACAATTGCGCGGGCGAATCCAGTGTGTTCGGTGAGTTAATGATGCTTCTCGTGCACGATGGGAAGCTTCCCCCGCATCGTGCTAGCATCGAGTGGTCAGCTGCCATGATTGTTGAATGTCCCCATTGTGGCGCGAACTACCCCGTAGACGAGAAAGAGTTCGCGGGAGCATCCAAGTTAAAAGGTCAATGCAAGCAGTGCCATTCCAGTTTTGTCATCAAAGCTCCGCCTGAAGTCCCACAGCTTCCCCCAGAACAAACGCTGGCGCTTGCGGTCATCGAAGGCCCAGCGAGGGGCCAGGTCTTTCGTTTGAGCAAGGCGCGAACAATAATAGGCCGGTCAGGTGCGGATGTCGTGCTCCGCGATCCCGAGGTCTCTCGAAAACACTGCGCCATTGAAGTACACGGCTCGACCGCCACTTTAATTGACCTGGGCACTACGAATGGAACTTTTGTGTCCGAAAAGAGCATCCAAAGGTGCGACCTGAAACATCTCTCTAAGTTTCGCATCGGAGCGACGACGTTGTTGTTTACAGTAACCGATAACAAGCCGGGCGAATCCGAGCCACCTCCCACCCTGGTTGTCAGATCTCGCCGCAGTTGAAGTTTGCCCATCGTCGAATAAATTGCCGACAAGTTGCACAACCGCCACCGAACTACTATCGGTGAATTGGCGCTCCCGGCAAGCGGCCGATGAATAATGCCAACGATACTGCGCCTACAAGCATGGCGCCGAGCAGTACTGCCGGGCGGAATCCCAACCAGCCGATCACCGCTCCGGCTGGAAAATCCCCCAGCGGCCGAACGCACATGATCAGCAGCGTATTCAGGCTCATGGCGCGGCCTCGCATCTCGGGTGGGACGCGCATCTGAAGCAGGGTGACGGTGGTCGCGCCGGCCACGTTCTGCGCCGCTCCCAAGACAAACAGGGCGGGAAGGGAGACGCGCAAGCTATCACTCCAACCAAAGACGGCGAGCGCTACCGTCCAGAGCAGAATTGGCCCAAAGACGAGCCGGCTGTCGTCGACGCTACCCGCTAGGGAAGCCAAGATCAATGCGCCCACGACCGTGCCGGCTCCAACGGCCGAGAACAGCACGCCGAGTTGCGCCGGACCAACGTGCAGAACTTCTTTGGCAAAAACGGGGAGCGCCAGCGCTGCCGAGGGACCAAAAAACAGCAGCGCTGCGTAAGCTGGAACGACACTCGGCAGGACGGCATCGTGGCGCACGTATCGGAGCGCCTCGCGCACGGAATCGAGCATTCTTCCACTGAGCCTGGGAACGGTCTGCGGTTTGGGTGTGCGCAAAAGCAGCAGTGCTGCGAGCACCGCGAAAAAGCTCGCCGCGTTCAAAAAGAAGTTTCCGGAATAGCCGATCCTGCTCAGGCTCAAGCCCGCCAGCGCCGGTCCCAAAATCGACGCGCCATTAAAGACCGCCGATTGCAGCGAAACGGCGTTCATCAAGTGCTCTTTAGGCACGAGCGAGGTGACCAGCGCATTCCGCGCGGGCTGGTCAAAGCTCAGCGCAGAGCTGCTCGTGAAAGCCACCAACAGAATTACCCAGAAGCGGATTAGTCCCGTCAACGTCAGAATGCCGAGCAGGACTGCAAATCCCATCATGAGACTTTGCGTTACCAGCAACAGGCGCCTTTTATCGAAATGGTCCGCAACACTTCCGCCTATCGCGGCAAAGAGGAGAAAAGAGAGGGCCTGCGTCAAGGAAAGCGTCCCTAGTGCTACTGCCGAGCCATGGGTGATGTCGAGGACGAGCAAGCTGAGTGCGACAATTTGCATCCACGTGCCCACGGCAGAGACCGCCAATCCCGTCCAGAGCAGTCGAAAATCGCGATATTGGAGCGCTCGAAAGGTGCGAAGGCTGGAGCCGGAATCCGCTTGGGAGATCGCAGGCTCTCCCGGCGCCTTCGTGCTTGCATGCATACCGTGTGCCCTGATAATATAGCGCCCGGTAGCAACTGGCTACTGAGAAGGTGGACTTATGGAATGGGAAACCCCGCAAGTTGAGGAGATCTGCCTTAGCTGCGAAATCAACTCTTACAGCAACGGCGATTTCTAATCCTCAATCTCGCGAACGTAGAGTTCGTGTTTTCTGAAATCACTGGGACTGGCACTCCGCTGTAGTGCCCTCCTCCTGACTGCCCTGGAAATGCAGGTAAAAATATTGGGCAGCGCCGCGGGCGGCGGCTTCCCACAGTGGAATTGTTCGTGTGTAAACTGCCGCCGCGTGCGGGACGGCACCATCCTTGGTACTTCTCGCACGCAGGCTCAACTCGCATGGAGTGCCGCCCCAGATCATTGGGTCCTGCTCAACGCCTCACTGGACCTGCGCGTGCAAATTGAAGCCACACCCGAGCTTTGGGCGCGGACCGGCACGCGCGACTCCCCGATTCGCGATGTGATTCTGCCGGGCGCGGAAGTGGATCAGGCCCTCGGTCTCTTGCTTCTTCGCGAGTTTCATTCGTTTCGCGTGCACGCCACTCCCTCGGTTCGCAAAATTCTCACCGAAGACAATAGTGTGTTTGGCGTGCTCGCGCGCTTCCCCGGGCAGGTCTGTTGGCAGGATATCCTGCTGGACCGGCCCTTCTACGCTGGAGGCGCACGCCTGGAAGTGCTGCCGCTACCGGGTCCGTTTCCGGGTTTTGTAAGCGCGCGCCGGTCGGCGGAGTTGAATCCGGCGGATGCCGTGATCGGTTTTTTAGTCTCACCCCAATCGGGTGGAGGAACGCTGGCCTTCCTGCCAGGGGTCTCTTGCGTCTCCGGTGCCCTACTCGAGAGATTGCAGAGTTGTGACGTCGTGCTTTTTGACGGCACCTTCTGGAGCGATGACGAACCGTTGCGCATTCCGGGCGTAAGCCGCACGGCGCGACAAATGGGCCACCTGCCGCTCTCGGGACCCGGTGGCAGTCTCGAATGCTTCGCAGCGCTGCAGCGGCCGCGCAAGATTTTCGTTCACATCAACCATACCAATCCGATTCTGGACGAACAGAGCATGGAACACCGCATGGTTCGCGAAGCCGGCTGGGAAATGGCGCGGGATGGCATGGAGATGACGCTGTGACGCCGGTTCAGGGTCAACAGCGCGTAGCGCCGGCTGAACTGGAAGCGCGCTTGCTGGCCATCGGCCCGGAGCGATACCACCACCGTCACCCTTTCCACCTCTTGATGCACGAAGGCAAGCTGACTCGCGGCCAGCTTCAGGCCTGGGCGCTCAACCGCTATTATTACCAGAGCATCATTCCGCTGAAAGACGCGATCATTGTTTCGCGGAGCGAGGATGCGGCCTTTCGCCGCGCCTGGCGCAAGCGTATCATCGATCATGACGGCGACGGGATTCATCCCGGCGGCATCGAAAAGTGGATTCTTCTGGCCGAGGCCACGGGTCTCGACCGGGAGCAAGTCACGTCGCAACGCGGAATTCTGCCAGCCGTGTATTACGCGGTGAACGGCTACTTGGATCTGGTCTCCAAACACACTTTCCTGGAAGCGGTGGCGTCTTCGCTCACGGAGTTATTCTCGCGCGATCTGATCGCGCTGCGCATCGATCGCCTGCGCCAGCACTATCCCTGGTTGAGCGGCGGGCTAGCCTATTTCGATGGGCGGCTTACGCAGGCGCCGGAAGACGCGCAGTTCGCCCTCGCCTGGGTTATCAAACACGCGCGCACGCAGGCGGAGCAGGAACTCGCGCTCGGAGCGCTGCGCGCCAAATGCGATATTTTGTGGGCGCAGCTCGACGCCCTGTATTTCGCATACGTTTCGCCGGGCTGGCCGCCTCCCGGTGCATTCCATCCGGAAGCGGAAGGCGCGCGGAAATGAGCGCGCTGGAACGCAATCGTGCGCTGCGGCTCGCGCCCGGATGCCGCTTGAACACCGCCGGAGGTCCGGAGGATTTGCTGTTAATTCCCGAAGGCGCGCTGCGGCTGAAGGGACCGGCGCGCACCATCGTGGAGCTTTGCGACGGAGAGCGCACGTTAGGCGAAATCGTCGTGGAACTGCAGCGGACCTACCCCTCCGCCCAACAGGCTAGAATTGAAACGGAGGCCCTGGCGCTTCTCGCGCGTCTGCGCGACAGAGGCGTCCTCGAATACGCATGAAGCACACGCCCCGGGCATTGATCGCCGAGATCACCCATCGCTGCCCGCTGCATTGCGTTTATTGCTCGAACCCGCTCGAGATGCAGCGCCGCGCGGATGAACTTCCCACTGGCGACTGGACCTCGGTCTTCCAGCAGGCCGGCGAGATGGGCGTTCTGCAGTTGCACCTCACGGGCGGCGAGCCGCTATCGCGATCCGATCTTACGGAATTGGTTCGCGCCGGCCGCGAAGCGCGACTGTATTTAAATTTGATCACCTCCGGAGTTGGCCTCGATGAACGCCGGCTGGACGAGCTCATCGGCGCCGGTCTCGATCACATCCAATTGAGCTTCCAGGATAATCAGGAGGCGCCGGCAAACGAATTCGCCGGTACGCGCAGCCACGCGCTCAAACTGCGCATCGCGCAGATGATTCGCCAGCGGCGCATCGCGTTTACGGTAAATATGGTCGTTCACCGGCGCAATCTTGATCGGCTGAAGGAGATGATCGCATTCGCCGAGCAAACCGGAGCGCAACGGCTGGAAATTGCGAACGTGCAGTATTACGGCTGGGCGCTGCGCAACCGTGAGGCGTTGCTGCCCACGCGGCAGCAGCTAGAGCATTCCGTCGAGGTCGTGGAGACCGCCCGGGAGCGGCTCAAGGGTAAATTGCGCATCGATTTCGTCCTGCCCGACTATTATGCAAAGTACCCAAAGCCTTGCATGAACGGCTGGGGACATCAACAGATGCTCATCGATCCCGCGGGTCACGTGCTGCCCTGCCATGCCGCTATGGTGATTCCTGGGCTTGACTTCCCGAGTGCCCGCGAGCGCCCGTTGCGCTGGATTTGGGAGGACTCGCCGGCGTTCAACCGCTTCCGCGACGAAAGCTGGATGCCGGAACCCTGCCGGAGCTGCGATCGCCGCACACGCGACTTCGGCGGTTGCCGCTGCCAGGCTTTCCTGCTGGCCGGCGACGCAGGGGCAACCGATCCGGTTTGCACACTCGCGCCGACGCATACCGTCGTGGAAGAAATACTTCAGCGCGTCAATGGCAGAGCGGACCGAGAGTGGCTATACCGCATCAATCCAAGCTAATCAATTTCTGATTGGAAACCCTGCGCGTTGGACCTATTTCACGGTGACCGTGACATCGTGAAAGGAGGTCAGCGCCCCATCGCTGGCAATCGCGCGGAGCACGTAAACACCGGGCGCTTTGAAGCTCGCCGTTGTCGTGCGTGTGACGGGCTTTTGGTAGCCCCTGGCGACGGTTCCCGGATCGAAGCTTACTCCGGCTGGACCTCGGTAGTGGACCCAACGGACGGAGAGACCTGAAGGAACTGGCGTACCTACTTCTTCGATATCGCGTGCGATTCGAGGTTTGGGGCGCCCATCGTCCTGCGCGGTGGCCGTTAACGTGGCAGTGTTCGGAAGTGTGACCGTATGTGGACCGGAGCCGCTGATGAAGACCGGCGGTTGATTCTCAAGATCCGTCCCGCCGCCCGCCTCCTGCATGATCACTTCTTTATTGATTTGCCACTCCGGCTGAAGCCATCCTTTTGCCACATTCGTTTTGCCGCGGATCGTTAGTGTCCAGACTACCTTTTGGTCCAAGCCCCAATCCTTCGGGACAACTACGGAGAACACCATACGCTGGCGGCGCGGATAAAAGTGGGTCGGCTGACCCCTATCACCGCCCCTATCACCACTAAGATCGACGTTGTTGGCCGAGCCGATGGGGATATCGAGCTCCTCTTCATAATTCCGGTTCATATACCCGAAATACATGCCGAATGTCCCGTCCGGGTTGGGCATCCAGCCCTCAAAAGCGGGCGTGACGTCTTGACCACGCGCAATCCTAACCTCTCCGGCGTAAGGAGCTTGTGCCCTCAGGAAAACCGGTGAGACCAGGAGAAAAACCGCGCCCGTCAAAAACGGCAGCCAGCGTTTACCCGTGATCATGAACTTTCCTCGCGCCGTCACTGCGTGACTTTGGAAGAAAAGTTGTCTGTGATCTGTTTTGATTTTGCCTTCCGTTCGGCGACCTGCTGCTGGAAGTCTTCTTCAGAAAGATTGTAAAAGGTCATCCAGGCCATGGCCATGTCGTCGATCGAGCGCTGGCCGTATCCGATCCAGTTATCCGGATCGTTGTTCAGCCTGTTCGATGCAGTATTGTTATACCAGCTAGCCAGATGCAGAACGGTGCCAGCCGGGAGGAGCGGTTGTGCATCCGCGGCGTACTCATAAACCATCATCCAATTGAAGTCGAAATGGTTGATGCAGTTTAGCGTTTCCACCTTGCTTCCATCGCGTTGCTCGGATTTTTCCGGCAGGATCGCTTCCAGGCACTGTGCTTTGGCACGAGTGTGCATGTGTGGAGCATAAGAGAGGATACGCGTGGGTTTGCTCAACATCTTATAGCTGTCGTAACGAACATTGTCGGTGTTCGCGGGCAGGTCGAGCTCATGATCGTCGCCCATCAGCTCCGTTACCGCGACGTACTTGGGCACGTATCCTTTCGGGTAAAACTTGAAGCCGATCTCGACGTTGGTCGTGGTGTCCTCTCGATAGGGATGTATATGGAGTTGAAACACCGCCTTGGTGCCGGCCTGCATCAGGCGGCCGGACCCGTCCTCGAAAATATTCGCATTCTTCGACTGCATCGTCGCTGAACCACCGTCAGGATAAATAAGAGTCGTGCCCATGTGGTGAATCACCCTGCGGCCTTTGGTCGGCTTGATTTCGACAGCCTTGATATATCGATCTTCCGTCAAGCCGGGATCAACGACGATGTTCCTCCACATGTCAGGGCCGTTGGCCTTGACGACAAGATCCTCCGGCATCGCCGCAACAAGTTCCGGCGCACCGATGTGCCATATGTCGTCATCGAATTTGGCCGGCGGCGGCATATCGGCAGGATTCCCTCTTGGCGCCCCCGCGTCGACCCATTTCACAAGCGTGGCAATCTCATCATCGGAGAGCCCGCCATAGTTCTTGAACTTGTTGATGCCAACGTTTGGATCGATAAACCATGGCGGCATCATCCGCGCGCTGACCCTCTCTTTGATCGCTTTGGCCCACGGCCGAACCTCTTCATACGTCAATAATGACATCGGGGCGATTGCATTCGGCCGATGGCACTCCTGGCAATGCTGCTGAAGAATCGGCGCAACTTCCTTGGTAAACGTCACCTGTGGGGGAGCGTTGGCGGGTGTTTGTGCCCCTAAGCTGCTGCTGGTCACGATCACCGCGATCGGCGCCAACAATGTGGCAAAAACCAGACGAAAGAGCCCATCTTTCAGCGTTGCTTTCATGTCAATTTTCCTCAGAGCAATGCCGGCAATACTTCTAGTCTTATCTCTACGCCTGGTGCCAAAAAATGTCAACGGCTGACGCGCGTAGTGGTCAGCTTTCGAGAAGCGCGTTTATCGGGCGGAAGGAGCGGCCGCAGGATCGACGTAGCCGCGCGTGCCGTCGGGGCGAATGGGCCCAGGCCCGAACCCAAGGTGATCCACGTCGACATTGTTTTCGCTGCAGGAAAACTCCTTAGTCTCCTCGTCGGGTTGTCCGAGCACCCAGGTTCGCGAATAAGTGAAGGGCCTGGTATAAAACTTCGGATCTTCAATTAGCGTTTCCACGTGGATGTGATCTGCGTCAGGCCGCGTCCAACGCTCGACAACGTGCAAGGCATCGCTATGAGGATTGGCGTTTTCATCGATCCAGACTTTCTCGTCTTTAAATCCCACCGAATCGACCACCAATGTGTCGCCATCCCAATGACCAAGCTCCTCTCCAAAGAAAGACGGATCGGGGTCGGCGGAATGCTTGCGAGCCGCATCCATGGGAATCAGCCGAAAGTAGTTGTACAAATAGAGGAAGATGACTTTCCTATTTCCTTGCAGGACCTCGAACGGCAGCCCGCTGGCATTGTGTCGGGGAATGCCGCCAATGATGCAAAGGCTCTCCGGGTCAATGGTCGCGGTCAGATTATGCTTCAATGCAGCTTCACCAGCCGGCGTCAGCGGCAGTTTGAAGCCTGGAAGATCCTTCCCAATGTTCCCAACAGGAGTTGTGCCGCGGATACCTTTCCAGTACCCGGTGAGATCCGGGTGCCCGTCGGCCGTTCGAGGAGTGGGCCGGTTCGATTTTATATCGGGTGCCGTCAGCTCTTGCGCGACGAGGGCGGGCGTGAAGATAGCCACAAAAAGGCACACCAGACACATTGCTTTCATGGTTGACCTCCCTGCTATAGCTGCCCGGTATAAGTGTCTCATTTTTCAGCTACCGCAGTTTCCTAGAATCCAGTTCTATAAAAGGGGATGTCAAGAAAAATACATTCCTCGGGCAACTAAGGCGGCGTGGAACTCCTGAAACGGTCCAGCTACGGCAGCAGCTCTGATGGCCGCGCCTAATCCTTAGGGGACAAACTTAACCGCGACACTCGGGGCTGAAACAGGTCGCGGAGACCAGGGGTTGCGGAATTTGTACCAAGTGCAACCGACGGTCTACAATGACGGATATTTAGGGCGGCAGGTGATCCCAGGCGGATGAGAGAAGTCAGGAGCAAGAGCAACACGAATGTCGCTGTTTTTCTGATGACCGCAGCGATCCTTGCCTTCATGGGGCTCGCGGGCCAGTCTCGGAGAATCACTTCGCTTCTCGGTGTCGCCATTGTCGAAGCGCAGCAATCAGCCAGCACTGCTCCCAAGCCGACACCGGGGACCGCACCCGCTTCGATTGCCCCATCAAAACCCAGTGCAGCGCAGGTAGGCAAAAAGCCAGTAAACACGAAAAAGGAGCACACGTTTCGCGGTACGGTTGAAAAAGTCGATGCGAATGCCCGGATGCTTACGGTAAGTGGCGAGAATGTGCCGGGCTGGATGGGGGCGATGACGATGAACTACCGCATTGACAAGCCTGACAACCTGGCCGTGAAAGTGGGCGATCACATCACAGCTAAGGTCTACGACGGCGACTTTTCGACACTGCATGGCGTCCGCGTTATCGCGACGCCCGCAAGCAAGCCCACAAGCACCAATGGCCTGCCGCCCATTTCCTACGTCTGCGCCACGCCGGGCGAGGAAAGCGTTCTTGAAGACAAACCTGGAAAATGTCCGCAATCGGGATTGCCTCTCCTGCCGGTGCGCCTGATCACGGTGTACTCCTGCCTCAAGTTCCAGTCGTTTATCCAGGAAAAACCAGGCGTTTGCCCGGTGGATAGGAGCGAACTCGTTCCCATCACCGCGGCGCTGTATTTTACGTGCAGGAACGATTCGAGCGTCCGCCAACTCGAGCCAGGAACGTGCCAAGATGGCAGTGCGCGAATCACCGGATATGAGCGACGTCCCCACGGCGACCACAACCCGCGTCACGGCGGACAATTCTTCATGGCCGACGACAGCTGGCACCACCTCGAGGGCACCTTGGTGCAACCGAACATTTTCCGGGTGTACTTCTATAACGACATGACCCAGCCGCTTGCAGTTACGGGTTTTTCCGCCAGTGCCGCCAAAACCGACGCAAATGGGAACGGCATCGCCGCGCCTCTTGCTCTCAAACCGGGACGAACGGACGATGGCAATACCCTTGAAGCGTCGCTCCCGGCAACGGCGCTGCCAGCCAACTTCACGCTGCGGGTAAAGTTCAAGCCAGACGACAAGGAACGCGTGTTCGACTTCACGTTCGCCGATTTCTCAAGGGAGCCGGGCCCCGTGGCTCCTGCTGCTGCCGCTTCGGCCCCCACCACAACGGCCGTCGTGCAGCCGAAATCGCAGGCACCGGCGGTCGCTGGTGCTTCCAACGGATCATTGCCGCCTTCGAATCAGGCTCCGGCGGCAGCAGCGCCCCCTCAGCAGAGCGACACTTACGTCCCTCCCACACTCAGACCGGAAACGCCGCTGCCGACGACCACGCCGGAGCTGCTCGCCGAGCTGGCCAAGCGCGCTCAATCTGTGACCAAGGCGCTTGACCAAGGCGATTTAGGTGGCCTCTGGTACCCGGCCATCGGCGCAAAAGACGTCGCTCTCGCACTCGAGGGAAACCACATCAGCGAAATACCGGAAGATCAACGGCCGAAGATGGCGAGCGCGGTCAAACGATTGACGATGGCCGCCTGGCAGATCGATGCCGCCGGCGATCTCGGTAACAAGGAACGGCTGCTGCCGTTTTATCGGGACTTCTCCGCGGCGATTGCCGATATCGAGTCAGTTTATGGAAGCCGGTAGACAATTCAGCCGCATGATCGGACCGTGCGCCGTCGTCGCGCTGGCGATTGTTTTCTTCCTCGTGGTCGCCACCGAACACACTGATGCGCACACGCCAGTGACCTCGAAATACGACTACAACAGAGATGTCTTTCCAGTGTTGCGAGATCACTGCGCCGGTTGCCACGTCCCCGGCGGGCCGGCGCCGATGTCCCTCATGACATACAGTGCGGCGATGCCATGGGCTCAATCGATCCGTGACGAGCTTACCGCCGGCCGCATGCCGCCGTGGCCCGTCGATCCCACGAGTCCGCCGATCCAAGGCGGATACCCCATCAGCTCGCACGACATTGATGTGATTGTCGTCTGGGCCTCCGGCGGGACGCCGGAGGGCAATCCCGACGCAAAGCTGCCGGACGTGGCATTCCCTGCGCAGTGGAAGCTCGGCCCGCCCGATCTGAAGATTCAAATGGACGCCGAGCATACGGTGGCAACGAGCGCGATTGAGGAAGTTTGTGAATTCTCGCTAGCGGCCAATGTGACCGAAACGAAATGGATAAGGGCAGCCGACCTGATGCCCGGTGCGGCGTCGATCGTGCGGGACGCGGTGGTCAGCATCGAGAATGGTCCCGTGTTGGCGCTATGGGAGCCGGGAGGCCAGACGATAGCCGTGCCAAGCGGTGCGGCCTTCCGGCTAACGCCCGGCTCGAAGATCCACCTGCAGATTCACTATAAGAAGCATTTCGACCAGGAGCAGAATGCCGTGTCCGACAGGAGCACGATCGGTTTGTATTTCGCCGATCCGCCGCCTTCCGGCCGCGAACTGCAATCGTTCGCCATCGATCCGCCGAAAGCCGCCGGCGGCTCGAGCGGCTCCAGTATTTCTGGGGGCGGTTTTGGGGGCACGCTCCCGGGGCCCGCACGCATCGTCGCACTCCGGCCGATGCTCGATCGTGCCTATGAGTCTTTGAATATTGATGCGATCACGCCATCCGGCGCCACTGTGCCGCTCTTGCGGCTACACGGGCCGAGGCCGCAGTGGTTCCAGCGTTATTGGCTGCAGCAGCCGGTGGAACTTGCCAGCGGCACCAAAATCACAGTGCGTCTCACTCCGCTGCCGGACTATTCCGACGAGCCGAAGGCGGCCAGGCAATTTCCACTTCAGGTCGTCCTCGATTGCGTCCCGTTGTAGGGCACTCCGGCTCCGCACAGGCGCGTTGTAAGCCGGCCCGTGGCACGATTGTGGCGCTCGGCGCTCTCACAGCGGTGAGGCCCACCTGCGGGAAAAGGGCTAGCGCAGTTGCGTTGACACGACTCGGCAGGAGGGCTACACTCCGGCCCAGGGAAACTCAAGGCGGAACTCGGATACTGGCTACCCAAGAAACCAAAATCGAGATCTTTACTCAGGGCCCAAGCAGCAAAGCCTAATTCGCAATCGGGAGATCCGGCATGGCACGTGATCCCGAAAACAAGAAACGGTTGTCGCGGCGGGATTTTGTAAAGACAGCGGGCGCCGGGGTGGGCGCGGCGGCCCTAAGCGGCCTTGCCGCGGAATACGCGGAGGCGCAAGGGCGGCCGCCGCATTGGGACAAACAGGCGGATATCGTCGTGGTCGGTGCCGGAGCCGCGGGGCTTCCCGCCGCGATTGAAGCCAGCGAGAACGGCGCATCCGTCATCTTGATTGACGCGAACTTTGATATTGGCGGTCATGCCATGGTGAGCGGCGGCAACGTCGCTCTCGGCGGCGGCACGAGCCGGCAGAAGAAGTACGGCATCGAGGATTCACCGGACCTTTTGTACACGGACCTCACCGACTGGTCCGTCGTTGAACCCAACGGCTTTCCTGACTACCGGTATAACGACAAAGAAGTCATTCGGGCCTTTGCTGACAATAGCGCGCCAACTTTCGAATGGCTGGTTGCTCATGGTGTCACTTTTGTCGAGAAAGCCCCCGACAACCAAGGAGCCGGCGCGACTGGGAATTCCGCTCTCCGGGAAAATCACGCCGCTCCTATGGGCTGGATGCGGATGCAAACCGGAAAGCCCGTGGATCCCAGCGAAGCGGCGACCATGTCCTCCGGCGTTGGCCTCGTCCGGCCGCTCGAAGCCGCCGCCAGGAAGGCCAATGTACAAATCCTCTTGAAGCACAAGATGGTGAGCCTCATCCGGCAGGGTGCTTCCTCCGGAAAAATTTTGGGCCTTAAGGCCAGCAACGAGGGCAAGGTCCTGAATATCGGCGCGCGCAAGGGCGTTATCCTCGCCACTGGTGGTTCCAGCGGCAACGTTAATTTCCGGAGAATCTTCGACGTCAGGCTGACCGAGGAATACAACGGCGTGGCCGGTGAGCCCTATTCTTTCCAGGACGGCAGCGGAGAGTTGGCCGGTATCGCCATAGGCGCTTCGCTCTGGGGCGCATACAACCAAGTGGGGGAATTTGGCGATCGCCTTACCAAAGCGGGCAGGATCGGCACCCAATATGGGTATAGAAATTTGGAGTGGCAACCGGGAAGCCCACTATTTCATCTGGTGCGTGCGGTTGGCCTTAACGTGCGCGATTACCAGAATGTAATCCTCGTGAATCAGGCCGGCGTACGCTTTTATGATGAGACCGAGGGCCAATACACTGCCAACAATTACCACGCCCTCTCTTCCTATAAACCGGGCAGCTACCTCAACGCGGCGAATATCAAGTACGCCCCGGCTAATTTCCTCGACGCCGCGCTCGCTGGCAACGGAGAGGCTGTCAATGGCGGCGGCCCCATCTGGGCCATCTTCGATGCCGATGCCGTGAAGCGCGAGCAGTGGACGGTTGAGCCTCCCTACGTCGATCCCAAGGGGTATTTCTTCTCGGCAAATACCGTGGCTGCATTAGCGGCCGCGATTGTAAGCAAGTATCAGCGCAAGCCCATGCCTGCCGCTGCCCTCGAAAGCAGCGTCTCCCGTTACAACTCTTTTGTGGACGCCGGGAACGATGCGGATTTTGGCAAGCCCGCTCCAAAGTATAAAATCCAGACGCCGCCGTTCTACGCGGCTTGGGCCACCCCCGTCGTCCACGACACTCGGGCGGGACTTCGTATCAACGCCAAGTGTCAAGTCATGGATTTTTCCGGCAATGTGATTCCCGGTCTGTATTGCGCGGGCGAGAGCGCCGGCGGATTCGGGCTTCACGGCCTGGCGCGCTGCCTGGTGCAGGGCCGCATCGCCGGGAAGAACGCAGCCATTGAAACGGCAGAAGTTTCCAAGGCCTGAGATGAGAAACTTGAAGGGCGAATTGTATTCTTAAGCGAGGAGGCAGGACATGAAGACCACGCTCACTTTGTTAATGGCGGTTGCCGCATTCACGGTGATGTCTGCGGCAGCGGAGGCGCAGGAGCAGGGCACCTTTGCGAAGAACGTGGCGCCGATCTTCCAGGCGCATTGCCAGGCTTGTCATCATGTCGGCACGGTTGCGCCGATGTCATTGGTAACTTACGAAGATGCGCGTCCGTGGGCGAGGGCGATCAAGCAGAGAGTCGCCGCTCGGGAAATGCCACCTTGGTTCATCGACAAGAACGTAGGAGTTCAACATTTTGCCAACGACGAGTCGCTGACCGATGAGGAAATCGCGACGATCGTCAAGTGGGTGGACGGCGGCGCTCTTCAGGGAAATCCCGCCGACATGCCGCCGCCGCGCCAATTCGCAGACGACCAATCGTGGCAGATCGGCAAGCCGGATCTCATCATCGCTCTGCCCAAAGACGTGGTCGTGAAAGCTCACGGCCCCGACTGGTGGCCGGACATTCTGGTTGATCCTGGTCTCACAGAGGACCGCTACGTTCAGGCCATTCAGATTATTCCCACCAAGGGCTATGCCGTAATCCACCACATCAGAACGTCCATCGTGGAACCGGATGCCGGGACCCGTCACAGTGGTCAACTCGATGGGAACGTTGCGCTCGAGGTAGGAGAACAGGGAGTCTTCCTCAATGAATATGCGATTGGCAAAGGGGCGGACGTGTTCACGGACGGTTCCGGCCGGTTAATTAAGGCAGGAACCAAGATCAACTTCCAGTTCCACCTGCATGCCAGCGGTACGGAGACTCCCACCAATGTGGCCTTGGGCTTGAAGTTATATCCCAAGGGCTACACGCCCAAGCACGTGATTACTTCACTAACGGTGGGCGTGAACGAAATCGACCTTCGGCCCCACGAGGCGAACGTACGATCCGACGCTTACATGCCGCTCATCAAACCGGCCCGGCTGCTGTCATTCCAGCCGCACATGCACGACCGCGGGAAGGCCGAATGCCTGGAAGCAATTTATCCGAATGGAAAAACCGAGATGCTGAGTTGCGCCAGGTTCGAGTTTAACTGGATGCGCAACTACGTTTACTCAGACGATGCGGCGCCGCTGCTGCCGGCAGGGACTATTCTGCATTCCATTATGTGGCACGACAACAGCGAGCAGAGCAGATTCAACCCTGATCCAGACGCGCAGATCACCTGGGGAGAACGAACCATAGACGAGATGGGATCGGCCTGGCTCAGCTATTACTACATGTCCGAAGAAGATTTCAAAAAGGAAACTGAAGCGCGGAAGGCGGAACACCGGACACTGACCAGTACACGGTAATGGCAAAAAGAGTTTCGACTCAGCATCGATGCGGGGTAGTAGTCTGCGCGGCCCTTCTTCTACTTGCCGCGGGCGGTGTCCGCTTGCACGCTCAAATCCAATACCCGGGAGCCCGATACCTCAGGGGGCAGGATGTCAGTCCCACATTTGACGGGTGGGAGAGCAATGCTGATGGCACCTTCGCGTTGTACTTTGGCTACTACAACAGAAATTCAGAAGAGGAGATCGACGTGCCGATCGGTCCCGAGAATACTTTCGATCTTGGGAATGGCGATCAAGGCCAGCCGACGCACTTCTACCCCGGACGAAGATGGTTTGTGTTCAAGGTAATTGTGCCCAAGGACTGGCCCAAGGATAAGCGGCTCGTATGGACACTCACGAATAGGGGAAGGACGAATCTCTCCAAGGGTTGGCTGCAGCCGGAGTGGGAAGTCGACCAGTTGCTGATTTCCAAGAATGCCATCTCTGATCCTTTCCTGCGGACCTCCAACTCGAACCCCGCTCCCGACAACAAAGCTCCCGTCATCACGGGCGGTCCCGCCCAAACGATCACTCTACCTGCTGCGGCCACATTAAAGGTGACGGCCACCGATGACGGGCTTCCGAAGCCGGGTCCCGGAGATCGCGGGGGGCGCGTGGAAGGTGTGCAGATTCGATGGATTTTTTATCGGGGGCCGGGCAAAGTTCAATTTGATCCGGACTTGAGCCCGGCCGTTTACGGAAAGCCTCTCACGTCGGAGACGAAGGTGAGTTTCAGCGCGCCGGGTAACTACCGGGTCCGCGCCATTGCCACGGATGGGGCGATGTTCTCGACCTATGACGTGGACGTGAAGGTGAACCCCAGTACTTCGGCCGAGAAGACGCGCTAACGGCTATCGATAGCACTACTTGGCTGTCGCTCGATAAGTTTCCGGGCTTGCGCGGCCTGGTAGGGCAACTCCCTCCTTCCACATCATGTTCTTCCCAGTTTGGCGCGTTTTTTGAACGTCGGCCAAATCCTCCCCCCGCACAGCTTCGTGAGGTCTACTTCGCAAGCGATCCTCGCGATCGTGCCGAAGCTAACTGCCTGATCGCAAAAGAGAAACCTGAGTTCGTTTTGTAGTTTTGCCTCCCCGCGCAACCGATTCCTGGAGCGGACCGAAGCGGGCTGTTCAGCCGTTCTCTATCCGGTTATCTGGACATTAAGAGGAGGTGTGACGGGTTGGCTGAAAGCGTCCTCCGGAGGCGCTCGAGCGGGTCTAGCGTCCGAGCGGTGCTTATACCAAGAACCTTACTGAATCTAAGGCTGTTACCCGAGTTCGTTTTGTAATTTTGCCCTAGATGACGTGATATTACTACATAAGTAGTATTATCTGTTCGTTCCCACTTTTGCAATTGGGCCTTCTATCTAACCCGCTCTGTCAAGCTCGATGGGACGTGCGACCGGCTGCCCTAGGCGCATTTGTTGGAGGCGGTCCAAGTGCGTCATTGTGCGTTCAACCGATCGTTCAAGTGTAATTTGGTAGCGCAAGAGCTTTTCGGCTACCTCTGGTTTGGGTATTAGCGCTGCTTCGCGTTTAAGCAATCGGTCAATGTCATCTTTTTCTAACCATCGCTTACATTCTTGATTCATGCTTTTCACAAATGAATTAATCTCGTCAACGATCGCTACTGCCGCCTGAGCTGCCCCTTTACCGTGTTGCTCGTATCTTTCGGCGGCTTTTTTGTATCGATTGATGAAAGATCTGGAAGAAGCAGATGTGGTCATCCGAACACTGGTTTCGGCCTGCTCTTCAACAACATCATCAGCATCTTCTTCTTGATTTGTTTCTGCTGCTCCTATTTCGTTCGAACGGCCGAATACCTCTTCCAAGCTGTCTCGATCGCGCTGCCACGACAGACCTTCTTTCCTAATTCTGTCCCCCAACTGCCGCATGACGCTGACGGCGCTAAGCAAATCAGAAAGATCGCGGGTAAGAAACGCGGTCGACAAGAGGCCTTGCCCGGAGTTAAACATCTTGCTCACGACGGTTCGATGAATCAGATCGTCGGGGTGGAACTCCGCTGCCGGCATGGATCTTGCAATCTCAGCGGCCTCTGCGGTCAACAGTCTCCGGAGGCGCCATAGGGACGCGGCCAGGTGATCGACTAGAGCCTCCTCCAATGTACCAACGGGCTGATAGTGATCCTGAAGACCAGAAACGAGCCGGTCAAATTCCTGATGGGATTCCGTCCCCAGAAGCAACACGCTTGAAAAGATTCCGTACTTTACGGCATTAAGCTTAGACCGCTGCTTCCCGAGTTCGGTTCTCGGACCCGTCGGTCCTCGTCGCCGGGTCGCGAGTTTGCCTCCATCCTGATCATCACGTCGCTTCAATTCCAATTGTGGCCTTTTGGTCATAGCGCCAGCCTCCATGGATTAGCATCTGTCGGCTGAATATTGGCCTGTTTTTTCCGGTGTAATCCAGAGGCAAATGCGGACTGCCGCGTAACTTATTGAACAAAGCCACGTGGTAGGCGGTGTTAGCTGCGGTGCGTAATTCTCGGTGCCCTGAAGACCAATCTTCCCGCTACTGCGGTTTCTGCTGATCTTTCCTGTGCTTTGCCTAACGAGCTAAAACTCCTTAAGGCGTATCCCTCGGGCGGTTCAGAATGAGAACCGAATACTGCCGAAGACATCAGGCTGTCCCTTCAAAGTATCGAGCGGCTGTCTCCTCAAGAACTCCTTCCTGTCAGTATCCAGTCGGAGCTCGTTCCAAACTTCTCAAGGAGACGAAGAAGCACTTCTGCACTAGGTCCTAATTTACCACGTTCTATCCTTGAGAGTTGTCCCTGACTAATGCCGAGAAACTCCGCGAGCTCTTCCTGAAACATAGCGCCTCGAAGCTCACGGATACGCGCCCCGATTGCCCGTAGGTCCGCTCTTGCTCTCACGTACGCGGATACCCTTGACTTCCTTCTGTATTCCTAATAGCATATGCATATACGCATACGCCAACCTTACATACGTTGCGCACGCGTGCTTTTTACACTTTTGGAGGTGGCTTGGGCAATGAAAACTATTCCGGCCGATACCAAGGAAACGCACCGCATGTTCCGGTCCAACCTGCGCCAGGCTAGATCCGCCTGGGGGGAGCTTCCCACACTTGGGCTCCAAATGCTCAGAGAGCTCACGTATGAATATGGTTTATCCATTCCCCTGGGCGACCTTCAGCTTCTTAGCAGCAAATGGTACGTCACACACAGCGGTCTGCTTCGAATTGCTCGCCGACGTAAATGTTCTGCGATTAGGACCTTTCTCGTCGCACCTTACTCAGATGCCGCGTCAAGCCGTTGGGTGTTTAAGGCCACTGTCTATCCGTCGATTCAGTCGAAGGGGTACGTCGGTTATGGTGACGCGGACCCCTCTAATGTTTCCCCGCTCGTTCGCGGTGCCGAAATGCGCGTGGCCGAGACCCGCGCGGTCAATCGCGCCCTTCGCAAGGCGTACGGTATCGGCCTCTGCTCAGTCGAGGAACTTGGGTGGGAACCGAGGTCCTACAGCACATCGGACCCGCAGAAATCCGCTTCCGCCGCCAACCACCATGGCTATCAGAACGGTCACACTCGCCTCCGTGATCGCCTCTGCCTTCTGATCCGCCAGCATCAACTCGACGCAAATTTGGTCAAAGCCTATGCCGCGGATTTCTGCGGCACCCCTAACTTGCGAGATGCCTCTCGCGAGCAAATTGAAAGCTTCATTACGAACCTAGCTGACTGGGCGACGAAAGATCGGCCAGCCCTACTCTGCAAGCTCAACAGCTATGCCGCACCGCACGAGGTCAGCTCATGACACGCCACATTCCCGGCCTGCATCGCGAAGGCAAAAATGGCTCCGATGAGCTTGAAGGTGTCTTCCTCGTCCGTGTGGATCGAGCTTTCTATCGCTGGCATCCAACCAGACCTTTTTACCTCGTGCGCTTCGCGGTTCTCGAACCAAAACAACACTACGGCCATTCACTGACTGGCCGGATTTATTGCACACCTAAAGCACTCTGGCGGCTGAGTTGGTTCCTCCGAGATTTCGGCTATAACACCGATTTGCTCGGTCGAGACGAACTCGACGAAAAAGCATTGCTCGGCCTTCAAGGAATTGTTCGCGTCTCACACACCGTGTTGAATGGTCATTCCTTCCTGAATTTCGACGGATTTGCTCCCGCAGTTGACTGGGAAGAATTTGCTCCGGCAGCGAGCCGGGAAGCTGGTCATGACCTATAGCTATACCCAAATCGCTCAGTACCTGCGCTGCCCGAGAAGCTATCGCTACCGGTATCTCGATGGCTGGAAAGAAAAGGATAGCCGGGCAACGCTGCTGTTCGGCCGCGCGTTTGAGCAGGCACTCGGGGCTTACTTTCGCAGGGAGGACAGCACCGCTGCGCTGTTCAGCGAATGGGCAAAGTATCAGCAAGTGCAGCTCGAGTATTCGCACGGCGATAGCTGGGAACGGATGTTTCGCCACGGCGTTCAGCTACTGGAGAGGCTGGCACAGGACGATCGCATCGAGATCAGCCGACCCAGCCGCAACATGCAGATCAAGCTAGTGAGGTCGCTTCCAAACGGAAACGACTTCGTCGCCTACATCGACGCCATCGGTAAGCTCGATGGCAACCGCTGCTTGCTTGAATGGAAGACCACGACCTCCCGATACCCGGAAGAACCCGCCGGCTTGCTGGCTCTTGATCCTCAACTGGTTTGTTATTCCTGGATGAGCGGAATCTCCGACGTGGCGTTAGTCGCGTTCGTCAGAAAGCGTTTCTCTGAGATTCAGTATCTCAAGACCACCATCACCGACCAACAGAGGGAAGAATTTGGCCGTATGGTCGAGGCGACGGCCAATCATATCGAAGCTGGCGAGTTCCTGCCGCACAGCGGCATCCGCTTCCCACAGAACGGCTGCATCAGCTGCCCACAGCTTGGGCTGTGTCTAGGTAACCAGCAGCTTGTCGAATCGAAGCTCGTCCGTCGTCCTGGAGCCAGTGACTTTGATTGGCTTGACCAGCTTGTGGATTAACGGAAGGCCTCTCGTGCCCCCGAAGCTCAACTCCAGGCGAGCCTCGCTTGTACTGTCGAAGATCGATGAGATTCTGGCCTGGGAGAAAAGCTCAGATCAGGCGCGAGACACCCAATTCGTAGAACTGGGTCGCTATCTCTGTGAAGTCCGGGCCGGGCAGTATTGGCGGCTAGATAACCTGAGGTCTTTCGATGAGTACCTGGAGAGGAAGTTTCCTGAATCACGTCGTAAAGCGTACTACCTGATGGCTATTCACGAACACCTGCCACGTGTTCCGAAATCTGAGCTGAAATTGATGGGATGGACGAAGGCTAGGGAGCTCGTGAAGGTGGTCCGTACTAACGGGCGGGACTTTGACAGTGCACCCTGGGTGCACAAGGCCATAGAGCTTCCCAGGGAGGAATTCAAACGAGAGGTGGAGAAACAACTCACTGGGCAGGAGGCCGAGCCTTGGGAGATCCTCTATTTCAAGGTTTACAAGAGCCAGTTGCCTGTAATCGAGCAGGCTCTAGAAACCGCCACGTTGATGCTGGGGAGTGACAAATCTCGAGGCTATTGCCTGGAGATGATCTGCGCGGATTTCTTGGCGGGAGCGAATCTGGAGAGCGGCGATACCAAGCCGCTACGGTTTGCGTTAGATCGCCTGTTCGGACTGCTTTCTTCTTCGGAGCAGCAGGAATTCCTGGAAAGTGTAACCACGTCGTGAACGTTTCCAAGCGCCCGCGAGTCCGGCTTCATCCAGAGGACTATTCCTTATTGCATCGATCAGTCTTGCAACGCGACGGCTGGCGGTGCCAATCGTGCGGCTCGCGAAAAACATTGGAAGTTCACCACATTACCCCGCGAAGTAAGTTGGGCGATGATGTTGAAGAAAACCTCATCACTCTCTGTTGGGAGTGCCACCGCCAGGTCCATTCAAAATGAGGGGCGAGCAACGGCGCGCTTTCACTGATCCTCTTTATCATTTGCGTCAGCGATTTGAACGGGCTTGAGGCTGTAATCATCACCCCAAAACCCAGATTCCGGGGCTTCGAATTCGATACCTAGCTTGTACGACCCCGAACCGTCCTCGGGCCCAGTCCAAACGACCCGGGCTCGAATCGAGCGTTTATTCTTCTGGTTCTGGATTTCGAGGATCGTTCCTGAAGGCCACGGCACAGGCGAGAGAATCAACGCTCCGTGCAGGTTGATTACTGCTGTAACTGCGGGACAGGATTGCTGAACAGGCCGAAGATCAAGAGGAATGCCAGCTACGATGCGTGGGCTACGTCGCCCTTCTCTCGTCCCTTTTTCCGAGCTCACGGCCTGCCTCCTTACCGAGCAGCAGGTAGCAAGGCACTGACCCTTTGGGAAGCTCGAGACCTGATGGCTTGGCGAGTTTGGTCAAGCTTCACCGTCAGTGCCTGCCTTGGTACACGATCGATGACCGGCTTGAGCAACAATCGAAGTGATCCGGGAAGATCTTTACTCAGCCCGATGACCTCTAGTTCCAGGTACAACCCGCCATCACGCTCTTCGAACCTTGCGAAGCTAACCAAGCGCCAAAGATAACCACTTCCCTCATCCGGCGCTAACCTGCGTTCGTCTTTTTCCCGGTAATCCTCGATCTGCTGCACGCGAGTGGTTGAGAAGGTCATGTATCCTCGCCTGCTATTCAGCGCGAAATAGTTAGAGTCCAACTCGGTGTAGAACGCGGCGGTCACAAGCAGCACTCTCTGTACCCACAGGATCGAGAATTTCTGTTCATCACCCGTGGAATCGAGCAGTTCTGCTTTGATCAGCGTGGGACGGTAGATTTCGCCATATCTGCCGTAATCACCCACAACGGCAGAGAGATCCTGGATCGTCGCGCCCGGAATGAAGACGGCTCCTATCCAGTGGTGTATGAGTCCATGCGGCACAGGCAGCGGATGGGTATTGCCTACAGGTGAAATGACGATCTCGCCTGAGTTTAGCCGCTGCCTCCTCATGGGATCTTCGTCTAACCACAGGAATGGTGACTGGCCCTTAAATCGCCCTTGCATACGCACTTTGACGCTCGCGACGTAGTTCTCCCACGCCAGCAGGGCCTCCTGATTCAATTCGGCTGCGTATGACGACCCCACAGCCGCAAAGATGATCAACAGCTGTAGCAGTGCAGATCGCCATTTCATATGCCGAATCTTACAAGCTGTAAGGGACACCAGTAAAATTAAATGCTGCGGGAGCGATAAAATGTCGAGGCTGCGGCTGCAGGTGTTAGAACGCCATCACTGACGCTCTCAGCGGATCAAACGGTCATTGAAGTTTGCCCAATCCGACGGTGATGCCAAAAGTTGGGCCGAAGACATTTATTCCATAATCGTAGACTTTCGGTTGCGATAAAATAAGCATTTGAGACATGCATGTAAGCAATGCCAGTCGAAATGCTGTATCGGGGATTGAAGTTGTACCGCACTCCGCCACCTAGTATGAAATTAAACGTGAGGTCCTGCCCTTGCGCATAGAGCACCCCTTCGGGTCCCTTAGCGTCTGTATACCCAACCCCACCGCGCGCCTCCGTGTAGGGCACAATTCTCCAATTCGGCTGGACAAGATTACGCCGCACTCCAAACATGAAAGCTGCATACAGATGCTCAGGCCCGCGTGGAATCACCGTGTAGGATCCGCTGAATGTGAGATCCGTATTGCCGCGTATAAAGGAGGGAGCCGCTATATTCCCCCAGTGCCATCGCAGGGAAAAGATAATAGGCACCAGCGTGTAATCAAGTGGATTTTGAGCCCATTTCTCGCCCATTAAGGGATTGAAAATGAATGGAATATTGTTAGGAAGCCATCCCGTGTCTAAGGAGAATTCGAGCTTGTGCTTGAAATAGATTTTTCTGTTGAAATCACCCGGTTCAAAGTTCGTTAGAGTTTCATCCGAAAATTGACTCTTTGAATCTTGCCCGATGGATGGCGCGGGGTGAGCGACACATAACACCAGAAAGACAATCGCTGTTCGTATTCCTCTTCTATTTGTCACTGAGTCTTTGTAAGTTCGCGGTCGTTCGTCAAGGAGAATCCGTCGAATTTTGAGCGATTTGCTGAGATCCGCAATTGGAGAGTGGTTCCCGGTTCGAATGAGGCGATGGCGGGCTTGGAGGCCGTAAAAAGCCTGGGAGTTGGGCTCGGAATTCCGCCACGGCGATCGTTACTCCACAAGCGTTCCAGTGAGTGTCATCTTGCCAGTACAGGTATTGATGACGCTCCGCCAACTGGAACGCGGCAGCACGGAATGCGGGAGTGACGTTGACCACCGGGACGCCGTCATGGCGTAGGTGGCCTTCGAGCCGGCCAAGCAGATCATTGCCTGTTGTTGAAATAGTCGGCGAAGCCAAAAGCGGCGTGTAGACCGTACTACTATCTGGAACAATTATGACCGCGAGGTCGAGTCCCTCGTGGCTCAGCTCACGTGAAAGCCAGAGAAAGAAATCGGCCCATCGGTTTACAGCGGCTTCAGGCGAATCAACGGGCTCAGTACGGGAGCGCAGAAAAAGCATCCAATCGCCATTCTGAAACTGTCCCTCAATCACTGTGCCGGCGAAATCGTTGCGCAGATGTGCATTGTTCTCAACGGACCTCACGAATTTCTGCGCAATGAAACTGAGATGTAGCTCAGAAAGGGAGGAGAGCGCTTCCTTCAGCCGGAGTGTCCCCATGGGACCCAGTACCCGCAAGGCAAGTTTGCGACGCCAAGTCGGAAGCGGTGAGGTGATGGGTGGCGGAATCTCCCCTAAATGAGCTTCATGGAATTCATATAAGAAGACTCCTCTGTGCAATCCCAACCGGGTGGCCAGCTTACGCACACGCTCGACATCCAGAGGGAGGTAGCCGCCAGCATTGTAGATGGGCCCTGAGAACAGCGCGGAGAGTTGTACTGACAGCGCCTTCTCCGCGGGAACTTCCGCACCGATGGCGAACGAATCGCCGAACAGAATGCCGGCCCAAGGGACGTCCGCCGTCGAAGAGGAATTATGGAATCCGAAGGCGTCGGTAGTAAAGTCTACGCGGTGGTACAAGCGGCGTTTTGGTAGGTTGCCTAGAGCGGCCAAGTCGCCGTAGGAGTGCGTGTTGTGGTATTCGGCGTTCGCTTCAAATGGTCCATCCAGAGTGTGAAGGTCCCTTAGGGCCTCGTACGGGCGGTCAGCAAACGCGTTGAACGCCACCAAACGCAGCGTAACTTCGATAGCCACCGCAATCAACATGAGGCAGGGGAGAACCCGTCCTAGTGTCCATGTGGGTATCACCTTGACGTCAGCTCCGCCAACGTCAGAATTGGAAGTACAAGAACGGCGACGGATGGCCCCCAGCAATAACTAAAAGGCACGCGAGATACCCAGCTGCGAACGCTGCCACAGTCAACGGCCGCCATTCGTGCGTTATCTCAAATGTGTTGGGCGCCAGGTGAGCGATATATGCCGCGATGGCTAGCACAGCCATTAACGCGTAGCAACCCAACATGGCGGTGGCGGCCGGATGCCAAGAAAACATCCTCACAAAAATCGTCCAGACCATCGTGAAGCTATCGGACCTGAACAGAACCAAACCCAAAAGGAATAGGAAGAATGTGCCGGCGCGCTGTGCGATGCCGGGCAAGCGACACCAGTGCTTCGCGTACGCCTTGTCGAGGCAAACCAGCAAGCCGTGATAGCCTCCAAAGAACACAAACCTCCAGTTAGCTCCATGCCACAATCCGCCCAGCAGCATAGTTACAATCACGTTTCGGTAGTTCTCCCACACTGAGCCGCGATTGCCACCCAAAGGAATGTAGAGATAGTCGCGAAGGCAGGCGGAAAGGGAGATATGCCATCTGTGCCAAAGCTCTGCAATACTGGCAGCCTTGTAGGGCGAATTAAAGTTCTGTGGTAAGCGGATTCCAAACAAGTATCCAAGGCCGACGGCCATATCGCTGTAGCCCGAGAAATCGAAATAAAGCTGGTACGCATAGCCGAGAACACAGAGCCATGCAGCGGAGGTGGAGAGCTGATGATAATCCTTCAGCCCTGGGTTGATGATGATGGCGATCGTATCTGCGATTAGTACTTTCTTCATCATACCAATGGCAAAAAATGACCATCCGCGATCTCGCCAGCGCTTGCGATCTGCGTGGTCGATGTTTTCCAGATCGGCTTCGATTTGCCGAAAGCGAACAATCGGACCAGCGACCAGTTGCGAGAACAACGAAACGTAGCAGGAGAACTCAAAAATATTCTTTGTAGGAACGATCACTCGCCGGTAGCTATCTACGATGTAGGTGATGGTATGAAATGTGTAGAACGAGATGCCCACCGGCAAAACGATGTAGAGCGCCGAAATATGCACCGGTTCGTGGAGCCAGCGGGACAGTTGCACTAACGTTTCTGCGACAAAGTTGAAATATTTGAAGAAACTCAATAGCAAGAGATCGATCGTGATGGGAGCGACTAGGCACAACTTCCTGATACGTGGCTGCTGCCAACGCAGAAGGCCAAGCCCAGCGAAATAACTCACCAGCGTAGAAAATGCCATGAGGGCGCAAAACTTGTAATTCCATATGCTGTAAAAGATGTATCCGGTTAAAGTGAGCCAGATAAAGCGATGGTTCTTTTTCTTGAGCTGCCAGAAGCCTATGTAGGCAGCGGGGAGGAAAACAAACAGGAACGGGGTGCTATTAAACAACATATTCAAAGCTTTTCTGCCATCGAGAAAGGTACAGCGAGAAAGGAAACACCCAGCTCCAGCTCATTTTGCTTATCGCACTGCCTCTGGGGGTGGAATTTCAGCCTTACTTCGCTCCATGACTTCCCGTGATGGCAAGAGCGTCACAACTCTCTCTGTTGTAAGGCAAGGTGCCTAATCGCTAGCTGCGACGGCTGAATGGTGAGTGTCTGTCTGCGGCTTCGCGAACTCGTGCACCGAATCTTCAAGCTGAAAGCAATACTCAGGGACAATTTCTCTGATTTTGGCACGGATGGCCATCGCACTCTCCATGCTCATCAATTCGGCCAACTCGCTCAATTGACAGCGTAGCCGAGGCCAGTTCTTCAACGTTCCGCAAGTTCTTTTAATTTTGTCACAAGATGTAGGCAAGATCTCTTCATGACCGTAGAAAAGCTCCTCGTGGAGTTTCTCGCCTTCGCGAAGACCTGTAAACTGAATTTCAACATCGTCCTCGAACTTTCCGGAAAGGCGGATGAGGTTGCGCGCGAGGTCGAGAATTCGTACCGACTGGCCCATATCCAGAACCAAAATGTCCCCATGATTCCCAATCGCGAAAGCCTGCAGAACCAGGGCCACAGCTTCGGGGATGAGCATGAAAAAGCGACTCATCTCTGGATGAGTAATTGTCAACGGCTGATGGTTTTGAAGTTGTTGTCTTAGAACTGGGATCACACTGCCACTGGACCCTAGCACATTCCCAAATCTTACAGAGACGCACCTCATACCATTGGCTGGACGAGATGAAAGAACCAATTCACAGATTCTCTTGGTAGCACCCATCACATTGGTAGGATTAACCGCTTTATCGGAGGAGATCAGTACAAAGTTTCTGCACCCGGCTTCATCGGCTAAATCCAATAGACTCAGCAGCGCCAATACATTGTTCTTGATGGCTTCTGGAACATTAGATTCCATCAGCGGCACGTGCTTGTACGCCGCCGCGTGGAAAATGATTTCCGGCCTAAATTCTGCAAAGAGGCCACGCACGCAATCACTATCGCAAACGTCCGCGACCCGGAAGGAGAGTTGAGCACGACCGTTATGGTCCATCACGCCTAACCGGAGAAAGAACAGGCCGGTTTCGTTCTGATCCAGACAGATAAGATGAGAGGGGCGGTAATCCAGAATTTGCCGACACAGTTCTGAACCTATTGAACCAGCTGCTCCGGTTACGAGAACGGTTCGACCCTGGATTTCTCTCCTAACTGCCTCGAGATCGATTTCTACGGGCTCACGTCCCAACAGATCCTCCAAGCTCACCTCACGGAGCTGACTCACAGCCACATGTCCAGCGATAATGTCTTTCAGGGCGGGGACCGTACGGAAGGCAATCTTCGAACGAGTACAGATCTCAACGAACCGGCGCATCTCTGCCGCCGTCGCCGAGGGCACCGCGATCAGTACCTCTGCGGGATGGTACGAAAGCACTTCCGTGAGTTGGTCGACCGTGCCGAGCACGCGGACATTCTCGATTCGGATGCCGACCTTAGATGGATCATCGTCCAAGCAGCCCAATGCAACGTATGGGCTCCCGGGCCTATTGATTTCGCGCAGTATAGTCCGCGCCGCGGAGCCCGCTCCAATCAGAATTACCCTCTTACACGCGGAAATGTCTTCCCGCACTGACTCTGCGAGGGCTCTAGAGAGCAGCCGCACGCTGGCAAGCAATCCCAATGTGAAGAGGGGCTCTAAAATATAGATCGTCCGAGGAAAACCCCCAGTTCTCACTGCGAAGTGCATGACCGTCCAAAAAAGGGCAGACCCAGACGCAACCGCCTTTAAAATGTCAAACCCGTCTCTAATTCCTACATACCTCCACCATCCACGAAGCAGACCGAAGTAGGACATTGCCGCAAGTCGAGTCACCATCAGAATCGGAATTGCCGGAAGCAAAATGGAGCGGTACGGCAGGGTGAAATCAAACCGTAGGAGCCAGGACAGGATCAGAGCACAGACAATCAGACCTGCTTGAAAAAGGCCGGTAACCCAAGGCCGATAGCGCAACAGTAGCGATGGGAACTTATAAGTCACAGACATTCAACAATTCGCAGATACCGCAGCCCGGCGAAAAACGCGCCTCACCGTCACGATGATCTGAGGAAGGCTCCAGGTAATTTAAACTCCCCGAACTCTTCCGTGGTTCAGCATGCGTTTCGAGAATTATTTCCAATGCGAGAAGAACAGCGACTCAGGTTTGCCTACTTCGTATCAGCTGCCAACCCCCGTCGGATTAGCCTTTTGCTCGGCTGAGATAAAAACCGCGCTGACGAGGGTCTCCAGGATGATTCGAAGATCGCCCTTGAGGGAGATCGTCTGAATATAAGAGACGTTACGAGCCAATTTATCCGGAAGCACCTGCGATCGATAAAACTCTTCAGGATTCTGATGGCCGGCGAGTAGCTCTTCCTCGTGCCGGTAGGCAAGGCTCGCTGGATCAGTAATGCCCGGACGTGCGGCCAGCACGAAGCGTTGTTCGGGTGTGTACGCAGCAACATAGATTGGCAACTCAGGTCTCGGTCCGACCAAGCTCATGTCGCCACGGAGAACGTTCCAGAGTTGGGGGAGTTCGTCAAGTTTGTAGCGTCGGAGAAATCTGCCTGCGCGAGTCACTCGGCTGTCGCCAAACACAGTGATTCTTAAGCCTCTCTTTGACGCATCAACGACCATAGAGCGGAATTTGAGAATCTGAAATTCACGACCATCCTGACCAATACGGATTTGCCGATAAAGCGCCGGCCCAGGTGTTGTCAGCTTTATGCAACAAGCAATGATTACGAGCAGTGGCGATAAAATCAGCAAACCGATTGCAGACAAAAACACATCCAGTGCGCACTTTCCGTGCGTTGCATAGATGCTTCTCGAAACTGCCATCTGTCGCGTCATGCCGAAATGCATTTTGATCGCCGATTAGGCACTAGCAAAGGGGGAAACAGGCACAGCGACGCGAGTACTCCGAAATTCGACGGTGGTCTCTGTCACCGAGCGGATTACGCACTGAATCTCTTCTTCAGTCATATTCGGATAGATGGGCAGCGAAAGACACGCATGATATTCCTGTTCCGCTCGCGGAAATTGCCCCAGTCGATAGCCGAATTCTCGCTGGTAGTAAGGATGCATGTGCAATGGAATAAAATGGACGCTACAAGCGACACCTAGGCGTTGCAATTCTTGAATGAAACTGTTGCGATCTCCTGCTAACAGATTTAAGCGCAGCCGCAAAACATAAAGATGCCAAGAAGTACTGCGATTCGGACTCAACGTAGGAATTACAAGTTCCTCAAAAGGAGCAAAGGCCGCTGAGTACCGTCCGGCGATAGCTTGACGTGCCTTCCGCATAGCGTCGCACTTGGTTAATTGCACAAGACCAATGGCCGATTGGAAATCGGTCAAGTTGTACTTGAAGCCCGATTCCAATACGTTGTAATGCCAGCTACCGTCGGCACGATAGCGCTTCCAGGCGTCGCGTTCGATGCCGTGGAGACGCATGAGCCGCATTCGATCAGCAGCGGTGGCATTGTCGGTTGTGATCATTCCGCCCTCGCCGGTTGTAAGCGTCTTGGTCGCGTAGAAACTGAAGCAAGTGAAATCGCTAATCCGTCCGACGCGCTTCCCTCGATACTCGGAAGGTAGTGCGTGAGCCGCGTCCTCAATTACCCGAAGGCAATGTACTCGCGCCAATTCATGAATTTCGTCCATGTCACACGGCTGCCCTCCAAAATGCACGGGGATTATCGCTTTCGTCTTCGGCGTGATTCGCCGTGCTGTATCTTCGGGGTCTAAATTCATCGTGAGTGGATCGATATCAACCAGCACAGGGCGAGCGCGGAGATAGATAACGGCTTCGGCGGTCGCCGTAAACGTAGTGGTAGGTAGCAGAATCTCGTCGCCTGCCTGAACTCCTGCGGCCTCGAGCGCCAAGTGCAAAGCCGCTGTCCCCGTCGAAACTGCGACGGCATACCGCGCACCGACGTACTTCGCGAATTTGTCCTCGAACTCAAACGTTTTTGGCCCCATCGTCAGCCAGCCCGAGCGGATTACTTCGCTCGCCGCCAGCACTTCTTCCTCTCCAACCGAAGCGCGATGGAATGGCACTCGCAGCTTAGGGAATTCGTCCTTCAATGTGTCTCGGACCGGAACAAAAGGAGTTTGCATTGCCTCTCCTCGACGTTTTCGCGGTGCCAGGACGCCTCGTACCACGGCGACGCTCTCAACCTTCATAGGAAACGACTCAGCGCTTTTCCAGCAGACCGATGTAATGGGTACAGAGGAACCGTACGTCAGCAAGTGCGTAGTACACGGCGGGTGATAACTCGGCGATCAGTCTAGCAAGCGGGGGCGCGAGCGTGACCCTCCGAAGCCGCATCCGCCATCGAGGAAACAGACTCTTGATTTCACACCGCCCGATACCACGCACATCAGGATTTTTCGGATTGTTGAAAGCAAAGTCGTACCAGATAAGTTTGCCGCCCGGCGCAAGCACCCGAGAAATCTCCTGCGCGATGGCACGTTTGAAGCCCTCATCGAGAACAGAAGTGAACAGCAAAAATTGCGCAACAAGCTGAAAGCTACCGTCTGGAAACGGGAGTTGCGCCGCATTGCCGCGGAGCAATTGCAGATTCGGGCTCAGCCTGAACGCCGGCTCGATCCGGCTTGCAAGCAGGTCCAGTCCAAAGAGCAGCGCAGGCTCGGCATCGTACTCCAGCAACTGCCTCAGCGTGCCGCCGCGACCGCAGCCCAGGTCGAGAATGCGCATGCCCTTCAGCGAAATCAGCCCGGCCGAACGGAAAAGATCGGCCAGCGCCAGTTCGCACTCGTGCGCGCGATATAGGTTGACGCGCTCCATCCGCGCGTAGCGCCCTGCCGGAATCGATTGGTCGCGCCGGTCGTAAGCCGCACGAATGCGCTCGAGTTCATGTTCAGCTGCCTGCGGTCCGACCATGCCGATGGTGGATTCTTGAGTCGATTCCATTGGCACTCCGCTTAGTACGTCACAATGCGCTGGTTGCGCAACGCCTTGACCATGCCCAGAAAAAATCCCACGTTAGCCAGGCAAAACGCGAACGGCAGCGCGAACACGCGCGTCTGCCGCCCGCTGCGCGTCCGCAGCCATCCCACCAGCGCCGCGCCGTAAAACGCGATTTGCACCAGCCACAGGAAGACATACCGCCCGTGCGCGAGCGCCACCGTGCTCGCCGCCAGCAGAACCGCCAGGAAAAATGGCGTGAGCCATCGCAGCAGCTTGTGCGAAACCAGGCCCCACGCCGTTCCCGGAAAGCGCAAGGGATTCAGCAGGCCGGGCTCGCTCAGCGTTCCCGTCCAATTTCGCGCCACCATGCGAATGCGCGCGCGCAATTCGCCCTCGATGCTGTGCGGAAACCTATCGAACACCGCCGCGCGCGAATCGTGCACCACGCGATAGCCCTTGAGCCGCGTCGTCAGTGGCAGAACGCAGTCGTCTCCGCAGCACGTCTTCATCGGCGCAAACGCCGCCCGCCGGATGGCCATCGCCGCGCCGCTGGCCGTGGCCAGCGTCCCCAGATCGCTCTCCGCTTGCCGCAGAAACAGTTCGTAACGCCAATAGCAACCCTGCCCCTTGGCAATCGCGTTGGCCGGCTCGCCCAGGTACACGGTTGCCGTCGCCAGTCCCACCCAAGGGTCCGCAAAGTTCGAAACCAGCAGCCGCAGCGCATCCGGCCGCATCCTCGCCTCCGCATCCGTTAGAAACAGGATTTCGCCCTTCGCTTCTTGCGCGGCCAGGTTTTGCACTCCGCTCTTCCCCAGGCGTCCCGCGCCTCGCAGCAAGCGAATTCGCCCATCCCGCCCCGCGAACTCCTCCACAATCTCTTCGGTGCGGTCCGTGGACCCATCCGAAACCACCAGGATTTCCAGCCGCTCGCCCGGATATTCCAGTTCTACGCAATCCCGCAGCTTCCCCGCGATGCGCTTTTCTTCGTTATATACGGGCACGATCACGGATACGAAGGGCTCCGTCGCCGCGCTCTCCCGCATCGCCGGCCGCGCCAATAGCCTCCGCAGAACCCATAGCAGCGCCGGATACCCCGCCCACGTGTACGCCACCATCGCCAAACACACCCACACGAATTGATTTGACCAACTCACTCTTTGCTCCTAGTGCTCCGGTTAGTACGTCGTAGTTTGGGGAAACTCTTTAAAGCAGAAGCGAATTACTTCCTTAAGCGCATCCTGATTGCGTCGATCCGCTGGCGCATCCGAAACCCAGGCGCGAATCGTGCTGCAAGTCCAGCGGATCGCGCTAGCCAACAAGACCGCGAGCCGCACGACGAAGCGAGTCCAGAGCGAATAATGCTTGCGATAGAAATAGAAAAGGCTGCGGTAGGAATGAACGCTGTAGTCGCGCATGCGACCACCCGAGCTTTGCCCTCCGAGGTGAACGATTTCTCCACCCGGAACGTAGTAAAGCTTCCAGCCCGCCGCACGCAGGCGCAGGCAGTAATCCATGTCTTCGAAATACATGAAGAAAGTCTCGTCGAGCAACCCCACCTGATCGATGGTCTCGCGACGCAACATCAGGCAGGCTCCCGAGACGTTCTCTACCTCAAAGGCATCGCCCGTGCTCGTGTAGGGATCGAGGTAGCCCCGCACCGTTGCCCCGAAGAGCCAGCCCAAGTGCGTTCGGAGAAAACGCCGCAGGCCATCACCGCGAAAAAATCGTGAAAGTCCGGAAAGCCGCAAGAATAAAAGCATCGGGCCGGGCCGCCTGCTGACGCACGCCTGAATCGTTCCGTCCCCATTTAGCAGTCGGCAGGTCACGCCCCCCGCTTCGGGATGCCCATCGAGGAAATCGGCCATGG
>WNGH01000277.1_pt1 | contig 41800 bp, 40 predicted proteins | sample 5400631 | NCBI WGS metagenome assembly WNGH01 (sample SAMN13153373, study PRJNA577476) | soil metagenome | isolation source: 115 cm soil or saprolite under Garry oak tree replicate 1 | place: USA:California | collected 2016-06-15 | reverse complement strand
CTCAGCATCTGTGCGAGCTCGGACAGGACACGCAGGTGTTGCTCGGTCGCCTGTTCCGGCACCAACAGCAGGAACACGAGACTGACGGGCTTGCCGTCGGGCGCGTCGAACGGAACCGGTTGCGCCAGGCGCACAAAAGCCCCGACTGCTTCCTTCAGACCCTTGATCCTGCCGTGCGGAATGGCGAGCCCCTGCCCCAGCCCGGTCGAGCCGAGGCGTTCGCGGGCGAACAGGCTGTCGAATACCAGGCTCCTGGCCACCCCTTGGTTGTTCTCGAAGAGCAGCCCGGCCTGCTCGAACATGCGTTTCTTGCTCGTCACATCCAGGTCCAGGACGATGTTCGAAGGAGGCAGGAGCTTGGCAATGAGGTTCATCGAGACCTTGGAAATCCGCCAATTTCAGGCCATCGTGCAGGCGGAAACCGTGCCTGGCGGCCGAAAGGCGTGGAATTCTACACTATCGGCTCAGGGGGCTGTTGAGACCCTTTCCCGCGTGAGAGCGTCAGTCCGAGGGGGAATGGTGCTTGAGCGCATCGCGCGGATGCGCATGCAAACGGTCCTTGTACTTGATGATCTGGCGATCGAGCTTGTCCGCCACTGCGTCGATCGCGGCATGCAGATCCGGGTCGTCGCTCTTGACGATGATGTCCTTGCCGGGAATGTGACAGCTGACTTCCGCCTTTCGTGCGAGATGGTCCACGCTGAGTATCACGTTGACGTCGATGACGTGATCGAAATGCCGCCGGATCCTGGAAAGTTTGCTCTCGATGTAACTGCGGATCGCCTCCGTGACCGCGACGTGATGCCCGCTGATGGTGAGATTCATGCGAGGCGCGCCCTTGCGTCAAAGAGACTTTCTCATGCTTACGGAAGGTATCTGCAGGGACTCCCGGTACTTGGCGATGGTGCGACGTGCGACCACGATGCCCTGCTGGCTGAGGATCTCGGAGATCTTGCTGTCCGAAAGCGGTTTTCGGGCATCCTCTGCGGCAACCAGCTGCTTGAGCAGCGCCCGGATAGCGGTCGCCGAACAGGCGCCCCCCGTCTCGGTTGCGACGTGGCTCCCGAAGAAGTACTTGAGCTCGAAAATGCCGCGCGGCGTGAACATGAACTTCTGAGTCGTAACGCGCGAGACGGTCGATTCGTGCAGGCCGAGCGTGTTTGCGATTTCGCGCAGCACCAGCGGCCGCATCCCGACCTCGCCGTGCTCGAAGAAATGGCGCTGGCGGTCGACGATCGCCTGCGACACGCGCAGGATCGTCTCGAATCGCTGCTGCACGTTCTTGATCAGCCAGCGTGCCTCCTGCAGTTGATGCGAGAGCTGGCTGCCCGACTGACTGCGGTTGCTCTGCAGGATATCGGCATACATGCGATTGATGCGCAGCTTCGGCAATGCGTCGGGGTTGAGGCTCGCGACCCAGACATTCTTGATTTTCTTCACTACGACGTCGGGTACGATATAGCGCGTCTCGGTGGTTGAGAACGCGGCACCGGGACGCGGGTTGAGACTCTGGATCAGTCGCTGGGCCTGGCGCAGCTCGTCGTCTCCGCATTGCAGCACCTTCTTGAGCTTCGAAAAGTCACGGGCCGCGAGGAGCTCTAGGTGCTCGTGCGCAATGGCGAGGGCCGTGACGCGGCTCGGCGTGGACTCGGGCAAGGCAAGCAGCTGCAACTCGAGACATTCCGCGCAATTGCGGGCACCCACGCCCGTGGGGTCGAAGTTCTGCAGGTGCTTGAGAGCGATGGCCAGCTCCTCGGGCTCGATCTGCAACTCCTCGGGCACGAGCTGGGCGAGCTCCTCCATGGGCTGTGTGAGATAACCGCCCTCGTCCAGCGCTTCGATCAGAAACGCGACCAGGCTGCGGTCGCGCGGTTCGAGCTGGGTCAGAGTGAGTTGCCGGTGTAGATACTCTCGCAGATTGGGAGATTCGGCGGGAACCTGGAAAAAATCGCCGTCATCGGTATCGTCGCGTGTGCCCGAGCTTGAACCGCCTTCGCCTCCCCAGTCGGAGTCAGCGGAGAAAATGTCCGTCTGCGAGGGGTTTTCCGTGCTCGCCTCCTCCGTGGGCGCCTGGAGGGCGGTGGCCGGCTCGCCATTCATGTGCGCGGGCGCGGCTGGAATCTCGGTATCGGCGTCTTCGCGCTCGAGCAGCGGATTTTCCGCGAGAAATTTCTCGAGCTCCTGATTCAATTCCATGGTCGAGAGCTGCAGCAGGCGTATCGATTGCTGCAGCTGCGGCGTCAGCGTCAGGTGCTGCGAAAGCTTGAGTTGTAGGGTCTGCTTCATCGGGATGGGACGCGGGTACCTCGCCAGGAGGATCGTAGTTCAGGCGGGCCAAATTGGTAAACCGGGGGGGTGGTTCGCGGCGTTGTCCCCTACAGCCTGAAATTCTCGCCGAGATAAACGCGTCTAACATTTTCATTATAAACGATCTCGTCGGGTTTGCCGAAGGCGAGCACCAATCCGTCGTTGATGATGTAGGCGTGGTCGCAAATCCCCAGCGTTTCCCGCACGTTATGGTCCGTGATGAGGATGCCAATGCCGCGTTCCTTGAGAAAGCGGATGATTTTCTGAATGTCGAGTACCGCGATCGGGTCGACGCCGGCGAAGGGTTCATCGAGCAGTATGAAGCTCGGACGCGTCGCAAGCGCCCGGGCGATTTCGACGCGGCGCCGCTCGCCGCCCGACAGAGACAGCGCGGTAGATTGGCGCAGATGCGCGATGTTGAGATCGCGCAGCAGCCCGGAAAGACGGGACTCGATCTCCTCCTCGGGAAGTTCCTGCAGCTCCAGCACCGCGCGGATGTTCTCCTCGACGGTCAACTTGCGGAACACGGAGGCTTCCTGGGGCAGGTACGACAGTCCCATGCGGGCGCGGCGATGCATCGCGAAATGGCTGATTTCCCTGCCGTCGAGATGGATCGCTCCGTCGTCCACGGCGACCAGCCCCACGATCATGTAGAAACAAGTCGTCTTCCCGGCGCCGTTCGGACCGAGCAGCCCCACGACCTCACCGCTCGTCACCTCGAGCGACACGTCCTTGACCACGACTCGTGAGCCGTAGTGTTTTTTGAGCCCGTGGACCCGCAGCTGACTCATCGAGTTCGCCCCGTTCGGAGGTACGGGGAGACTAGTTTTGCCGGCTCGTGCCGGAAGGAGGCGGGGTTTCGGGCTCCGCCGGTTTTTTCGGCATGATGGTTGCGCGCACGCGTCCTCCGCGGTCAGTCCCGGACGCCATGCCGGTTGATTTCACGGTAAAACGCTCCGTTCTCGCATCGTAGGAGATGAAATCGCCGCGAATATCGTCCCCGCTGTCGCGGCGCAGCCGGGCGGCGTTGAAGAATTCGACGCGCTCGAGCTTGTTATCGTATTCGATCCTGAACGCTTCCCCGTCGATGTATTCGCCGTAACCATCCGGCTTGTGGCGGAACGTCGCCGGTTTGCCGCTCGCGACGCCTTGGTAGAAGCCTTCGCCGTCCTGCCGCACGACGATCCGGTCTGCGCGGATGACGAGCGAGCCCTGGGTCAGGACGACTTTTCCCTCGAAAGTCAAAACTTTCTTGGCATCGTCGGAAATCATGCTGTCGGATTCGATGTTGATCGGCTTGTCGCGATCGGCTCTCTCGGCGACCGCCGATCCTGCCGCCAATGCCCACACTGCCGCAAGACCCAGGGCCACGGCCGCGCGCGCCCTATTTCCTGGATGGCACATCAAGGATGCCCTTGACTTGCGAGTGCAGCATGAACTGTTGATTGTTCTTGTTCACCACCATCCCGACCCCGGTCAGGATCGAGCGTCCTTCGGAGATGGTGACCGTGTGGTCGGTACGCGCGATTCCCTGTTCGGCGAGCACGTGCAGGAATTCCGTGCGAGCGCGAAATTCGGGTCGCTCAGGCGTTGCCTCGCGCAAGAAGAGCACATTGCCGTACAAGTAGGCCTCCTCGCCCTGGCGATTGATGGTGCCGCGATTGGCGGTCGCGATGAAATTTCCGCCGTCAGCGGCAATTTGAACGAAGCGCGGATAAAGCGCTTCGCCCGAACCGTCGTCGGCAAAATGCATCATCTTTGGCGCGGAGAATGTGTACCGGAGCTTGCCCGAAGCGTCCAGCCTTTGAACGGTGAAGTTTTCGACCATAGAATCGGGATCGTGCCCGGCGGGTTTTGCGTCCCCGCCCGAGCCCTCTAGCACGGCGTATTGCAGCCAAAGGGTCAGCAACGCGAGAAACGCCACCAGAACGAGCGGGAGCTGAGGAGTAACGCGCGGTTTCATGCAAGCTGGCGGGCGATGGCCCGCTCCAGCGTGTCTTGGGACCGCATGATCAGCTCGCAGACCTCGCGGGCGGCCCCTCTGCCGCCCGAAGCTCGCGTAACGTGGTGGACGCGCTCTCGCACGAGCTCCGGTGCTTCCGGCACGCTCGCGGCAAAACCGCAACGCGCAAGAACCGGCAGATCCACCCAATCATCGCCCATATATCCAGCGGCAGCGGCCGGGGTGCGCAAGCGGCCGATCAAGCTTTCGAAAGCCGCACTCTTGTTTCCGGCACCTTGTTCGACGAGCGTGATGCCGAGCTCTGCGGCGCGCACGTCAACGGCGCGCGAGCGACGCGCGGAAAGAATGGCGACCTCGACTCCGCTCTCCTTCAGCATCTTGAGCCCGTGGCCGTCCCGTGCGTTGAATGCCTTCAGCTCGGCTCCGGTCTCGCTGAAGTACAGGGTCCCGTCGGTGAGCACCCCGTCTACATCGAAGATCATCAGGCGCAGCCGCCGTATTCGCTCCAGGATGTCGTCGCGCATCAAATGACCTTGGCGCGAAACAGATCGTGCATGTTGAGAGCGCCAACTAGTTCTCCCGTTTCCGTTGCGACGAGCAGCTGATTGATCTTGTGACGCTCCATCAAATCGAGCGCTTCGGCGGCAAGCTTCTGCGGGGCGATCGTGTGCGGATTGCGTTTCATGACATCGGCAATCTTGAGCGCGCGGACGTCGGGTTTGCGCTCCAGCGTCCTACGCAGATCGCCGTCGGTGAATATTCCGACGACCCCTCTGCCGGGGCCGAGGATCGCGGTCATTCCCATGCCTTTCCTGGATATCTCGGCGAGCAAGTCGGAAAAGGACTCGGTGTCGGATACCGCCGGAACGTCGTTGCCGGTGCGCATGACGTCGGAGACATGAATGAGAAGCTTCCTGCCGAGCGCGCCGCCGGGGTGGGCGCGGGCAAAATCCTGCTCATCGAAACCGCGAGCGTCCAGCAAGGCGACCGCCAGAGCGTCGCCGAGCGCGAGCGCCGCGGTGGTGCTTGCCGTCGGCGCAAGATTCAGAGGGCAGGCTTCCTGCGCGACGCCCGCGTCAAGATGCACATCGGCTTCCCTGGCAAGGGCCGAGTCGCGATTGCCGGTCAGCGCGATCAGCTTCGCGCCCCGGCGTTTTATCAGAGGGATGATCGCAAGCAGTTCGTCCGACTGGCCGGAATTCGAGAGCGCCAGCACCACATCATCGCGCGTGATCATGCCCAGATCGCCGTGTCCCGCTTCGGCAGCGTGAACGAAGAAAGCCGGTGTCCCCGTGCTCGCGAGCGTGGATGCGATCTTGCGAGCGATGTGCCCCGACTTGCCGATGCCGCTCACGACGACGCGTCCGCGGCACGCGAGGATCAGCCCGACCGCATCGACAAAACGCTCATCGAGTCGCGATATCAGGCCGCTCACCGCATCGGCCTCGATCGTGAGCACCTTGCGCGCGAGTTCAAGCGCGGATGTCGAGATCGTCTTCTTCGATCGATCGTTCATCGAGAAAATCCGCGCTGGCCGGCGCGGGGAGCACCCTTTATCATAGGCTGGAGAGTATACCAGACCGATTCCGCGCTTTTCTCCACGTGAACCCGAAAAAACAAGGACTTCCGAATGGGTCACACGCTTGAATTGGTGCTGATCCTGCTCTCGAGCGCGGTGTTCGTCGTAGTGCTCTTTCGCTGGCTGCATTTGCCTCCGCTGCTCGGATATCTCCTGGTGGGTGTCGCAGTGGGCCCCTTCGCGCTGAAGTGGATTCCCGACACCGACGAAGGACGGCATCTTGCGGAATTCGGCGTCGTGTTCCTGATGTTCTCGATCGGGCTGGAGTTCAGCCTGCCGAAGCTTTTTCAGCTGCGCCGCGCCGTGTTCGGGCTCGGGCTTGCCCAGGTTCTGCTCACCCTTGGCGCCGCGCTCGCTGCCGCCTCATTGGCAGGCGCCCCGTGGCAAGCCGCCCTCGCCGTTGGGGGCGCAGTTGCCATGTCGTCGACGGCAATGGTTCTGCGCATTCTCTCCGAACGCATTCAGCTGGAAACCCCCCACGGACGTGACATCGTCGGCGTGCTGCTTTTCCAGGACCTAGCGGTAGTCCCGTTGCTGATCCTGATTCCTGCGATCGCGGAGGGGAGCGGCGATCTCGCGCAGCGTCTGACGTTTGCTCTGATTAAGGCCATGCTGGTGCTCGTGGTGCTGCTCTTTGTCGGGCAGAGGCTCATGCGCGGCTGGTTTCACATCGTGGCGCGCCGCCGCTCGCACGAGCTTTTCATTCTCAACGTCTTGCTCATTACGCTGGGGCTTGCCTGGCTCACGGACCGGGCGGGACTGTCTCTGGCCCTGGGCGCGTTTCTCGCCGGCATGCTCATGGCCGAGACCGAATATCGACATCAGGTCGAGGAGGACATCAGGCCGTTTCGGGAGGTCCTGCTGGGTCTGTTCTTCGTGACCATGGGGATGAGACTCGACCTGGGGGCGGTTGCGGCGAATTTCTCGCTGACACTGGTCCTGACGGCTCTGCTGGTCGTGTTCAAGTTCATCCTGGTCGCCGGCCTCGCGCGCCTGTTCGGAGCCGGTCCTGGCGCGGCCGTGCGCACGGGGCTGGCGCTCGCTCAGGTGGGCGAGTTCGGCTTGGTGCTCATGGTCTCGGCGCAATCGCTTGCATTGCTCGATCGCGACTTTTCCCAGCTCGTCGTCGCGGCGATGCTGCTCTCCATGCTCGCCGCTCCGTTCCTCATTCAGGCGAGCGACAAGCTCGCGCTGCGTTGGTCGAGCGCCGAGTGGATGCTGCAATCGCTCGCGCTGCACCGGGTCGCCGCGCAGAGTCTCGCGACCGAACGGCACGTCATCGTGTGCGGTTACGGCCGCACGGGCCAGCGCCTGGCGCACTTGCTGGAGCAGGAGCACATCGATGTCATCGCCCTCGATACCGATCCGGAGCGCGTGCGCGGGGCGGGAGCAGCGGGGGAGAAAGTCGTTTTTGGCGACGCGTCACGGTACGAAACGCTCGTGGCAGCAGGTATCGCGCGCGCGAGCGCACTCGTCATTACCTTCGTGGATACGCAGCTTGCGCTTCGGATTCTGCATCATGTGCGCGCGCTCAATCCTGCGTTGCCGGTAATCATCCGCACTCTGGACGACGCAGACATGGACCGGCTTATCGCCGCGGGGGCCTCAGAGGTGGTGCCCGAGACCTTCGAGTCGAGCCTGATGCTCGCCTCGCACGCATTGGTGCTGCTGGGAGTGCCATTGAAGCGCGTAGTGCGCCGCATTCGCGACGTGCGCGAGCAGCGATACAGCTTGATGCGCGGGTTCTTTCATGGAGGCACCGACGAAGCCGAAGACCCAGACGAGGCGCGCGAACCGCGCCTGCATTCGGTGACGCTCGCGACGGGCGCGAGCGCCTCGGGACGCAGCCTAGGGGAGCTCGCGCTGAGTGAGCTCGGCGTGCGCGTGACGGCGCTGCGGCGGCGGGACCTGCGGATGATTTCGCCGGATCCCCAAACGGAGTTACAGGAGGGCGACGTGATCGTACTGCTTGGCACGCCTGAGCAGCTCGCCGCGGCGGAGATGCGTTTGCTTCAGGGGTAGGCTTATTGTTCCCGAGAACCGGCTGAAGGGACGTCTGGACTCTTGGCCATTGCTAGGAGCGGCTCGATTGCATTGGGGTCCGCTTGGCGAGCTTCTTCGAGGATCAAGATAGTCGCGTCACGCCTGTGCGGGAACGTCCGCAGAACGAGCGCAAGCAATTCGTGCGCCTTTGCTGTTTCGCCTTGAAATGCGAGAAATACGCCACGTCGCGCCACGACCGCATTGGCGGGCCAGAAGCGAGCAACGCGCTCGCTCATCGCCAGCTTGCTGGCAATCTGGCTGCGATCGAGCGGTGCGCCGATCACGAACCACAACTCCGCGAGGGGTGCCATCGGGCCGTGCGTGAGCTGGCGCATGCTTGCAGCGTCCTGTTGCGCTTGGGCAGCGGCAGTGAGCGTGACCGTTGTTCCGCTGATGTGTGTCATGTCCAAGCGCACGTAGTCCCTAAGAGTGAGACCCAAAGCAACCGAAAGCGCGGTACAGGCTGCCGCCGGGGTGATCCACCCGGTGCGCGAGACGGCCGGTGAACGCGTGTCGAGTCTTGCGCGGGCGCCCATGAGAAGTGCCGTCACGCCGAGGAAATGTGCACTCCACAGCGGAAACTCGGTCAGGGAATGAATCATTTCGATCCCAACTGCGGCGATGATCCACCACGACGCGAGCTGCCTGTCCGTCCTGTAACACCGCGCAACCTGCCACCCCCAGACGCACAGACCGCCCAGTACCAGCACGGTGCCCACGAGGCCGGTTTCGGCAAGGAGATGCAGGGGAAGGTTGTGCGGTGAAGTCCAGACTTCGCCGATCCGCGTGAGCGAGGGATCGAGTCCCAGCTCAAACGCGGCGCCCGCGAACTCGCCGATGCCGACTCCGGCGAGGGGAGCGCCGGCAAACACGCGCAGTGCAATCAGCCACGCCTGCAGGCGCGGTTCGACGTGCTCACCAGGGGAGGCGAGTACGCGATCGAGCGTGCCTTCTCCCGGTGGACCGAGATGGAGCACGTCGTTGAGCCACGGCACCGCGAAGTGCGCTGATAGCGCAGCAACCGCGACGCCATACGCTGCGAACTTAAGCCGCCGCGCGTCCTTGTCATCCCGAGCGCGCAGGGCCAGCAACCCGAGCGCCGCATACCAAAATGCGTAGAGCAGCGCGCCACGGGAGCCGGAAAGCGCGCCGCCTAGGAGGAGCAGGGCCAGGGCCGGAAGCGCATACCCCGTTCGCACGTGGGCGCGCACCCACAGGAACAGGAGCGCGCCTTCGCCCAGTGCCAGGTAGTTGGCATAAAGATTCGCTTGTGCGATGTTCCCGTGGGCGCGGCTGCTGTGCAGCTCGGCGATGACATCCTCGAATAGCCTGGGTCGGCCGTAGAACTGGGTGACCCCCGCAAGGGAATTTGCCAGGGCTCCGATGAGAAGAAACGCGGCCAGCACCAGAGCCACGCGCTCGATGCCGAGCGCAGCCGTGAGTTGCGCCCCGAGCCAGATCATCAGCACGGCGTAGAGGACGTACAGCGCGGCAAGCAGAGGCAATTGGGAATACGCATGACCGCCGATCACCGCCCGGGCGGCGAGAAACACCACAAAGGCGATCAGCCAGCGTGCCGGCACAGGCAGGGATACGGCCGGGACGTTTCGCCCGAGGAGCAGGGTCAGCGCTGCGGCGATGCCCAGCGCCGCGGCGAGCCACTCGGGGAAAAAACTCAAGATGGGCGGCTGGTGATACGGCAGCAGGAACGGCAGCAGACATAGACTGCCCGCCAGCATGAGACCTATTGCCTGTGCCGAGGTCGTCTTCACTCAGGGAGCGGGCAGAAACGAAAAGGCCCGCGCGAGCGGGCCTTTTGCGGTCACAGGAGGCGTGGCTAAAAAGCCTTGCAGACGAGGTACTGACCCACTCCGGATTCCACGTAGCCCGTGGCCGGGGTTGCGGCCAGGTCAGGATTCGCGGTGGCCTGCAGCTGCGCGCGGACCTGGCCGGTCTGCGAGTTGCTGTCGTCCATCTGCGTGTCCATCGCAATCGCGACCTTGTCCGGTATGTTCGAGCTGCATACGGTCAAACCGGTGAAGCCCAAGCCCTTTGTGCCGACGACGGCCGTCTCTACGCCGACGATGCCCCCGGCCGCGTTCGGCGGCGGCGTCCCGCTTCCTGTTCCCGAGGTCAGCCCCGGGACGAATCCGGCGATGCGCAGGTGCTGCCAGAACAGGTTGGATTCGGCGGTGCTCGCCGGGGCGCCCCCTGTACCCCCGGTGTCGTTGTCCTTGTACTTGTTCGTGACCGTGATGACCCCATCGCCGTCGCCGGATGCGGGTGCCTGGGTGGTCCAGCGCGCGGTTGCACCCTTGTCGTCGCCGGGAAGGAAGCGGTAGCGGTCCTGATAGGAGGTCACGGCCACGGTGACTCCGTTGAAATCGTTGATCGCGTTTTTGATCTTGGCCTGGGTGATCATTTCCTGGCCCTTCAGGATGCCTCCAAGCAGTAACCCGATGATGACGAGCACGATCGCGATCTCGACCAAGGTGAAGCCGGCCTCGGTCGAATTTCTGTTGCTGAAAGCAGATGCGGTCATAGGACCTCCAAGGTGCCGTAGTCTAGGTCAATCGGCAGAAACGTGCACGAAAACCAATCGCTGAGCGGTTAATGGTTGTTAGTAGTTCTTGCACATCAGGTACTGATTCACCCCGGTTTCCACGTAGGCTGTGGCCGGCGTCGGGGCCGTGTTCGGATTCGGGCCGCTCTGCAGTTGCGCGCGGACCTGGCCACTCGCCGGGTTGCTGTCGTCCATCTGGCCGTCCACCGCGCTCGCCACCTTCTCCGGCAGATTCGAGAAGCACACGATCAGGCTGGTGAAGCCCAAGCCGCTTGTACCTACCACGCCCGACTCCACGCCGATGATGCCTCCGGCCGCGTTCGGCGGCGGTGTCCCGCTTCCGGTTCCGGTGGTCAGGCCCGGGACGAATCCAGCGATACGCAGATGCTGCCAGAACAGGTTGGTTTCGGCCCCGTTGGCTGGAGCGCCCCCTGCACCCAAAGTGTTGTTGTCCTTGTACTTGCCCGTGACGTCGATGACCCCGTCGCCGTTGCCTTTTCCGGGATTCTGAGTGGTCCAGCGCGTAGTGGCGTTCTGGTCGTCTCCGGGAAGGGCGCGGTAGCGGTCTTGGTAGGAGGTCACGGCTACCGTGATGCCGTTGAAGTCGTTGACGATGTTCTTGATCTTGGCCTGGGTGATCATTTCCTGGCCTTTCAGGATGCCGCCCAGGAGCAGCCCGATGATGACGAGCACAATCGCGATTTCGACCAAGGTGAACCCCGCCTCGGTCGAATTCCTGTGCTTGATAACGGACAAACTCATACAGCCCCCAAAATCTTTCTGGAGTAAAGATTCGTCAAGATTGTGCAAGATATGTGCCCGAGAACGGGCCCGGGCCAAGCCCGTGACGAAGGGTTTGGAGCCGGGTTTTCTGTTGAATAATGGACACTTGCGACGACTATCTGACACTTTTCATTAGTTCTTCCCCGGGGTCCTGCGGACCGTCCGTGCTTCCAACTGTTTCAGGCGCTCCTCCAGGAACCTCAATTCGGCCGGGTCCTTGACGGTCCCGCTTTGGAGATACCCCCCGATGATGAGGCGCGCGGTTTCCAACTCATTCATGTCCTCAAGAATGAAGATCTCCATCTGCTTTGCCCAGAGGGGAACGTCGTTCGCAACAGTATAGCGCTGGATCGCCTGAGCGTAGCGTAAGGCCAGCGGCAGATCATGGAGCCTGTGCTTCGCAATCGCGGTCGCATGGGCGAGCCAGGGCCATCGGCGATCGGGATCGAGCAGGAACTGACGATAGACGAACTCGAGCATGCTGCGCTGCTTGGCCTCGACGGGTACTTCAGCGTACAACCTGCTCGCTGCGAGCAGCGGGTATTGACCGCGTGGGTCCAATTCCAGAATCCTCGCGAGCCAAGCTTCGAGTCGGCCATAGTCGAGGTCGCGATAAGGGACCTTGCTGCCGGATTGATAGTCGAACGCCTGTAGATAGAGCATCAGTGCCTTGGCGAGCGCAACAGGATCCCCGAAGCTCGCGAGCCTGAGCGTCGCAATGCTCGGCGCGGGCGACAAGTCCTCCGCGGCGGCCCGGGGCGGCGGGGCTGCGGCCTTCACCCCGATCTGCGCGGCGAGCGCTAGAGCGAGCAGCGCGAGAACGCCACGCGGTACTCCTGCAATCGATCGTTGTGACATCTCAGAAGTTCTTGCGGTACAAGTCGAAAAGCGCCGCGGAACAGATCAGCGCGAGGTAGAGCGCAGTCTGGCCGACGACGGGGCCTAGAGTGCTCACGCCCGCTCCCGACCCCAGCAGCCAGGGGGTCTGCGTCATGCCGTCGAGCCCCGGCAAGAGGAGCGCGATCAGCTCCACAACGGCATTTACCGCGCGATCGGTGAGCGAGAGGTCCTGCAGCGCCGCGCCGGCTATGATCCGCATCGCCGCCATGGAACGCGACAGCAGGTAGAAGCCCGCAACGGCGGCAAAAGCGGGGACCACCTGCGCGAAGGACAGCACGCAAAACAGACTCATCGCCGTCACGATCAGCAGCTCGCAAATGAGGGAAACCGTCCAGAGCGCCAGTCCCTGGGAATTTGCGAACGGCACCAAAGGCAGTGCACTGAACAGTGCGAGGATCGAGGCGACCGTGGCGTAGCCGGCAAACTTTCCGAAAAAATATGTGGAGCGCGGCGCCGGAAGGGAGAGCAGCAGCTCGGTGACCTTGTCGCTCGACTCCCGTACCATGCTCGTGATCACGAACACGGCGACGATGAAGACGGTGGCAATCCTGAGCGAGGCCGCGAGTAACGCAGTCTGGATTTCTCGAGACTCGGTGATCGCCACTTGATTCAGAAATTGGGCGAGCCCGAAGGCGATCACGACGACCACCACCGCGAGCCACAGGAGGCGGTTCCGAACGGCCTCGAGCAGGGTAGCTCTTGCAAGCGAAGCGACAATGGGCATGGAAAGTGTTAAACGCGGCCTGAGTGCCGATGAGTCAAAGCTGGCACAATACCTGCCTCAGAGCGTAAGTCCACGGGGAGAGTTGCGCAAGTCCGCATGAGATCTTCCCGACTTACCCACCACAAACTCGGGAGAGCATACATGCATCGCAGGTCCTTGAGCGCATTGCCTTCCGCGGATCCCGATCTCAGATGACTCACGGTATGGCGACGACTGCCGCGCTCCAGATTTCCCAGCTGTTCATCGCGAGGTCGTGGCGAGGGATGTTTCTCGTCATGCTGGGGTCCCTGCATCTTGCCGCGATGTGGGGCACTGAGGATTTCTGGGCGCGCGGTTTGATGCTCGCGCACTTCGGGCTTTTCATTCTCTGGCAGCCGTTCATGCGGGGCGAGCATCGCCTGACCTCGGCACAGGTTGCGGCGATCGTCGCGATTGCGCTGGGCACTCTCTATTTCCTCAACTGGTGGCTGCTTGCCCTCTGGGTGAGTGTTCTGGCTGGAATTGTGGGCGGCAAGGTGTTCCTCTTCCAGGCACGGTGGCTGCGGCGCTTCTATCTCGTGGTGTTGCTATACCTCGTCTCGCTGCTGCTCATCTGGATCGTTCCGAACACCTTTATTCGCGTGCCCCTGCCCAACGAGGTCGAATTGCTCGCGCAATACGGTTTGCCCGCGCTGTTCCTCGTGATGGTGGCGATTCCCGCCGAGACGGACTCTGCCGAAACCCCACAGGTCGTCGATTTTTTCTATGCCGCGATGATCGTGCTGCTGCTGATCGCGCTCGCCCTGGGCAGCTTTGCCTTCATGACGGTAGGCAAGATCGATTACGTCGTGGCTCTTTCCTACAGCATGCTGATCATAGCGGGCGTGCTGCTGCTGCTTTCGTTTGCTTGGAACCCCCGCCTCGGATTCAGCGGGCTTTCCGTATATTTCTCGCGCTACCTACTGTCGATAGGCCTGCCGTTCGAGCGCTGGCTGTATTTCTTGGCCGAGCTGTCGCAGCTCGAGACCAAGCCCGAGCGCTTCATGAAAGAGGCCTGCGTCGGCCTCGCGCGCCTGCCCTGGGTGTCCGGCGGGTTCTGGCACACCGCGGGCGAATCGGGCGACTTCGGCAAGGTTTCCAAGAACTCGGTCGAATTCACCAACCAGGAAATCCACTTGCGGGTTTTCACCAAGCTGCCTTTGAGTCCCTCGCTCGTTTGGCATTTTCAGCTGCTCGGACAGCTGCTCGGCGAGTTCTATGTCGCCAAGCAGCGCGAGCAGAAACTTCAGCAGCAGACTTATGTGCAAGCCGTTCACGAGACCGGCGCGCGCATGACGCACGACGTGAAGAACCTGTTGCAGTCTCTGAACGTGCTGTGCGCGGCCGCAGAGCGCGACACTGCGCCCGACGCGGGCGGCGAATTGTCCTCGCTCATGCGCCGTCAGCTTCCCGCGATTACGCAGCGTCTGCAGCAGACGCTCGACAAGCTGCAGAAGCCCGATGCGAGCAACGGCCGTTTCATCAAGGCCGATACGTGGTGGGAGGGCCTGCAGCGCAGCTATGCCGGTCGCGGCGTGGAATTCTCCCGCGAGGGGCTAGGGGACTCCGTGATGCTCCCGAAAGAGCTTTTCGATAGCGCGGGCGACAACCTGCTGCAGAATGCGCTGCGAAAGCGCAGGCTCGATGAATCCGTCGCCGTACGCGCGAGCTTCCGCTGCAACGACACCATCGAGTTTTCCGTGTGCGACAGCGGCGCTCCCGTGGCCGCGGAAGTGTTGCGGGGACTGATGAGGGGCCCCGTGCCTTCTGAAACCGGATTCGGCATCGGCCTGTACCAGACCAGCCGGCTCGCGGAGATTTCGGGGTTTTCGCTGCAGCTGCGCGAAAATGAACAGGGCCGCGTGTGCTTCAGCCTGCGGGGAGAAGTGCGCCGCGGCGCGCGCGGGTAGCGTCCGTTTGACCTTCCTGCGGCGGCCGGGGCGATCGGCCGGCGAGCTTCAGGGCAGTACCCCGGCCGAGATCAACCGGCCGTAGAGTTCGCCGACTGCAATCCAGATCAGGTAGTCGTCGAACTCGCCGTTCGTTGCCCCGGGAAGCGTTGGGGTGTGGAAGACGAACACCGGGTGGTTGTTTTGTGCTATTGGCAAACGGATCTTATTGTTGGCGGCCTCGTCTGGGCCGCCGGCGCCGACCGTAGGGAAGTTCTTGCCCTGCGACCAGACGACTGCGGCGACGATGTTCTGGTTGGTCACGGATAATGCCGTCCCGCAGTTCGCGATGCTCCCACCCCAAGCCGCGCAGATTACGAGATCATTCGGAAGCGTCGTGATGCCGTTCTGCTTGAGCGAGGCTGCCGTGGTGAAGTGAAAGGCCCCTGCGGGGGGGCTCGGGCTCGGATTCAAGCTCGACACCGCGTAGCGGATGCGGTTGCCGTATGAGTCCAACGCGTAACCCAAAGCGTCCGTAGGCTGGAAGCCGATCGCCTTGGCCGGGAGAAATCCCGTGTAGTAGTCGGTGCACGCAGCACCACCCCCTTGCGGCGACTCGTCACCATTGCTGATGCTGGAAGCGGGACAGGGCAGCCGGCCGTTCACGATCGCGTAGGCCAGCAGGAGCTCGCGCGCGGCTTCCAGCCGGCCCCGCGTCTCCTCGAAGCTGCGCTGCTCGAGCTGCGCGGAAAGCGTGTACATCAGGCTGCCGAGCAGCAGGGCGACGATCATCATGACCACGCCGAGCTCGACAAGCGTGAAGCCGCGAGCCGCGCGCGGTGTGCGTTCCGCTCTCAAGGGTTCGAGTCCAGGACGACGACGCGGTCGTTGAAAGGTGCGCTGATCGCCCTGCTGACCCGTCGCTGCTCGAAAGTAGCGTTGAGATCGGCATTGCCAAATTCGAGATAATCGGCAAGATTGCCGTTCGGCCGTAGAGCATTGGTCAGGCTGCGTCCCGCCAGAATGAGAATCGCGCGTTGCTTGTTTGCCGGCGTGACATTGGCGACCGACAGGCATGTACCGCCGCTGGTGCAGGAAGGTGTCGGCAGTGCCGCAGCGGTGTGCCCCGGGGCGGGAGCGTAGTAGAGAAGCCGGTACCATTCGTTGCGCACAAACCAGCCTGTGAGAGGGTCGACTGGATTCAGTAGTGCATGATCGCCGATCACCGAGCGCTTGAGGCGAATCCTGTAATACGCCCAGGTGTTCCATCCCTTGGCGTCGATGTTGGGCAGCGTGCCGCTGACGATAATGGTTACCGAGCCATTGCTGTTCATGGTCGCAGTAACGTTCGGGGGGACTATCGTCAGCGGGTCGCCGCTCGCGTCGTTATTTTCGGCTTCGATCGTCGCTTTGGTCGTGTCAAGGGAGCGCAAGCCCATCGCAACGTTGTTGATCGTGGCGCTCATCCATATGATCATTCCAGGACCCGCCGGATTCGTGTCGTCTTCGTGATACTCCCCCTGACAAAATGCGTCGTTGCCGCTGAATTGCCAACTGCAGGCCTTGGTCTGGAAGTAACCAAATCCGCCGATCTTGATCACGTCCGGTGGCGGCGCCGGTGAAGGGGATGCCCATGCCGTCAGCGTCGTGGTGCAGCGCGGATCCGTTGCCGGATCGCACCCTTGCGTTTGGTTGAACGGCAGCAGTCCCTGCGGCGCGCCGGCGACGGTGACCGCGGCGCCCTGGTAATTCGAGGTACTGGGGTTGGCGAAGGGCGCGGGATACGGAAAAAGGGGATTCGTCGCGCTGATTCCCGATCCCCAACTCGGATTTGTGGGAGGTACGGGATCTGCGTAAACAGTCTTCAATACAGGGACGATCTCGCGCTCGATGCGCTTCGCGATCGCCGCCTCGATCCCCGGCAGAAGGTCCGCAGCCGTCACGCGCAGTACCTGATCGTTGAACGACCCCGACGGTCCGGTGGTGACGAACTTTGCATCCGCAGGTGTCTCGTTTTCGCACTCGAGGTAGTTGAGCAGGTCGAGCGTGCCCGCCGCGGTCGGGCGGGTCTGCGACCGAGCGGCACATCCCGCGGCGGCTTGCACCGTGAATGCAGCGCCGGGCGCGATGATCAGCGCAACCGCGTTGTTGACCACCCCATCCACCGTGAGCAGGCCGGTCGTATTCGAGTTGATGGTCAGCGTCGCCGTGCTCGAGGGAAGCGCCCAGCCGGGGGACACCACGTACCACAGCGGTTCGCTGGCGGCATCGACAAGCTTGTCCAAGCCGAGCGTGCGCCAGGGAAGGCGGCCCACCACCGGTGGCGCGCAGTTGGGGGCGGCTTTACCCTCTTGTGCAGGGTCTCCGTAGAAACCGGCGGCCTCTGGACAGGGAAGCCGCCCCGGATTGTCTTCGCTTGCGAGCAATGCGTGCTGCGCCACATAGCCGATCAGCGCCAGCTTCGCCTGATTGAGAACCTTCGCGTTGTGGTTGCGTCTGTCGGCGGTAAAGCCGGTCGCAGCGTTGAGTTGCTTCACCAGCAGGTAGGCGCTCATCAACACGATCAAGGAAACGATCGCAATCAGCGCAAAGCCGCGCTGACCCGACACGCTCGCCCCCTCGCGAAAGGAGCGCGGCATTACGGCCGGGGCTCGCGTTTTTGTGAAGGAGTCAGGATCCTTCCGCCCCCCACAGGATCCCTCACCTCGCCGCGGACCTTGTCGAGCGTCTGCCCGATCTTGAGGCTGACCGAGGGCGCGCTGTCCCCCGCGGGCAGGGTCACTCTGGCCGGATCGAGCGGCCTCCTCGTGTTTTCCTGTGGAACTCCGTTGATCCAGGTCGTGCTCCTGCCCGAAGAGCGCGATACCTGGCCGTTGACCGTGACGGAGCTCTCGACGATTACAGCGGCCTCCCGGATGTTTGCCTGGCGGCGGCGGTCGAGGTCCTGGCGCTGTTGCTCCGTAAAGAAAAGGCGCCCGAGATTCTCCTGGGCCGCGACCTGCCCGGTCGCGACCCAGAGCAGAAACGCCCCGGCGAAAAGACGTCTCGCAATTTCCATGTGCTTCTCCTCGATGCCGGGTCCGCGTCGCATGCGCCGGCTCAAGCGGGCCTGAGGCGTCTTACCGAGACCAGGTCGACCTGGCACTCGGCTCGCAGGCGAGGTTGCAGCGTCGTTGCACCCGGCGCCGCCCCGCGCTCGATCCGGGTCACGGTGCAATTTCGCACCGACACGTGCGCCTTGATGCTTGCCTGCAGGTCCGCAAGGAAATTCAGAAGGTCCGCCTCATGCAGCAGCAGCATGTCGAGTTTTAACCTACTCACCACGAAGTCAGCGGCGCCCGTTGCGACGAGCCCGGGATAGTCGAGCGGTCGTTGAGCTTCGAAGTTGTACCTGATCTCGAAGAGCTTCCGGTCATTCTTGATCTTCGCGATTGACTCGATCCAGTCGAGCCGGCTCTGCTCGCCCACGATGCCGCGCTGGCGCATCTGCTCGTAGTACACGAGGTCTTCGCGGATCTCGCGCTCCTCCTCCGCGACTCTCAAGACCCGCTCCTGGGCAGCGACGCGGCTCAGCCTGGTCGCGTCCTGCGCCGTTCTCGCCTCGCCCAGATAGTATGCGCTGGCGATCAGGCACGCTGCACCCAGCGCAAGGAGCACGATCGCCGCGGCGAGCGGCATGCGCAGGCCCTTGAGGTCGTCGCGGGTTAGGTTCATGTGCCGAGCCGCTTGACTACAACCACCGAGAACTGCGGCACTTCCTCTCTCCTTGCCGCCCCGATATCGCCCGCGAGGCTCTTTTCCGCGTTGATGTCGAAAGGCAATTGCGTGCGCGTCACTTCGGTTCCGGGCCGCCTGCGCAGAGCCTCGGTGAATTGGTTCACCAGCGCGGTGACGGCGCGAAAGTCCGAGGCCTCCTGCACGACGAGCTTGCCCGAAATCTCGGCGGTCTGGGTCTGAAACTCGGTGCCCGTGGCCTGCGCCTGAGCTGGCTGGGCGGACGGAACCTTGGAGGCCTCGCGGCTGGGGGCCGATTTCGCTCCGGTGCCAAGCTCCCAATCGATTCTGTCGATTTCGATCTGTGGCAGGGCCGTTGCCGCCTCGCTGATCTCGGTGAACATCCTGCCGGGCGTAGCGGTCTGCCGCAGGATCGCCCGGTAATTCTTGACGATGGCCTTGAGGTTTTCGCTCGAGAGCGGCGTCTTGGGGAAACGCGTCTGCAGTCGAGCGTATTCCTCGGACGCGCGGGCTTCCTGCACGCGGTCATTCTGGGCTTGCTCGTTGACCTGATGGATATCAAGAAGTCTCACCGCGGAAAGGAGCAGGCAAAAACCGAGCGCCGCTGCTCCGGTGGCAAGCAGGCCCACGCGCGCGCGCCACAAATGATAGACACGCCGCAGACGGTCGCCGGCATACTGTTCGCCGGACGGGTAAGCGGCGAGCACGTGCAGAAACAGGCCTTCGGCGAGCGTCTCGGACGGCACTGATTTAGAGCCCAGGCTGCCGGCGACCTTGTCGAGGTCGTGAACATGGAACTGCAGCCGGGCGGAATTGACGCATGCCGCGTCGTAGAGCGCCTTGTGCTCGCTCGGCGCAAGCACCAGCACGTCGAGGGCAGGCGCCTCGCGTGGCAGGATGCGGATGTTGACGAGATACTGCTGGATGCGAAGCGACTCGGCGGCGAAATCCTGCGCAATCGCACGGGGGTCGGAGAAGTCCACACGGCCGAGGCGCGAGAAGCGGATTCGGCCGTTCTCGATATAGCTCTGCCGCAATCCGGCCTGCTGCCGACTTACCATCAGGTATCGGCCACCCTTGAAGCCGAGACGCTTCCCCGTCTGGGCCGCGACGAGCGCCACTGAGAACACCCCGACTACGTGGGCATCGTTCGAGTGCAAGGCCTCGAGCCAAGGCTGGAACTGCTGCGTATTGGTAAACGACATGTAAAGAATGCGTTCCTCGCGCCGGCCCGCGTGGGTCTCCGACCCGAGCGAGATGGGGAGAGCGAGCGACGTATCGCGGTAGCGCTGGGCGAGCTTGCGCGCAAGCAGCGCGCGCCGGTCTGCACCGCGCACGTACGGGATGTTTTCCTGGAAGAAGTCTTCCTCGACCACGTCGGCGAGCACATAGAAAAGGCTTTCCGGGGCGCCGGCCACGTATGACGAGAATTCGGTGACGCCCTTCTCATTCATGCCGAAAACGCCTTCCTTGTGCAGCTCGCCCTTTTCCCATAGGTAGGCAGTGACTCTCTGGGAAGTGAAGTAACAGAGACGTTTGCTCGGCACGGTCTCTATACCTTGATCTTGCTGATGACGTCGTAAATCGGCCCGAGAACGGAGAGCATCACCCAGCCGAGAATGACGCCGAGGACCACCGTCAGCGCCGGCTCGATGATCACCTGGATCTTGCTGATCGATTCACGCACTTCGCGGTTGTAAAAATAGGACACGTTGAGCAGCGCCCTGTCGAGCGCGCCGGTCGACTCGCCCACCCGGAGCATTCTCACTACGAGCGGCGGGAAAAGTCCCACCTCCTGAAACGCCGCAGTGACGTTCTTGCCTTCGCCGATCTGCTGTCCCGCGAGTTTCAGGCCTTCCTGGATGACCAGATTGCCGGTGATTTCCTCCGAGCTGCGGATCGCATCCAGGATGGTGATCCCCGAGGAGTACATGAGAGCGAAAATGCTGGCAAAGCGCGACAAGATGATCTTGCGCAGGATCTCGCCCGCCACCGGGAGAGCGAGCTTGAAGCGATCGAGCTGGTAACGCACCAAGGGGTTGGCCCGAGCCGCCAGCTGGACGCCGACGAACAGGATTACAGGGACGGCGAGGAGAGCCCACCAGTAGCCTACGAAAAACGCCGACACCTCCATCAGGATGCGCGTTTGCAGAGGGATCTGCTGCCCCATGTTCCTGATGAAGGCGACCATCTGCGGTACGAGGTAGATCATCAGGAAGAAAGTCACCATTATCACGATCGAACCGACGAACGCGGGGTAGAGGACGAGCTTCTTCATGTGCTCCGCCAGTTCGTCTTCCCATTTCAGGTTCTCGACGAGGCTTTTCAGCACCTCGGCGAGCTTTCCCGTGTCCTCACCGGCGCGGATCAGGCTCGTAAAAACCGGGTTGAAAATCTGCGGATACTGGGCGAGGCTCTGCGACAGCCGCAGGCCGCCCTGGATGCTTTCGATGACTCCCGACATCACTTCGCGAAATCGGGCATTTTCGATGCTGTCGCGCAGGTCGATCAGCGATTCGACGAGCGGCACCCCGGCCCCGATGAGCTGCTCCATGTGGAAGCAGAAGTTGATGAGCTCCGCGCGTTTGATTTCGCCCGAGCGAAGCAGGCTTCCGCCGTGACGGGTCGGCCCGCCCCGCACTAGATCGAGCCCCATGCGCTTCAAGCGCAGCTCGAGGTCGACCAGATTGATCGCCTCGATCTGGCCGAGCATCGTCTTTCCCCGGGTATCTATGGCCTTGTATGCAAAGAGTGCCATGTTTGATCCGTTGCCGGCATCACGCGCCGGCCCTGGCCTACATCCGGTCGGTGAGGTCGACCACGCGCATCAGCTCGTCGAGCGCGGTCGAGCCGTCGAGGACTCGGCGAACGCCGTCGTCGGCCAGCGTGCGAAAGCCCCTCGTCAGGGCCGACGTCTGCAATTCGCGCCCGGTGGCACGGTGCGCGATCAACTCGTCGAGCTCGGCGTCCATCTTCAGGATCTCGATGATGGCCATGCGACCCCGATAGCCCTGATAGTCGCATTGGTCGCAGCCGACGGCGCGGTACAGAGTCGGCGGGTGATCGGCTCGCGCTCCGACCATGGTGCACTCGCCGGCGCTCGCCTGGTGAGCCTGCTTGCAGTGCTTGCACAACCTGCGGACCAGGCGCTGCGCGACGATGCCGATGATGTTGCCTGCGAGGACGTCTGGGACGATGCCGATGTCGAGAAGCCGGGGGATCGCGCCCACCGCCGAATTGGTGTGCAGAGTCGAATAGACCTGGTGGCCCGTCATCGCTGCGCGGAACGCCATGGTCGCGGTGTCCTCGTCGCGAATCTCGCCGACCAGGATCACATCGGGGTCCTGCCGCATGAGCGAGCGGATGCCGTTGCCGAAATCCATCTTGGCGGCTTCGTTGATCGAGGTCTGCCGGATCAGGGTCATGGGATATTCGACCGGATCCTCCAGCGTCATGATGTTGAGGCCATCGTTGTTGATGTGGTTGAGCACCGAATAAAGCGTCGTCGTCTTGCCGCTGCCGGTTGGGCCGGTGACCAGGATGATGCCCTCGGGTCGCGCGATCATTTTCTTGAGAAGCTGCAATTGGGCCCCGTCGAGCCCCAGGCCGTCGAGCGGAACGATCCCTTTCTGGCGATCGAGAATGCGCAGCACGATGTTTTCGCCGTGCGTAGTTGCCTGCGACGAGACGCGAAAATCGACTGCGCGACCCGTGAGCATCAGCGAAATACGGCCGTCCTGCGGGGCGCGCGTCTCGGCAATGTTCATCTTCGACATCACCTTGATGCGCACTGCCATGGCCGGCCAGTAGGTCTTGTGGAGAGACCTTATCTGGCGCAGCACTCCATCGATGCGGTAGCGGATGCGAAGGAAACTCTGCTCCGGCTCGAAGTGAATGTCGGAAGCGCCTCGCTCGACGGCGTCCGCGAGGAGCGCTGATATGAGGCGCACCACCGGCTGCGAATAGGCGTCGCCCGAGGCCTGCAGGCTCTGATAGTCGATCTCGCCGGTCTCGATTTCGTGCAGGATGCCGTCGATCGAGAAATCGTGGCCATAGTATTGATCGATCGCCCGGCCGATTTCGCTCTCGCCCGCGAGCCGCGTCTCCAGCGCGAACTCGCCGCGCAGCTGCGCCCGCACCTGGTCCAGCGCAACGATGTTGTTCGTGTCCGCGATGGCGATGATGAGCTTGCGTGCGTCGCGGTCGAGCGCGACCGGGAAGATGGTGTGTCGCTTGGAAAATTCGCGCGGCACCAGTTTCAGCGCCATCGAATCGACGACAATCTGCGTGAGGTCCACGCTCTGCAGTCCGAGCTTCTCGGACAAGGCATCGCGCAGCGTTGCCTCGGAAACGAAGCCCAGATTTACGAGGAGCTTACCGACCGGTTGATGGGTCTTGAGCTGCTCGAGCAGCGCGATCCGGAGCTGATCCTCGGTAAGGATCCCCTGCGAAATCAAAATCTGCCCGATATGGCGCTTGGCCTGCGGGGAGACCGCTTGGGCGCTGAGGCGCGGGGAATTCATCGAGAGGGCTATTTGCTCAGCTCCTGCACGCGCAGCCGCGCGTGAGCCGGGTTGAAGCTGGCCGCGCGCTGGCCGGTCAGAGCAAGCGCTCGCTGGTAAAACTCGAGTGCCAGTTTTCCCTGATGCAGCTGATCGAGGCTGACGGCGAGATTGAAGGCGTAGTCGGCATTTTCCGGATCGACCGAGTGGGCCTTGAAATACGCCGCCTGGGCCTCGCTCCAGCGCGACTGCAGCGCATACTGGTTGCCCAGCGAGAAATGCAGGAGCGCGGACTCGGGGTGGCTTACGATGAGGTTTTTCAAGCGGCTCTCCGATGCCACCGGGTCGAGCTGCCCGCGCAGCGTGATGAGGGCCGCCATCGCGTGGCTGTCGCGTGGATCGATTTCGAGCAGCCTGAGATAACGCGCTTCGGCCGAGTTGAGCTGGCCGCTGCGCACGTCGATGGCCGCGAGGCCGAGGAGCGCGTCGCGGTTGGTAGGCTCGCGCGCGAGCGCACGCTGGTAGCCGTCGCGGGCGGCGGCGAGGTCGTTCCTCTGGAACGCCTGGTAGGCCTGTTCGACCAGCGGATCGACGGCGAGGATGGGGGCATTGATCGCGATCGGCGCGAGCGATCCTGCCTGATCCGAGGAGGATTCGGGCCGCGCAGAAAACCCCGAGGCAAGCGCTCCTGAGGCCGGTTGAGACCGCGGACGCGGCGGACGCACCGGCTGTATGGGCGGGATTCCCGGAACTGCGCTGCGCGCTGGCGCGGCGGCCTGCGGTGCTTGCGCGGGCGGAGGGGGCGCTGCGGCGGGTTGGGAAGGCGTTGCCACGGGGGCGGACGCAGTTACGGACTGAGCGGGCGTCGCGACCGGGCGGGCTTGCATTTCCACCGGGGGGATACTGTACCTCGGCCGCATTTGCCACCATGCATAGCCTCCGTAACCCAATCCGACCAGGGCGAGCGCGCCCAGGGTGAGATAAAACGGCCGACGCGGGTTGTAGTCCATCTCCTTCACCTGAAAAAGCTGTTGGGCTCGGGCGCGCTCAGCGGTACGCGTGAATTCGTCCGTCGAAGGGATCGGCCGCGCCGCCGGCTCGAACGTTTCCTGTTCCTCGAGCGAAAATTCGGGCCTTGCTGCCGCCGTTTGCGCGGCCTTCGGTTCCGAGGAGGACAAATCGTCTGTGAGAATCTCCAGAGGCTGGCTGATGTCGGGCAGTTTCTCGCGGGTGATCACCGGGGTGGACGCCTCGGACGGCGCGCGCTCGGGCTCCGCAGCGGTCGCTTCCGACTTGGCGACCTGCTTGGCGAGCTCGGCTTTTTTCAGCGCTTCTAGGAGCAGGCTCATCTCGGAAACTCGGGCAATCCCGTCTTGCCGGGGTTGGGCCGCGAAATGAAGTCTTCACCCGGGATCATCGCTCGGAACGAGCGGAAGTCGCCGTCTATGCTCGCATCCTTGACCACGACGGGGCGCAGAAAAACGACCAGCTCGGTCTTGGTATTGTTGCGGCTGCGCGAGCTGAACAACGAGCCGATGAACGGAATGGCGTTGATGATCGGAATCGTGTCCTCGACATCGTTGACCGAATCCTCGATCAATCCGCCCAGGACGGCGATCTGGCCGCTGTTGACTTTGATCAACGACTCCATTTCCCGCATGCGCAGCTGCGGCACCTGGTTGGGAATGGTAAGCAGTGGGTTGGGATCGTTCACGAACTTGACGAAGCGCGTGGTGGAAGGTTTCACGTTGAGCAAGATCGTGTCATTGTCGCTAATCTGTGGGGTAACATTCATCACGAAACCGACCGGTACCGTGACTGCCGTCGTGGTGACTGCCGTTAGAAGTTGCGAGTTGAGCCCTCCTGTCGTCGTTTGACTTGACTGAACGTTGAAATAGACGAGGTTGTCGACGACTCGAAGCAGCGCGGTCTGGTTGTTGAGCACCGAGAGCTTCGGGCTCGAGAGCACCCGCACATTACCGAAAGACTCGAGCAGCTGGAGGACACCCGCGATGTTCGTTCCTCTCGAGAAGGCGAGCGTGAATAGATTCGGGATCGCGGAGGCGCTCGGAAGACTGCTTGGGGGCGATACGGTAATGGGGGGCGGAAAGTTGGGCGTGGTCGTAACGTTTCCCGAGGAAATTTGGCCGCCCGAGACACTCGTGAGCCCCCGCGTGCGCAGGGCCGACCAGTCGATCCCCTGTTGATACTGGTTGTTCAGCTGCACTTCGGCGATCGTCGCCTCGATCAATACCTGGCGTGTTGCGTTCGCCAACACCTGATCGAGAAATTCCTGGATCTTTTCATGCTGCCGCGAGGTCGCGCGCACGATGACGAGGCCCGCTTCAGCGTTGACAATCACCGATGCCGCTTCCCGGAAGCTGACGTTGGGGGCGGTCGCCGCAGGCGCGGTGCTCGGTGTCCCGGGCGCGGCCGGGGGCGCTTGAAAAGCCGCAGGCTGGGCGCCGGCGGTGGGCAAGACCTTGTCCGTCTCGTGCAAGATGTCCTTGATGTTCTTTTCGAGCGTTGCCCAAAACTTATTGTCCGAAGTATTGCGCACCGTGGTGCTGGAACTATTGCCTCCGCCCCCGCCGGCTCCGCCCCCTCCGGCGCCGGCGGTCCCGCCGCCCGTCCCGATCTGCGAGGAGACGCCAACGGTCCCGGTGGCGAGGCGTTCCATGTTGACGTAGTCGATCCGGTAGGTATGCAGATACGGGGAGTCCGGCATCACGATGAGATTGGGGCCGTCCAGTTCCCAGCGCATGTCGACCTGCTTGGAAATACGCGACAGAAGCTGCGGCAAAGTCTGCTCGATCGCATTGAGCGTAACTATCCCGATGATTCCCGGGTGAACATCTATGTTCAGCTTGGCGTCGCGGGCGAGGGCGAACAGCAGTTCCTGCACCTTGACTCCGTTTACCACCACGCTGTAGGTCTCGGGTCGCTGCGTAGGCTTGGGTTTGGGCAGGATCGTGGAGATTTGTACGGGCGCCGGCACCGTTCCGGAGGCCGCCGGCTCCCCGGGGCGAAGGTGCGTGTCCGATTGCGGAATCGGCGCGTGGGCGCACGCGCCGAGCGCGAAGAGCACAACACCCGCCAGCGAAATGCGTCGCAAGGTGGCCTCCGATTCGCTTTCTAAGCTGACCTGGAACATTTTTCCGGAGCAGTATAACAGTACCACGTAACAAGCTGATTTAACAAATCAAAAGAACTACGAATACCGGAATTCGCCACGCTCGCCGGGCAGCGGCGCGAACCTTCGCCGCTACTGGCGATTCTGGCTGCGCATTCTTTCCACGCTCCGATAGTACGGACGGTACGCGGAAAGCTGAGGGGGCAGTCCCCTTATTGCGTCCAGCGCTTCGGCCCGGTTCGCATACGACCCGTAAGCGACGCGGTAGTGCTGCCGCCCATCGATCTTTACGCTGTAGACGAGAATCTCGCCCGCCGGCACCAGCTTCGATATCCGAAGCAAGAAGTCTTCCAGTTGCCCCAGCTCTTCCGAATTGACGATGCCCAGCTGGATCGCATAGTGATTCCCGGGCGCGTTTCGGAGCCATTCCTGCGTCGCTTTGAAGCGCTCTCCGGCGAATTCCCCTCGCACAGGCGGCGCGGGCCCACGGCCCGAGTCTGGCGCGGCTCCGGCGGCAACGGTTCCCGGCGGCGCGGGAGAAGCTGCTGCGGGCGCGGCGAGCGCAGAAGTCTGCACGCCGCCTGCGGGCGACGCGCGCTCGCCCGCGGGCAAGGGCAAAGGGGAAGGGCCGGCGGGCGTCACCGATTTCACCGGCCGAGCGGGAGTTTCAGCTGCGACCGGGGTCGCCGGGCCCGCCGTCGGGCCGGGCGCGACGACCAACCGACCGGCCGAAAGGAGCATGTGTGTTCCCCATCCGAGAACAAGGCCCGCGGCGAGCGCAGCCACGCCGATCCGTATCTTTTGCGTGCCGGTCCGCGTTCGATGGAACTCGGTGTCGCGCACGGCCCTTTTTACTTCAGCCTGTGTAACCGCGTGGGTGCCGTCCGCGAAGGCCGCGAGCAGGGCCTTGTCCGAAAGGATATTGACCCGGCGAGTCAGTCCTTGGGACGCGTTCGCGATGAGCTTGATCGCTCCCGGATTGAAGACCTTGGGACCACGGTAGCCTGCGGCGCGCATGCGAAAATCGATGTAGTTCTCGATGTCGCTGCGCACCAGAGGCTCCAGGTGGAAGCTCTGCGTGATGCGCTCCCTCAGCTGCCGCATGCTGGGGGTGTCCAGGTGCTCCTCCAGCTCCGGCTGCCCGAAGAGCACGATCTGCAGCAGCTTGTGGCGGTTCGATTCGAGATTCGACAGCAGCCGGATCTCCTCGAGCGTTTCGTCGGGCATCGCGTGCGCTTCGTCGATCAGCACCACCACGCGGCGGCCCTCGCCGAAGAGCCGGATGAGATGCTCCTGCAGCGCCCGAAGAATGCGCGTCGTTTGTCCTTTTTCCAGTTGGAGCTTCAGTTCGTCGCCGATTGCGAATAGGATTTCCTCGCGCGAGAGCGACGGATTGGCGAGATAGATGGTTTCGACCGTCGCAGGCAGCCGCTCCATCAATACGCGGCACAACATCGTCTTGCCACTGCCGACCTCACCGGAGACCTTGACGATGCCCTCGTCATGGGTAATGGCATAGAGCAGTCCTTCGAGCGTCGCCCCGCGGTTCGCGCCCTGAAAGAAGAAATCGGTGTCGGGGGTGATGCGAAAGGGCGGCTCTTTCAGTCCGAAATGGTCTAGATACATCGAGCCCCCTCCCGGAGCGGGCCGCTGGCCCTATTGCTGCTTTTGCGCCGATTCCATGCGGGAGTACAACGTCGTCCGGTTGATACCGAGCATCTTGGCCGCCTGACTGACGTTGCCTCGCGTGAGCTTCATCGCTGCCTCGATGTATCCCTGTTCCCAGGCCTTGAGCATCTGGTCGAGATTGAAGCTGCGCTCGCGCTGCAGATGGCGCTGCGCCTGCTCGATGAGCGTTCCCGGATCCGACGGCAATCCGGGTCCCCCGTCGGCCTGCGCTTCCAAATCGAATTCGGGCTCAAGGTCCGCAATGGAGAGTTTCTGCCCAGCGTACTTGGTGGTCAGCCGGATGACGACGTTGCGCAGCTCGCGCACGTTGCCGGGAAAGTGATAGTCGCGCCAGGCCTTTTGCGCCGAATCGTCGAGCGCGAACGGCGGGAGCTTCGCCTGTTCCGCGTAGAATTTGCGGTAGTGCTCGAGCAGCAGCGTGCGGTCCTCGTCCATCTCGCGCAGCGACGGCACCTCGATCGTGAACACCGACAGCCGGTGATACAGGTCGGCGCGGAAGTTCCCTTTCCTGATTTCCTGGCGCAGGTCGCGATTAGTGGCGGCAATCACCCGGGAACGGGAGAAACGCTGCTGCGTTTCGCCGACGCGCTGGAACTCGCCGTTCTCGAGCACGCGCAGAAGCTTGGCTTGCAGCTCCAGGGGCAGCTCGCCGATCTCATCTAGAAACAGCGTTCCGTCGCTCGCGTCTTCGAAATAGCCTGATTTGTTTTGCGTCGCGCCGGTGAATGCGCCCTTGGTGTAGCCGAACAGCGTGGGCTCGACCAGGGTCGGCGCGATCGCCGCGCAGTTGAGTGCAAACCACGGCTTCACGCGCCTCCACGAAAGGCGATGAAGAAGGTTCGCCACCACTTCCTTGCCGGTCCCGGATTCGCCCTCGATGAGCGCTGGAAAGGGCGAGTCGGCGTATTGGCTGATTTGACTCTTCAGTTTCTGCAGCGCGGGGCTCTTGCCGACCAGGGGATCGGCCTCGGCGACCCCTTCCCCCGAAATCTCAGCCGCGCGAAACTGAAGGGCGTGAAGCAGGATCTTTTTGAGGTTCTCGGGATCGCAGGGCTTGGCGACGAACTCGGCGGCGCCGAGCGTGCGCGCGTGCCTCGCGTTGGCAGCGTCGTTCTGACCCGATAGCACCAGGATCTTCATGGCCGGAGAATGCGCGAGCAAGTCGCTGATCAGCTGGAAGCCCTCGTCAGGACGGTGGGGCATGGGGGGCAGGCCGAGATCGACCAGCGCGAGTTGCGGAGCTTCGTCGAGTTGCCTCAGCAGACTCACAGCATGGTGGCGCGAGTCGCTCACCATGACCTCGAAATCCCTTCCGAGAGCGTAGGAGAGGGTCTCGGTGATGAGTGGATCGTCGTCGACGATCAGCAGGCTGGGGTGGGCAGCTTCAGGCATGGGCTTCGATGCATTTCAGGAAGGCGCGCTCCAGCGACGCTTCCCCGTGGCGCTCGCACAATCCGCGAGGCGCGCCGGCGTAGGCCATCGTTCCCCCGTGGAGGACGGTGACGCGGTCGCAAACCTCCGCGACGTCGGTGAGCGAATGCGAGGTGAAAAGCAAGCTTCGCCCCTCGGCCTTGAGCTCGAGGAGCAGGTCCCTGGCGCACGCGCGCGCCTTGGGGTCCAGGCCGCTCATCGGTTCGTCGAGAACGTACAAGTCACGTTGCGAAAGAAAGCAGGCGGCAAGCCCCAGTTTCTGGGTCATGCCTTTCGAATAGGTGCGGACCGGCTTGTCGAGGGCGGCGACGTCCAGATCGAGCGCAGCGAACATCGCGCAAACGCGCTCCTCCTCGTATCGGCATCCGAACAGTCGCAGCATCATCGCTATGAACTCTCGACCGGTGAGAAAATAGGGTGCGGTAAAACGCTCGGGCAGGAACGCAAGGCGGGCGCGGGCCTGCGGTCGGCGGTGCGTGGTGCCGTGGATCTCGATCGCACCCGAATCGAGGTCGCAGAAGTCGAGCAGGCATTTGATCATCGTGGTCTTGCCGGCGCCGTTCACACCGGCCAGGCCCACGCACTCGCCCGAGTGAACGTCGAGATCGATCCCGCGCAGCACTTCGGCGCGGCCAAAGCTCTTGCTCACTCCGAGGAATCGAACCGACGGCTCGGGCATAAGTCAGCCCTTCGTGGGGAGGCGTCGATGATAGCGCAAAGACGGCGCTCTTTCACGGCGGAACTCCGGCTGCCGCGTGCGATCGCTCGAATGCGGTGCAAAACATGTTGTGGCGCGCCTTTCTGGGCTAGAATTCGCCCTTCGCGTAATTCCGAGCAGGACACCGTGGCGACAAGCAATCTGGTCGAGGTCCAGAACGTCACCTTCGGCTACGACGAGCGCCAGGTTCTGAAAGACATCAACCTCGTCGTTCCCCAAGGCAAGGTGGTCGCCATCATGGGCCTGTCCGGGTGCGGGAAAACGACGCTTCTTCGTCTGATCGGCGGAGCGCTCTTCCCCGACCGCGGCGAAGTTCGCGTCGCCGGCCGCGTCGTGAACAAGCTCGGCCATGACGCGCTCTTTGAGCTGCGGCGCAAGATGGGCATGCTGTTCCAGTTCGGAGCCCTGTTTACCGACATGTCCTCGTTCGACAACGTGGCGTTCCAGATGCGCGAGCACACGAACCTGCCCGAATCGATCATTCGCGACCTCGCGCTCATGAAGCTGCAGGCGGTGGGCTTGCGTGGCGCCGCCGGACTCATGCCTTCGGAACTCTCGGGCGGCATGGCGCGGCGCGTGGCGCTCGCGCGCTCGATCGCACTCGACCCGATGCTCATGATGTACGACGAACCGTTCACGGGGCTCGACCCGATCTCGCTCGGTGTCATAGGCCAATTGATCCGGCGGCTTAACGACTCCCTCGGTGCGACTTCGATCGTCGTGACCCACGACGTAGCCGAAGCGCTCGAGCTGGTCGACTACGTCTACTACATGTCCGCGGGAAAGGTCGAATTTCAAGGCACCCCGGATGAGGTGCGTGCGGCTGGACTTGCGTCCCTTCGCCAGTTCGTCTACGGCGAACCCGATGGGCCGGTCCCGTTCCATTATCCGGCGCTGGACTATCGGCAGGATCTGCTCGCCCAATGACAGGGCGCATCGCGGAGCTCCTGCGCGCGCTCGGCGCGCGCATCGTGAACAACTGGATCTGGCGCCTCGGGTTCGCGTGCCGCTTCCTGTGGTTCACGCTGAAGGAGTCGGGGGCGAGCTTTCGGCGCTTCCATCTTACGATTCGTGAAATCTATTTCACCGGTGTGCTGTCGCTCATCATCATTCTCGTGTCGGGGCTGTTCGTCGGGATGGTCCTGGGTCTGCAGGGTTACGACACCCTGGTGCGGTACGGTTCCTCTGAGGCGCTCGGGGTGCTCGTAAGCCTTTCTCTGGTTCGCGAGCTCGGCCCTGTCGTCGCGGGACTGCTCTTTGCCAGCCGCGCGGGGAGCGCGATCACCGCGGAGATCGGCCTGATGAAGGCGACCGAGCAGCTCTCCGCAATGGAGATGATGGCGGTGGACCCCATCGCCCGCGTGGTCGCGCCCCGCTTTTGGGCCGGGGTGATTTCAATGCCTCTTCTCGCGGCGCTATTTTCCGCGATGGGGGTGTTCGGCGGCTACCTCGTCGGCGTGCGGTTGATCGGCGTGGATGAAGGCTCGTTCTGGTCGCAGATGCAGGCCGCGGTGGATTTTCGCGAAGACGTCTTGAACGGCGTGATCAAGAGCCTGGTTTTCGGCGTGGCGGTGACCTGGATTGCGGTGTATGAGGGGTATGATGCGCCGCCGACTGCCGAAGGCGTGTCGGGGGCGACCACGCGCACGGTGGTCACTTCGTCGCTCGCGATCCTCGCGCTCGACTTTGTACTGACGGCACTGATGTTCAGAGGACACTAAGTCATGATGACGCGCAAAGAGTTGGACCTGTGGGTGGGGATTTTCGCGGTGATCGGCATCGGCGCGCTGCTGTTCCTGTCGCTCAAGGTGGCGAACCTCGCATCATTTTCGGCAGCGGATTCGTACCAGATCAGCGCCAAGTTCGAGAACATAGGCGGGCTGAAAGTCCGCGCGCCGGTGAAAAGCGCGGGCGTCGTCGTCGGCCGGGTCGGCGAGATCCGTTTCGACAACGACAGCTTCGAGGCCGTGGTGGCGCTGAACATCGACGGCCGCTATCAGTTTCCCAAGGACAGCTCCGCGAAGATCCTGACCTCGGGCCTGCTAGGCGAGCAGTACATCGGCCTCTCGCCCGGCGGCGATTCGGTCAACCTGAAAAGCGGCGATACCTTGAAACTCACGCAGTCCGCGGTGGTTCTGGAGAATTTGATCGGTCAGTTCCTGTACAATAAAGCCGCCGAGGGGGACGGCAAGAAGTAAGGATTGGAAGCCGACCGCGTGGCAAAGGCCAAGAAGCTGTGCGCGACGCTGCTGCTGGCGGGAACGCTGGCCGGCTGCGCCACTTCTGGGGGCAACCCGGCCGATCCCCTCGAGCCGCTCAACCGGGCGGTGTTCGGCTTCAACGATGCCGCGGACAGGGCGGTGATCAAGCCGGTTGCGAGAGCCTATCGCGCCGTGCTGCCGGGATTCGTCCGCACCGGTGTTTCCAATTTCTTTTCCAACCTCGAGGACATCTGGATTTCGGTCAATGACGTGCTGCAAGGTAAATTTCAGCAAGGGGTGGACGACTTCGGCCGTGTTCTTTTCAATTCGACGTTCGGGATCGCCGGCATTTTCGACTTCGCCTCCGGGTTGGGATTGCAAAAGCACAACGAGGATTTCGGCCAGACCTTGGGCTCCTGGGGCGTCGGCAGCGGCGCGTATCTGGTTCTGCCGATCCTCGGTCCCTCCACTATCCGCGACGGCTTCGGCTTGCTGCTCGATACCCAAGCCGACCTTGTTTTCCAGATCGACGGGGTTCCCGTGCACAACTCCCTCTACGCGACGCGCGCGATCGGCAACCGTGCCAACCTGCTCGATGCCTCGAGCGTTATCGAACAGGCTGCCCTCGACAAATACGCGTTCGTGCGTGATGCCTGGCTGCAGCGCCGGCGCAACCTCGTCCACGACGGTGATCCGCCGAGGGAACGTGAGGAACCGGATGATGAATCCACCAAGTAATCGGGTCGAAACGCCATGAAAATTTCTTTCTACTTGTTCTTGGCATTGCTGGTCCCCCTCGCGCAGGCGCAGCAGCTTGCGCCCGACGGCCTGGTGAAATCGATCACCGAGGAGGTCGTCGCGATCCTCAAGAAAGACCAGGACATTCAGGCAGGCGACTCGAAAAAGGCTGCCGACCTGATCGAGACCAAGATCGTCCCGCATTTCAACTTCATGCGCATGACCCGGATCGCCATGGGGCGCAACTGGCGGCTCGCCTCGCCGGAGCAGCAAAAGGATCTGGCCAGCGAATTCAAGACGCTGCTGGTTCGGACCTATTCAACGGCGCTCGCCAACTACCGCGACCAGCAGATCGATTACAAGCCCCTGCGCTCCAAGCCCGAGGATACCGAGGTCACCGTGAGATCCGACGTGAAGCAATCGGGCTCATCCCAGCCGGTTTCCATCGACTACGAGATGGAAAAGACTCCGAACGGGTGGAAGGTCTACGACGTCAAGGTCGGCGGGGTGAGCCTCGTCACGACCTACCGCGACACCTTCGCCAGTGAAGTTCGCGAGCGCGGCGTGGACGGTCTGATTAAATCGCTTGTCACGAAAAACCGCCAGCCAGAGCGTTCGAAAGCAGGCAAGACGTGATCCGGCTAGAGGGAGACTCGCTCATCCTCGAAGGCCCGGTGACGCTGGACAGCGTACCGGGGCTGGTCGGACCGGCGGAAGAACATCTGCGGCAGGGCGCGCGCGTCGTCGATTTCCGCAACGTAACCGAAGTCGATTCCGCCGCGGTGGCCCTCGCCTTGGAGTGGCTGCGTCGGGCCGCAGAACGCAAGACCGGGCTGCGCCTCGCCAACTTACCCGCTGCGATGCAGAACCTCGCCAAACTCTACGGAGTCTCCGAGCTGCTTCAGTCGGCCTCGAGCTGATTTTTCGCGCGAGCGACTCACCGGCATGCCTGCCGCGATCGAACTCCGCGACGTTCACAAGCGCTTCGGCGGGCTTCAGGCGCTCTCAGGGATCGACCTCGAGATCCCGCAGGGAGAGTTCTTCGGCTTGCTCGGACCCAATGGAGCCGGCAAAACCACCCTGATCAGTATTCTCGCGGGCCTCGCGCACGCCGACCGGGGTTCGGCCCGGGTGATGGGCCATGATGTGCGCGCCGACTACCGCGCCGCGCGCCGTTCCCTCGGGGTCGTCCCCCAGGAACTGGTATTCGATCCGTTCTTCACCGTGCGCGAGACCTTGCGCATCCAATCGGGCTATTTCGGAGTGCGCGACAACGGCGCGTGGATCGAAGAGGTGATGCAGCACCTCGACCTTGCCTCCAAGGCCGAGGTCAACATGCGCGCGCTCTCGGGCGGGATGAAGCGGCGGGTGCTCGTGGCGCAGGCCCTGGTGCACAAGCCGCCCGTGATCGTGCTCGACGAACCGACCGCGGGCGTCGACGTCGAGCTTCGCCAGGCGCTGTGGCAGTTCATCCGAAGACTCAACCAGGACGGCCACACCATCGTCCTGACGACGCACTACCTTGAGGAAGCCGAAGCGCTTTGCGAGCGCATCGCGATGCTGAAACAGGGGCGCGTCGTGGCGCTCGATTCCACCTCCAACCTGGTGAAGCGCGTGCACCACCTGTTTCTTCGGTTGCGTTTGGGCGGCGAGCTCCCCGGCGAACTCCGTCCCCTGGAGCACGGCAGCACCGCGGAAGTCCATATCCTGCGGTTAAAGGGCTACGAGGACGTCGAGCAGGCCCTCGCGTGCATTCGCAGGGCGGGCTGCCGCATCGAGGAAATGGAGCTGATGCAGCCCGACCTCGAAGACGCCTTCGTCGACGTGATGCAGCGCTCATGAGCGGATTCCCGACGCTGCTCTACAAGGAAGTGCTGCGTTTCTGGAAGGTGGGCACCCAGACGATAGGCGCTCCGGTGCTCAGCGCGGCCCTTTTCCTGTTCATCTTCAGCCACGTGATGGAAGGCCGGGTTCGGATGTACGACGCGGTTCCGTACGCGGCGTTCCTGGTTCCGGGCCTGGTGATGATGTCGGTGCTGCAGAATGCCTTTGCCAACAGCTCATCATCGCTCGTCCAGTCCAAGATGACGGGCAACATCATCTTCGTGCTGCTGCCGCCGCTTGCGTACTGGGAGTTCTTCGCCGCCTACGTACTGGCCGCGGTCGTGCGGGGAATGGTCGTGGGCGCGGCGGTGCTGATGGTGACGCTGCCCTTTGTCGAGATCGAATTTCGCCGTCCCCTGTGGATCGTCGCGTTCGCTTTCTCCGGAAGCGCCGTTCTGGGCTCGCTCGGGATGATCGCCGGAATCTGGGCCGAGAAAATCGACCAGGTCGCCGCCTTCCAGAACTTCTTCATCATGCCCCTCACGTTTCTTTCGGGGGTGTTCTACTCGATTCACTCGCTTCCCCCCTTCTGGCAAGGGCTCTCGCATTTCAACCCGTTTTTCTACATGATTGACGGATTCCGCTACGGTTTCTTCGGCGTCTCGGACGTCAACCCGTTTCGGAGCCTGGCCGTCGTGGGGGCTTTTCTGGCTTTGGTTTCCGGAATGACGCTCGCGATGCTCAAGAGCGGTTATAGACTGAGGCATTAGCATGGTGACGCCCGAGCAGGTTCAGAGCTACATCGAGAAAGGGCTGAGGTGCAGCGAGGTGCGCGTCGTGGGCGACGGAGAGCACTTCGAGGCGCTCGTCGTGAGCGAAGCATTTCGCGGCAAGAACCGCGTGCAGCGCCATCAGCTCGTCTATGCGGCGCTCGGGGAGCGCATGCGCGGGGAGATTCATGCGCTGTCGATGCGCACCCTCACCCCCGAAGAAGCGGCGGATGGATAGGCTCATCATCCAGGGAGGAGTGCCACTCTCGGGCGAGATCCGCGTTTCAGGCGCGAAGAATGCGGCGCTGCCGCTCATGTGCGCGGGCTTGCTCACAAGCGAGGAACTCACGCTCTCCAACGCGCCGCACCTGAGGGACGTGAGCACCATGCTCCGGCTGCTCGCGCAGATGGGCGTGGAAGTCTCCCTCGATGACCGCTTGGGCCTGTCCCTCAGGGCGGAGCGCCTGTCCGAACCGCTCGCTCCCTACGACCTGGTGAAGACCATGCGCGCCTCGATTCTGGTTCTCGGGCCGCTCCTCGCGCGCTGCGGCGAGGCCCGGGTGTCGCTCCCCGGAGGGTGCGCCATCGGGGCGCGCCCGGTGGACTTGCATATCAAGGGACTTGAAGCTCTAGGCGCCGAGATCTCGGTCGAGCAAGGTTACATTTCGGCGAAAGCGAAGCGGCTCAAAGGAGCACGCATCCTCACAGACCTCGTCACCGTAACCGGAACGGAAAACCTCATCATGGCAGCCTGCCTTGCCGAGGGCACGAGCGTGATCGAAAACGCCGCACGCGAGCCGGAAGTGGTGGACCTCGTGCACTGTCTTTCGGCGATGGGCGCGCGGATAAGCGGCGCAGGTACCGACACGATTACGATCGAGGGAGTGAGAAGCCTGCACGGGGCGACGCACCGCATCATGGCCGATCGCATCGAGACCGGAACCTTCCTCACTGCAGCCGCGGCGACGGGGGGGCGCGTCACGCTGCGCGGCACGGATGCCGGAACCCTCGAGGCGGTACTCGAAAAACTTCGCGAGGCGGGCGCCGAGCTGCAAACGGGGAGCGAAACGATTTCCCTCGCCATGCCGGGGAGGCCCAAGGCGGTCAATGTCCGGACCGCTCCCTATCCGGCGTTTCCAACCGACATGCAGGCACAGGTGATGGCGCTCGACGCGGTCGCCGAGGGTACTGCCTCGATCACCGAAACCATTTTCGAGAACCGGTTCATGCATGCCCTGGAAATGCAGCGTCTCGGCGCCGACATCGAGATCTCGGGAAACACCGCAATCGTGCGCGGAGTCGGTAAGCTGCAAGGCGCGACCGTCATGGCGACCGACCTGCGGGCGTCGGCGAGCCTCGTCATCGCGGGTCTGGTTGCCGAAGGCGAAACGAGAGTCGACCGGATCTATCACCTCGATCGCGGTTACGAGTGCATCGAAGAGAAGCTCGCGCAGCTCGGCGCGCGCATCAAGCGGGCTCATTGAACTGCGAAACCGCCCAAGGATGCGGAACCGTTCCGGAATCTTCGGAACATCATGAAAAATAAGGTTTTCCTTCGCGATCTTCGCGTTCTTTGCGGTAAAATCTTTTTTTTGCCGATTCAACCGTGATCACCCTCGCGCTCTCCAAGGGTCGGATTTTCGACGAGACGCTGCCGCTGCTCGCCGCGGCGGGAATACGCCCGCTCGATGATCCCGATACGTCGCGAAAGCTTATTTTGCGCACTAGCCTCCGCGATCTGCGGCTGCTCATCGTGCGCGCTTCCGATGTCCCGACATACGTTCAATACGGGGCGTCCGAGCTCGGGGTCGCGGGCAAGGACGTGCTGCTCGAGCACGGCGGCGAGGGCTTGTACCAGCCCCTCGACCTCGGCATCGCATCGTGCCGCATGATGGTCGCAGTTCCCGAAGGCTTCGATTACGCGCTCGCCGTGCGCCAGGGCGCGCGTCTGCGCGTGGCGACCAAGTACATGCAGACCGCGCGCGAGCACTTCGCTGCCAAGGGCGTGCACGTCGATCTGATCAGGCTCTACGGTTCGATGGAACTCGCGCCGCTCGTGGGTCTCGCCGACGCGATCGTCGATCTGGTTTCCAGTGGCGATACGCTGCGCGCCAATCGCCTGCGCGCAGTCGAGGAGATCCGGCCGATCAGCGCCCGCCTCATCGTCAACCAGGCGGCGCTCAAACTCAAGCGCGACGCGATCCAGCCGCTCCTCGACCAGTTCGCGAAAGCCGCGGGAACGCATGCCTGAGATCGCCCGGCTTTCGACGACGGAAGCTGATTTCGACACGCGCCTCAAGGCGCTGACTTCGTTCGACGCCACGTTCGACGAGGAAGTCGAGGGCAAGGTCGCGGAGATTTGCAAGAATGTGCGCGACCGTGGCGACGCCGCAGTCCTGGAGTACACCGAACGTTTCGATTACGTGAAAGCGACGCGGGTCCCCGAACTCGAGTTGCCTCGCGCCGCGCTCGAAAAAGCCCGCGCGGGGCTAGTGCGCGCGCAGCGCGGAGCGCTGGAACAGGCCGCGGCACGCATCCGCAAGTACCACGAGCGACAGCTCGCGAAGTCGTGGCAATTCACCGAAGCGGACGGCACGACGCTCGGCCAGCTCGTGACGCCGCTCGACCGTGTCGGCCTGTACGTACCCGGTGGCAAGGCAGCCTATCCCTCGTCGGTCCTGATGAACGCCATCCCGGCCAAAATCGCCGGTGTCCGCGAGCTCATCATGTGCGTGCCGACGCCGCGCGGCGAGCGCAACCCGCTCGTTCTTGCGGCGGCCGCGATCGCCGGCGTCGACCGCGTGTTCGCGATCGGCGGCGCTCAGGCGATTGCCGCGCTTGCCTACGGGACCCAGACGATTCCGCAGGTGGACAAGATCGTCGGTCCGGGCAACGCTTACGTGACAGCGGCCAAGCGCCGCGTGTTCGGTACCGTGGGCATCGACATGATTTCAGGCCCGACCGAGATCCTCGTGATCTGCGACGGTGCGACCGAACCGGACTGGATCGCGATGGACCTTTTTTCGCAGGCCGAACACCATGAGACTTCCCAAGCCATCCTTATTTCGCCCGACGGGGGATTCATCGAGCGCGTGGAGGAAAGTATCGGACGATTGCTTGCAGATACGTCGCGTGCGGAGATCATCGAGAAGTCACTGCGCGGACGGGGGGCGCTTATCAAAGTTGAGAACCTCGACGAGGCATGCGAAATCGCCAACCGGATCGCTCCCGAACACTTGGAACTCTCGGTTGCGAATCCGAGAAAATGGCTGAAAAAAATCCGCCACGCCGGCGCGATTTTCCTCGGGCCCTATACCTCGGAGGCTCTGGGAGATTATTGCGCCGGGCCAAACCACGTCTTGCCGACTTCGCGCACGGCGAGGTTTTCTTCGCCGCTTGGCGTGTACGACTTCCAGAAGCGCTCGAGCATCATCTCGGTCTCGCGCAAGGGCGCGCAAAAACTCGGGCAACTCGCCATGACGCTCGCGAACGGTGAGGGATTTCAGGCGCACGCGCGTTCGGCCGAGCTCAGATTGGGAAAAACGCTCAAGGGCAAGATGTGAGCGCCGGGCCGGAAAAGATCATCCGCGACGATATTCGGGCGCTCACCGCCTATCACGTCCAGCCGGCGCAGGGCATGGTGAAACTCGACGCGATGGAGAACCCGTACCGGCTGCCGGAGCCGCTGCGCCGCGAGATCGGCGAGGTCGTGGCAAACGCCGAGATCAATCGCTATCCGGATCCGACTGCCCCCGCTTTGATGAAGCGCCTGCGCGACGTGATGGGGATTGGGCCGGAGTACGGCGTCCTGCTCGGCAACGGCTCGGACGAAATCATTCACATCATCACCCAATGCGTCGCACGCCCTGGAGCCGTGGTGCTCGCGCCCCGGCCCTGTTTCTTCATGTTCAGTCAGTATGCGCAGTTCGTGGGATTGCCCTATATCGGCGTACTCCTCAAGCCCGACTTCACGCTCGATGCCGGCGCATTTTTGCGCGCCTTGGGCGAGCACCAGCCTGCGGTGGTCTTCATCGACTACCCAAACAATCCCTCGGGAAAGCTGTTTTCGGAGGAGGCCATTGCGCAGATCGTCGCTGCGGCTCCTGGGCTGGTGGTGATCGACGAGGCCTACAACCCCTTCGCGCGCAAGACCTTTATGACGCGGTTGGCGGAATTTCCGAATCTGGTGGTGATGCGCACTCTGTCGAAGCTCGGGCTCGCCGGCATCCGGCTCGGCTACGCCGTGGGGAGGCCGGAGTGGATCCGCGAATTCGACAAAGTACGCCCCCCCTACAACGTCAACACGCTGACCCACTTGGTCGCCGAGCGCGTTCTCGCGCACTATGACGTGCTCGACGCGCAGGCGCGCAGCATCAACGCGGAGCGCGAGCGTCTAAGCGGCGAGCTGCGCAAGCTGCCCGACGTAACCGTTTTTCCAAGCGACGCGAATTTCATCCTGGTTCGCGTCCCGGACGCCGCCACTGTATTCGAAGGCATGCGGCGCCGCGGCGTGCTGGTCAAGAACCTGCATACCGGCGTGCCGCTGCTCGATCATTGCGTCCGACTCACCATCGGGACGCCGGAGGAAAATCGGCGATGTCTTGCCGCGTTCGCGCAAGCGCTCGCCGAGGGCTGATTTCGTGTAGGCTATCGCGCTGAAGCTCTACCGCAATGCCCCCGCGCGCCGCAACCGCCGACCGCAAGACCACCGAGACGCAGATCGCCCTTTCGGTCAATGTCGACGGCAGCGGACGGGCAAGCCTTGCGACCGGTATTCCGTTTCTCGATCACATGCTCGACCAGGTTGCGCGCCACGCGATGCTCGATCTCGATATTCGGGCAAAGGGCGACCTGCAGGTGGACGCGCATCACACGGTCGAAGACGTCGGGATCACACTGGGCCAGGCGGTGGCACGCGCCGTCGGCGACAAGAAAGGCATCCGGCGCTACGGGCATGCCTACGTACCGCTCGACGAGGCGCTGTCACGCGTCGTGATCGATTTCTCCGGCCGGCCCGGCCTCGAGTACCACGTCCAGTTCAAGCGCGCGCTGATCGGCGAGTTCGACGTGGATCTGGTGCAACAATTCTTTCAGGGGTTTGCCAACCACGCGCAGGTGACGCTGCATATCGACAACCTGCGCGGCGACAACGCGCACCATCAGTGCGAAACGATGTTCAAGGCGTTCGCGCGGGCTCTGCGCATGGCGCTGGAGCCGGATCCGCGCGCGGAAGGGACCATCCCATCCACGAAGGGCACGCTCTAGGCTCTTTTCCGACTGACCCTGTAATGCGCGTCGCGGTTGTCGATTACGGCATGGGGAATCTCCACTCGGTTTCCAAAGCAGTGGAGCATGTCGCGCCGCACGCGAGGGTCGAGGTGACCTCCGATCCGGCGCGCGTGGCGGGCGCCGATCGGGTCGTATTTCCGGGCCAGGGCGCGATGCCAGATTGCATGCGTGAGCTGGACGCGCGTGGGTTGCGTCCAGCGGTCCTCGACGCCGCCCGCAGCCGGCCGTTTCTGGGAATCTGCATCGGGCTTCAGATGCTCTTCGAGCGCAGCGACGAAGGCGGTGTGGCCGGACTCGCGCTCCTTCCGGGGGCGGTGCGTTGTTTCCCCGCCGAAGCCATGGTCGGCCCTGAAGGACACAAGCTCAAGGTTCCTCACATCGGCTGGAACCGCGTGAAACAGGCCGCACGGCACGCCCTGTGGTCGGGCATCGAGGACGGCACGCGCTTCTATTTCGTCCACAGCTACTTTCCGCAGACGAGTGAGGCCGAACTGGTGCGGGGCACCACCGACTACGGCCTCTCCTTTACCTGCGCGGTGGCACGGGATAATGTTTTTGCGGTACAGTTCCACCCCGAAAAAAGCGATATTGCGGGCCTGCGCTTACTCGCCAACTTCCTCAACTGGAATCCCTGAATCTTCCCATCGGCCGTCCCGGGTTGCCCTGGGCTTTGCGCTGTTCCCCGACTCAATGCTGATCATTCCGGCGCTTGACATCAAGGACGGACACTGCGTCCGCCTGAAACAGGGAAAGATGAGCGACGCCACGGTGTTCTCGGAAGATCCCGTCGGCATGGCCAAGCATTGGAAAGCTCAAGGCGCGCGCCGGCTGCATCTCGTCGATCTGAACGGCGCGGCGGCCGGCAAGCCCAAGAACGAGAGCGTCATCCGCGCGATTGTGCAGGCGCTCGGGGATTCCCCGCCCGTGCAACTGGGCGGGGGCATCCGCGACCTGGACACGATCGAGCACTATCTCGACCTCGGGATCAGCTACATCATCAT
>WNGH01001403.1_pt1 | contig 41864 bp, 43 predicted proteins | sample 5400631 | NCBI WGS metagenome assembly WNGH01 (sample SAMN13153373, study PRJNA577476) | soil metagenome | isolation source: 115 cm soil or saprolite under Garry oak tree replicate 1 | place: USA:California | collected 2016-06-15 | reverse complement strand
CCTCGGCGCCGAGACCATCATCGTGAGCGGGCTCCAGCCCGGTGAGCTTGTCGTCACCGACGGCCAGCTCCGCCTTCGCCCCGGCAGTAAAGTCGATATCAAGGGACAATGAACCCCGAGCTGTACATCAGGCGTCCCGTCCTCACGACGCTTTTGATGGCGGCGATCCTCATCTTCGGCATCATGGCCTACCGCCTGCTGCCGGTGAGCGACCTGCCCAACGTTGACTTCCCGACGATCCAGGTGCAGGCGACGCTGCCCGGTGCCAGCCCCGAGACCATGGCGTCGGCGGTCGCGACACCGCTCGAGAAACAGTTCACCACGATCGCCGGCATCGATTCGATGACGTCGTCGAGCGCGCAGGGCCTGACCGCCATCACCATCCAGTTCTCGCTCGACCGCTCCATCGACGGTGCCGCCCAGGACGTGCAAGCGGCCATCGCCAAAGCGGCCCCGCTGCTGCCGCCCCAGATGCCGACGCCGCCCGTGTACCAGAAGGTGAACCCGGCCGACCAGCCGGTCATCTATCTGTCGCTGTCGTCGCCGACCCAGCCGCTCTACGTCGTCGACGAGTACGCGCAGACCAACCTGGGCCAGCGGATCTCCACGATCAGCGGCGTGGCCCAGGTCCAGGTGTTCGGCTCGCAGAAGTACGCGGTCCGCGTCCAGGTGGATCCGCGCGAGCTGGCCGCCCGCGGCATCGGCATCGACGAGGTGCAGAGCGCCGTCGCGCAGGCCAACGTGAACAAGCCGACCGGGACGCTCTACGGCCAGCACCAGTCGTTCGTCGTCCAGGCCACCGGCCAGCTCACCGACGCCGCCGCCTATCGACCGTTGATCGTCACCTACCGCAACGGCTCGCCGGTGAGGCTCGAGCAGCTCGGCCGTGTCATCGACAGCGTGCAGACCGACAAGGTGGCGTCCTGGTACAACGACGAGCGCGCGGTGATCCTGGCCATCCAGCGTCAGCCCGGTACCAACACCGTCGAGGTCGTCGATGCGATCCGCGCGCTGCTGCCGAAGTTCCGCCAGGAGCTGCCGGGCTCGGTGAATCTCAACGTGCTCTACGACCGGTCGGTGGCCATCCGCGAGTCCGTGAGCGACGTGCAGTTCACGCTCGGCCTGGCCATCGCGCTGGTCGTCATGGTCATCTTCCTGTTCCTGCGCAACGTCTCGGCCACGATCATCCCCAGCCTGGCCGTGCCGATGTCGCTGGTCGGCACGTTCGCCGTCATGTACGCGCTCGGCTACACGATCGACATCATCTCGCTGATGGCGCTCACGCTGTCGGTCGGCTTCGTCGTGGACGACGCCGTGGTCGTGCTCGAGAACATCGTGCGCCACATGGAAGAGGGCATGCCGCGGACGGAGGCGGCCCTCAAGGGATCGAAGGAGATCGCCTTCACCATTCTCTCGATGACCCTGTCGCTGGCCGCGGTGTTCATCCCCATCCTGTTCATGGGCGGCGTGGTCGGCCGGCTCCTGCACGAGTTCGCCGTGGTCATCGGCGCCGCCGTGCTGGTCTCCGGCGTGGTCTCGCTCACGCTCACGCCCATGCTGTGCAGCCGCTTCCTCAAACCGCCGGCCGAGTCGCACAACCGGCTGTTCATGCTCTCCGAGCGGTTCTTCGACGGCATGCTCCACGTCTACGACACGAGCCTGCGCTGGGTGATGATCCATCGGTGGGTGACGGTCGTGAGCTTGATCATCAGCCTTGCCGTCACGGCCTGGGCCTTCCGTACCATCCCGAAGGGCTTCATTCCCAACGAGGACACCGGCCAGATCTTCGCGTTCACCGAGGCCGCGCAGGACATCTCGTTCGACGCCATGCGGGAGAAGCAGCAGGCGGTCGCGGCGATCGTGCAGAAGGATCCCTACGTCGAGCAGTTCATGTCGTCGATCGGCGCCGGCGGCGTCAACATCGTGCCCAACACCGGCCGCCTGTTCATCCGCCTCAAGCCGCACGACCAGCGGCCGCCGGTGGAGCAGATCATCCAGGAGCTGCGGCCGAAGCTGGCCACGGTGCCCGGGATCAATGTCTATCCGCAGGTGCTGCCCACCATCCGCATCGGCGGCCAGCTGACGAAGGCGCTCTACCAGTACACGCTCCAGAGCACGGATCTGACCGAGCTGTACCACTGGGCGCCGATCCTCTTCGAGCGCATGCGCGCGCTGCCCGACTTCACCGACGTGAACACGGATCTCCTCATCACGAGCCCGCAGATCCGCGTGGACATCGACCGCGACCGCGCCTCGGCCATGGGCGTCACCGCCGACCAGATCGAGGTGGCGCTGGGCGCCGCCTACGGCGCGACGCAGGTCTCCACGATCTACACGCCGGCGAACCAGTACTGGGTGATCCTCGAGCTCGATCCCGCCTATCAGCGTGATCCGAGCCAGTTGCCGCGGCTGTACGTGCGCTCGTCGCAGGCCAAGCTGGTGCCGCTCGACGCGGTCGCCCGCCTGACGCCCGCGCTGGGGCCGCTCACCGTCAACCACCTGGGCCAGCTCCCGTCGGTCACGATCTCGTTCAACCTCAAGGAAGGCGTCTCGCTCAGTCAGGCGGTGTCGCAGATCCAGCAGGTCGTGCGCGAGGTGCGCGCGCCGGCCACGCTCTTCGGGAGCTTTCAGGGCACCGCCCAGGCGTTCCAGGCCTCGCTGAAGGGCCAGGGCCTGCTCCTGCTGATCACCGTGCTCGTGATCTATCTCGTGCTGGGCATCCTCTACGAGAGCTTCATCCACCCGCTGACGATCCTGTCCGGCCTGCCGTCCGCGGCGGTGGGCGCGCTGCTGACGCTGATGCTGTTCCGGGCCGAGCTGAACGTCTACGGCTTCGTCGGCATCATCATGCTGGTCGGCATCGTGAAGAAGAACGCGATCATGATGATCGACTTCGCCCTCGAGGCCGAGCGCGGCGGCATGACTCCGGCCGAGGCCATCTACAAGGGCTGCCTGCTGCGCTTCCGCCCGATCATGATGACGACGATGGCCGCGCTGCTCGGGACGCTGCCCATCGCGCTCGGCGTGGGCGCCGGCGGCAGCGCCCGGCGGCCGCTCGGGCTGGCCGTGGTCGGCGGGCTCGTCCTCTCGCAGCTCCTGACGCTCTACATCACGCCCGTCATCTATCTCTACATGGAGTCGTTCCAGCAGAAGCTGCGCGCCGGCCGCGGAGAAGTCGCTCACCGTCCGGTCCCCGCGGTACGATAGATCGTCGTGAGCCTGGAGCAGCAGCTCGCCGAAACGCTGACCCGCGCCATCCGCGAGAAGGATCAACGGACGGCCGACGTGGTCCGCATGCTGAAGACGAAGGTCACCGAGCGGCGGACGGCCAAGGGGTTCGCCGGCACGGTGGACGACGCTGTCATCCTCGACGTCATCGGCGCCTACCGCAAGCAGCTCCAGAAAGCGGTCGCCGAGTACGAGAAGCTCGGCGGCGAGCGGGCGGCTGCCCAGATCGCTCAGCTCCGGTACGAGATCGAGTTCTGTGAACGCTACCTGCCCCGGGGCATCGACGAGAACGCATTGCGGGCTCTGGTGAAGGAGCGCATCGGCGCGCTCGGGATCAGCGACGGCAAGCAGGCTGGCCGGCTCGTTGGCGACGTGATGAAGACCCACAAGGGCCAGGTCGACGCCGCCGACGTCAAGCGCGTCGCCGAGGAATTGCTCCGGGGTTGATGCCCTGCGGCACGCACTAGCCGTGGCCGGCGCGGCCGCGTTGCTGGCGGGCTGCGCCCCGAACCTCACGCCGGCGCAGTTGCGAGCCTGGGACGCCTTTCAGGATTGCCGCGCGCTGGCGCCCGGCGCCACGATCTCCCAGCTCCCGCCCCAGGGAGGCGTGCGCTTCAGGTCCCCCGACGAGCAGCGAGACATCATGGCTCGCTGCCTGAACGAGCGCCATGGCTACAGCAGCCGCTGACCGTTGCGGCCGTCGGCGGGGGCTCGTCGTGCTGGCGGTGGCGGCGCTCCTCGCCGGCTGCAGCGCCTCGACGGCGGCGACGGGCGGGCAGGTCGCCGTGCCCATGCAGATCCTCAACACGATGACGCTGGTCAACGTGCAGGTGAACGACTCGCACTATCACGCGGTGTTCCTGCTCGACACCGGGGCCAACCTGACCGTGCTGACGCCACTCTACGCCGGGCGGCTCGGCATCGCCGTGCCCGACAACGCGCGGCGGAAGACCATCCGCGCCGTGGGTGGCGCCCCGCACTCGATTCCCCTCGTCAAGGTCGCGCGGCTCGCAGTGGGCGACGCCGTCGTCGAGAGCATGGACGTCGGAGTCTACGAAGCCTTCCCGCAGTCGCGGGCGATCGACGGAATCCTTGGCGCCGACTTCCTGAACCGATTCAACCTTACGCTCGACCGCACCAACGGTCGCCTGCTACTGCACCCGGTCGGCCGCTGACCCGCCGAGGTATCGCTGCGTGAGCGCGTCGGCGTAGCGCTCGAGCCGCCGATGCATCTCGCGCATGGCGGCCTCGGCGGCGGCCCGGTCCTCGGCCGTGCGGATGTGCTTCAGGATCGCTCCCTTGGTCTCGCCGGCCTCTTCCTTCTCGACCATCTCGTGGACGTAGTAGTTCATCCCGCCCCACTCGGGCCGGACGCCGTAGTGCTGGACGAGGGCCTTGCCCACGGTCTGGGAGATCTCGACCACCTCTTCCTCGATGAGCGCGGTGGCGCAGAGCGACGCGCTCCACGGCAGCTCGTGGGCCATCGTCTTGAAGTAGTCGACGATCGCTGCCATCTCGGGAATCGGCGTGATCGTCGCGTAGACACTGCGGGGGTACCCGAGATCGTCCCCGATCCGACGATACAGCTCGTCGTGATCGGGCGTGCCGCCCACCTTGCCCTCGAAGTAGCCGAGGTCCTCGACCAGCAGATGGCGCGCGCAGTCCTTCCGCACGTCCAGGTCGTCGCAGCGCGCGTGGATGCCGCTGAAGATGCGCGGGAACCAGGCGATGAGCAGGTAGTGCTGCGAGAGATGGACCCAGGCCTGCGCCGTGGGCAGCGCGCCGGAGGCGAAGCGCTTGAAGTACTCCGAGCGGCGGAAGGGGCTTCGCGCCACCAGCTCGGAGGTCACGCCCTCGAACCACTCCTCGTTGGTCATCGACGTTCCTCCGGGAACAGGCGGTCGAGAGCGCGATGGTACACCGCGAGGTCGTCGGCGGTGAAGAGCACGAACCGCACCTCGGCGATCGCATGGCCGCCGCCACGAAGGAACGCCGCCGTCGTGCCGAGAGCGACGCCGGCGGCGCGCTCGATCGGAAAGCGATAGGCGCCTGTCGAGATCGACGGAAACGCGATCGTCCCCAGTCCGTGCTCGGCGGCCAGCCGCAAGCTGTTGCGATAGGCCGCGGCCAGCAGGTCGTCCTCGCCGCGGCGCCCGCCCGACCACACCGGCCCGACGGTGTGGATCACGAAGCGCGCGGGCAGCCGCCCGCCGGGCGTGATGACGGCCTCGCCGGTCGGACAGCCGCCTTGCCGCGCCACGATCCGCTTGCACGCCTCGAGGATGTCGGGGCCGCCCCGACGATGGATCGCACCGTCCACGCCTCCGCCGCCGAGCAGCGTGGAGTTGGCGGCGTTCACGATCGCGTCGACGCGCTGCTCGGTGATATCGCCGGTGTCGAGAGTGAGGCGTGCCCCTCCGATCTGCAGCGTCATGACGGGGTCAAGAGATAGCACGTCCTGGGGTATCTTTCGATCACGCGAGGAGGCCCGTATGCGCGAGTACCTGAAAAAGGCCGTGCCCCGTCCCCCCGAGGACGACGCCGCCGTCCGCCAGACCGTGAGCGAGATCCTGGGCGCTGTCCGCGAGCGCGGCGACAAGGCCGTGCGCGAGTGGTCGGAGCGGCTCGACCGGTGGGCGCCGCCGGCCTTTCGGCTGTCGCAGTCCGAGATCGAGTCGGCCATCGGGCGAGTGAGCGTCGAGGACCGGCGCGTCATCGATTACTGTCGCGACCAGATCGCGGCGTTCGCCCGGCGCCAGCGCGAGAGCCTTCGCGAGTTCGACGTGGAGCTGCAGCCGGGTGTCCACCTGGGCCAGCGGCTCATCCCGGTCCAGTCGGTCGGCGCGTACGTGCCGGGCGGCCGCTACCCTCTGGTCGCCTCGGCGCTGATGAGCATCGTGACCGCCAAGGTGGCCGGCGTCGAGCGCATCGTCGCCTGCTCGCCGCCGACGCCGCCCGACACGACGCCACGCTCCATCTACCCGGCGACGTTGTACGCGATGTTCGCCGCCGGCGCGGATGAGATCTACTGTATCGGTGGCGTGCAAGCCCTCGGCGCCATGGCCTTCGGCACCGAGACCGTGCCTTCCGTCGCCATGGTCGTCGGCCCGGGCAACCAGTACGTGGCGGAAGCCAAGCGTCAGATCTTCGGCAGCGTCGGCATCGACCTGCTGGCCGGGCCGACCGAGATCCTGGTCATCGCCGACGACAGCGCCGATGCCGGCGTCGTCGCGTGCGACCTCCTGGGTCAGGCCGAGCACGGCCCGACCTCGCCGGCGATCCTCATCACGACGTCGCGCGCGCTCGGCGAGGCCGTCGTCTACGAGTGCGAGCGTCAGATCCCCACTCTCGGCACGCGCGAGGTCGTCCGCGAAGCATGGGACAGGAACGGTGAGGTGATCGTGGTCGGGTCGGACGAGGAGGCAGCCGCCCTCGCCGACGAGTACGCCCCCGAGCACCTCGAAGTCCAGACCCGAGACCTCGACTGGTACCTCGGCCGGCTCCGCAACTACGGCTCGCTCTTCCTCGGCGAGGAGTCGACCGTCGCCTACTCCGACAAGACGATCGGCCCGAACCACATTCTGCCGACCGGGCGGGCGGCCCGCTACACGGGCGGGCTCTGGGTCGGCAAGTTCATCAAGACCGTGACCTGGCAGCGCCTCAGCCGGGAAGCGAGCGGCCGGATCGCACCCACGGTGGCCCGGCTCTGCGAGATCGAAGGCATGCTGGCACACAAGGCCACGGCCGACCTCCGGGAGGAGCGCTACCGATAGGCAGGTTCCGGCCGGGGCGGGAGTTATCCTGGGCCAATGAGAATCCTCCTCGTCCTAGCCTTGCTCCTGCTGGTCGTAACGCCGGGATTTGCGTTCGACCTGAAGAGCCCAGCGTTCGGCGAGAACGCTTCGATTCCCCGCACTTATAGCTGCGACGGGCCGGATCGCTCGCCCCCGCTTCGCTGGTCCAATCCTCCGGCCGGAGCGAAGAGCTATGCGCTCGTGGTCGAGGACCCCGATGCTCCGTCCGGAACGTGGGTCCACTGGGTTCTCTACCGCATCCCAGCCGGTACTCGGCAGCTCCCAGAGGGCGTACCTGGGAGGGACACCGTGGCCGGTGCCGGTACCCAGGGGGTGAACGACTTCAAGAAGGTCGGCTGGGGCGGGCCCTGCCCCCCGCCGGGATCAGCCCATCGCTACGTCTTCACCCTCTATGCCCTGGACAGTGAGCTGACCCTGCCCCCGGGGACGTCCAGGAGTGATCTTCGGGCCGCCATGGACGGTCATGTCCTGGGACAGGCCGAGCTGACCGGCCGCTTCCAGAATCGCCGCAGCCGCTAAGCCCCGGCTGGCGTTCGACCTCGGGATGGGGTAGTCTCTGCGCGTCTGGCGCGACGTGCGGTCGACGGCTGGCCGCCTCGGCGAGCCCGCGTCTCCACGCTTCTTCCGCCGACGGAGACGTGACGAACACGCGGAAGACCGAGGTGCGCCAGATGGCCGTGAAGCTCTTTGTCGGTGGCCTCTCCTTCTCGACGTCGAGCGATCGTCTTCGCGAGGTCTTCGCCGCCCACGGCAGCGTCGAATCGGCTCGCGTCGTGACCGATCGCGACACCGGCCGGTCGCGCGGCTTCGGCTTCGTCGAGATGGCCAGTGAGCAGGACGCTCAGCAGGCCGTGTCACGCCTCAACGGTCAGGACGTCGACGGTCGCCAGATCAAAGTCGAAGTGGCCAAGCCCTCGGAGCGCGGCGGTGGCGACCGAGGCGGCCCGCGCGGCGGCAGCGGCCGCGGCGGGCGCTGGTAACCGGCCATGCATGTCTATGCCGTGTCCACACCGCGTGACAAGGGCTGGCGCTGGCGCATCATGAATGCGGCCGGGGAGTGCGTGGAGGAATCGCGCACACGCTTCGCGACGATCAGCGTGGCGGTCGCCGAGGGCACCCGGCGACTGGCTGCGATGAAGACGGTCGACCGCTCCGTGCCGCGGAATCCGTACCGGCTGACGACGCACCTGCGTTCCCGCTGACCGCACCCGCGCTGACCGCTCGGGTTCAGCGCGCCCCGAACCGCAACACGATCATCACGCCAGCGACCATCAGCACCGTCGCCACACCGATCCGCCAGGTCACTCGCTCGAGGTCGCGCAGGAACACCGCGGCCAGCACCACCGCGAAGATCGAATGCGAGTTCGTGAGCGGCGAGACCACGGCCACGCTGCCGCGGGCCAGCGCCCGCCACATCGTCACGTAGGCGAATCCCTCGGCCACGCCCGCGCACATTAGCAGCTTGAGCCCGAGTCGGTCGACGCGCAGCTCGCGCCGCGCGGCGATGAGCGCGTAGGTCCACATGAGGGTCACCGACGTCGCGGTGGACACCGCGGCGGCCAGCACCGGATCGGTAAAGTCCAGAAACCCGTACCGCGTGACGTTGTCCCGCACGGCGAACCCGAATGCGGCCAGCCCGGCGAACACGAGATCGCGGCGCCGCCAGCTCCGATCGCCGGGCGGGCGCGCGGACAGCAGGGTGCCGCCTACGACGATCGCACCTGCCCCGATCAGGAGCAGCCACGACGGCCGTTCGCCGAGGAAGAGGATGGCGAGCACGACCGAAACGAGGGGCGCAGTGGCGCCGATGGCATAGGTGCGCGCGACGCCGACGCGGTCGATGCCGGTGAAGAGCGCCAGCCGGGCGAGCCCGGGCGCGATCACGCCGGCCACGACGAAGGGCAGGATGCGCGGAGTCAGCAGGCCGTCGAGCGACGTCGTGGACAGCGTCACCGTCCAGACGACGGCCGTCGTGAACGTGACCGACAGCACCGCCGCCGGCAGCGGATCGACGTACTGGAGCGCGCGCTTGAGGAAAATGCCGGCGACCCCGAAGCCGAACGCCGCCGACAGCGCCAGGAGCGGCGTCAATCGCTAGGAGACGCCCTCGACGACGATCACCCTCGTCTTGGCCGACTTCATCCGCATCGCCTTGGGGCCGCGATACTCCTCGGAGTCGTGCCAGCGTCGCGCCTGCTCCACCGACGGGAACTCGAGCATGACCAGACGCTTGGGCTGCCAGCCGCCCTCGAGCGAGTGCACGGTGCCACCCCGGGCGAGGAATTTCCCGCCGTACTTCTGGACGGTGCCCGGGACCTGCTTGCGGTACTCCTCGAACACGATCGGATCGGTGACGTCGACTTCGGCGATCACGTAGCCGGGCATGGGGCCTCCTATTTTTGAGCGCGCTGGTAGATGAGACGCAGGCCTTCGAGCTTGAGGTCGGCGTTCAGGTGCTGGATGCTGCTGGCCACGTCGGCCATCAGCAAGGCGAGGCCGCCGGTGGCCACGACGGTCGCATCCGCGGCGAGCTCGCTGCGCATGCGCCCGACGATGCCGTCGATGAGCCCGGCGAACCCGTAGACGATTCCCGACTGGATGTTGGTGACCGTGTCGCGTCCGATCGCGTGCTCGGGCCTCACCAGCTCCACGCGGTAGAGACGCGCGGCTCGCGTCAGCAGCGCGTCGGCGGCGATCGCGATGCCGGGCGCGATGGCCCCGCCGACGAAGCGGCCGCGGCCGTCGACGCAGTCGAAGCGGGTGGCCGTGCCGAGGTCCACCACGATCAAGGGCGGGCCGTAGAGGGCGACGGCCGCCACCGCGGCCACGATCCGGTCGGCGCCGACCGAGCGCGGGTCGTCCACGGCGAGGGGAATGGCCTCCAGGCTCGCGTCCACCGTGATCGGCGTCGCCCCGAAGTACTTGTCGGCCATGTCGTCGAGCGCCCGCTGCGTCTGGGGGACGACGTTCGAGATGGCGATGCCCGTGATGTCCCGCGTGTCGACGCCCCGCGTACGCAGCAGCGTCTCCACGAACAGCCCGTACTCGTCGGCGGTCTGTTCCCGCCGCGTGGTGAGCGACCACGACACGAGCAGGCGCGTGTCGTCGCACACGCCGACCTTGGTGTTGCTGTTGCCGACGTCGATCACCAGCAGCATCGCGTTCGCAGCATAGGCCGCGGGCGCGAGCGAGTCAAACGTCAGCCGGCGATTCGAATCACCAGATAGGCGTCGCCGCGCGCACCGCCGCGAACGCGCCGGCCCTTGCCGCGCAGCCTCAAGCGCGCGCCCTCGCGCACACCGGCCGGGATCGTGACGAGCACGTCCTCGGCAGCCGCGCCGTCGCCGAGGGCGACGCGCTTCTTGCCGCCCTGGGCGGCTTCGGCCACGGTGAGGGCCACCGTGACGACGATGTCGGACGTGCGCAACGCCTCCGGGCGTGGCGGACCGAGCAGCCAACGACCGGCCGCCGCGAGGTGACCGAGCGCGCCACGCGGCGGCGGCAGCGGCGCGCGCTCGCCGTCGGTGGCGCGCCGGGCGCCCAGCACCGCGGCCCGGGCGAGACGGAAGAGCATCGTGAGCGGTGTGAACGGCGAGATCACGACCACGTGGCCGCTGACGACCGTGCGCCCGCCGAAGAGTGTCTGCTCGAAGCGCCGGTGGTCCACGTGAAGTCCCATGCGCCCGAGCTCGCGCGCCAGCTCCTCGAAGATCGCGCTGGCCCGCGGGTCGGCGAAGAGATCGCGGAAGAGATCGTCGCGGTTCACGGTAAAGTCGCCGGGCACGCCGGTCTGGCGGGCGCGGTCGTACTGGCGCCGCTTGGCGGGATCGATCAGCACGGCGTACGCCTCGCTGATCTCCTTGAAGCGCTCCTCGGCCGCGGCGTTGCCGGGGTTGCGGTCGGGATGGAACTCGAGCGCCAGGCGCCGGTAGGCGCGACGGATGTCGTCGTCGGTCGCCTTCACGCTCACGCCGAGCATCGCGTAGTAGTCGCGGTCGAATCTGAGTCGCGCCATGGCTAGTCGATCAGCTTGCCGGCCTTGTAGAACGGATAGGGCCCGGAGAACTCGCCGACGTAGCTCGTGTGCGTCACGAGCCCGGCGCCGGCCCGCCAGGCGTGCAGCAGACAGGCCGGCGGCTCCATCACCCACCCCAGCTTCTCTCCCTTGTCGAGGTCGAGGGCCACCTGATGGGCGGGGCTCGGCGCCGTCGTGACGACGGTGCCCTGCCAGCGCGTGTGGATCGGCCGGTGAAGATGGCCGCAGACAATCCCCTCGATCGCCGAGTGCTGCGCAATCACGTTCCCCATCGCCTCGGCGTTGGCCAGGCCCTGGCGATCCATGCGGTCGATCCCGGTGCGGAACGGCGGGTGGTGCATGAAGATCAGCGTCGGCCGGCCGGGAGCTTCGCCGAGCTTCGCGTCGAGCCAGCGCACGCGCTCCTCGTCCATGACGCCGCCGCCCTCGCCCGGCACCAGCGTGTCGAGACCGATCAGCCTCAGTGGATGCTCGTCGATCACGTAGTGGAGAAATCCCGAGCGCGGCAGGTAGCGGTGGTGGGCGAACACTTCGCGCAGCGGCTCACGCGCGTCGTGATTGCCGGGGATGAGGTACACCGGCATGGGCAAGGGGGCGAGCAGCCGCGCGAGCAAGCGGTATTCCTCGGCCAGCCCCGCGTCGACGAGATCGCCGGTCGCGAGCACCACGTCCGGCCGCGGATCGAGGGCGAGCAGATGCTCGACGCACCGCCCGAGATGCCAGGCCGTGTCGATGCGCTCGTAGGCGAGCCGGCCCTCGGGCTTGATGTGCGTGTCGGAGATCTGGGCGATCAGCAGGGTGGTCTTCATCGTTCACCGGTCCAGGGTCAGCAGCGCGTCGGGATCGATCGCGAGGTACACGTCCTGACCGGGCTCCCAGTCGCGGCGGTCCGTCGTCTCGACGATCAACGTCCCTGCGCTCACCCCTTCGACGAGCAGGCGCGTGCGATCGCCGAGGAAGAACGACGAGCTCACCCGGCCCTTCACGTGCCCGGCGCCGGGCGCGACGATCGCCGCCCGCTCCGGGCGAAAGAGTACCTCCACCTCGCCCGCCCCCCGGCCCCGCCACGGCACCCGTCCCCCCATGACCTCCAGATGGCCATCACGCACGACGCCATGCAAGCGGTTCATCGTTCCCACGAACTCGGCGACGAAGCGGCTCCGGGGCGTGAAGTAGATGTCGCGGGGCCGGCCGACCTGGGCGACCTGGCCCTGGCTCATCACGACGATGCGGTCGCCGAGCGCCATCGCCTCCGCCTGGTCATGGGTGACGTAGACCGCCGTCATGCGCAATCGTCTGAGCAGCGCGTCGATCTCGACGCGCAGCACGTCGCGCAGCTTGGCGTCAAGCGCGGTCAGCGGCTCGTCGAGCAGCAGCACGCGCGGCTGGGGCGCGAGCGCGCGGGCCAGGGCCACGCGCTGCTTCTGCCCGCCCGAGAGCTGATCGACACGACGATGGCGCAGCTCGCCGACGTGGCGCAAGTGTACACCGGTGAACCCTCACTTTTTATTCACACGCTGTCACGCTCGGCGTCAGCGTGACGCGGTCGCGTCGTCGTCGTGACGCTCGCGCGAGGTCGTTCGCACGCAAGTGCGCGGCCTGCAGATCGGGCATTTGCCTTGCTCACTCGTTCGAGTCGAGAGAAAGAAACTTCCCAATCCGAGGTCGCAAGGCATGCACATCGTCGCTGTCTCCAATCCGGAAGGTTCACGCTGGCGTTGGCAGATCTGGCTGGCCACCGAGCTCGTCGAGGAATCCGGCGAGCGATACCCCACGATCGCCGAGGCGCTTCGGGAGGGCGAAGCTCGACTGGGCACCGTCTGGGCGGCGAGGACCGTCGACAGCCCGCTCAGGAGTCGCGTCGGGGGGAGGCGTCACCGCCGGGCTTCCTGAAGCGCCAGCGCTGGAACGCGTACCCGCTGTCTCGGCTGATCTTTCCCTCGGCGACGAGCTCGGCCCGCTCGGCCCGGAAGTCGAAGCACGTGAGGACGCCGTCGTGGGCGCTCGTGTCGATCACGATGTCGGTGACCGTGAGGAAGACCTCGTCCAGCAGTCCGGCCTCGTGCAGCGCGTTGAGCACGGTCTGGCCGCCCTCGCACGCGAGGTACCTGACCCCGCGCTCGGCGAAGAGTCGCCGGTGGGCCCGGACCAGGCCTTCGCGTTCGAGCAGCGGCTCGACGATGAGCGCCGGTGACGCGGACGACCTCGCGTGACCGCGGAGGAGCGCGGCGCCGGCCGGCGTGGTGAGGACGACGGCGTCGAGCCCCGGCGTGGTGAAGATCGGATGCTCGAGCGGCAGGCGGCCGTACAGCGAGTAGACGACGTTGCGCGGGTGGTACGAGAGTCCGCGCGCGATGCGGAACGCGTAGAGATCGGGCGCTGGCTCGTCACCCGGCTCCTGGGGCGTCAGCACGAGCCCCGGTTGCTCTCGCACCGTCTGGGCGCCGATGCCGGCGTCGCCGATCGTGCGCAGATACCGCATGAGCCGCCGATCGGCGATGCGCTCCGGACGGTCGTCGCCGCCGAGGATCGCCCGGACGGGATCGTCGCCGGGCCCACGGCGGCGCCAGGCGACGACGCCATTGGCCGAGGCGACCATCACGCCGAAGATCCACGGGCGATCGGGCCAGGGCCGCGGAAAGCTCAGCGACTCCCAGCGGGTCGTATCGGGGGAGCCGACGGCGGCGCCCTCGTCACCCGCATGGGACCAGGCGATACGGATCGGATCTGCCATTCGGCCGTCGCGATGGCACCGCCAGCGCGTTTTGTCATTGTCGTCGGCTCGCGGCGGAGCGCAACCCCGTGATTTCCGTGCGAAGTAGCGCGCCCCCTCGGCGCGGCATCGGATATGCGGCGTCGGTCTTCACCGGGGGAGGTACAATCATGCCGATCTTCAGACGGATCAAGATCCAGGCGACCGTCGAAACTCCCGCCCTGCTGGTTCCCGAAGAGGAGATCGCTGGCAAGCTCGACGCGCTGAAAGAGCGACTGCAGCAACTCGAGCTCTCGATCGTCTCGCTCCAGTCGTCTGAGCCCACGACGACGGCACCGGCGGAAACATCCGACGAGGATCCGTGGAGCGTCGGAGGCCGGCCGACCGAGTGAACCGCCACTTCTCGCTTGCGCCCGCCCGCGTGATGGACTAGAAGCGTCAGCGGGAGGGCTCGGTCATGGCGATCAAGCTGCCGGACTCGGTGAAGAAGATCCTCCAGGACAAGGCGTACGGCCACGTCATCACGTTCGGCGCCGGCGGCAAGCCCCAGGTGACGATGGTCTGGGTGGACATCGACGGCGACGAGGTCGTGTTCAATACCGCCGAAGGGCGACTCAAGCCGAAGAATTTGCGGAGCGATCCGCGCGTGATCATCTCGGTGCAGGATCGCAACGACCCGCAGTCCTACATGGTCTTCCACGGCAAGGCCTCGATCACCGAGGCCGGCGCCGACCCGCACATCGACAAGCTGGCCAAGCGCTTCCTCAATGCCGAGAAGTATCCGTTCCGTCGGCCCGGCGAGAAGCGCTTGCTCGTCAAGACGAAGGTCGACAAGATCGGCGGCTACGGCCCGAAGATGCAGCCCTGGACCTGAGCGCCGGTCAGCTCAGACGGGGCGCGACTCGCTCGAGGAACAGCCGCATCGAGGTCAGCACGCGCTCGTGCGGGATCTGGCCCCCCGGATTCATCCAGGCCGACAGGCTCGTGAAGCCCACCTCCTCACGGAGGGCCAGCAACCGGTCGACGACCGCCTCCGGTGTGCCGAAGATCGCCTGCTCGCGCAGCACCTCGTCGTAGGTGATGTCGCTGAGCCGATCGGCCTTGACCGCACGCGCTTCGGTCGTCTGGAAGCCGGCACCGTCACGCTTGCGCAGCGCCTCGCCGATCGTGCGGTAGAAGTGCATCGTGCTCGCTTCGGGCTCCTCGCGGGCCGCGCGCGCCGTCTCGGCCACATAGAGCGGCATGTTGAGCCCGACGTCGCCGCGTCCGGCGTGCCCGCCCGCGCTCCACCCGTCGTGGTAGCCACCCATGAAGCGCGTGAGGTCCGAGATCGAGATCGTGCGGGGCGCCACGAAGATCGGCAACCCCATCCGCCCGACCATCGGATACGTCTCCTCGGTCGTGGCCGCCACGCGCAGTGGCGGATGCGGCTTCTGGTACGGCTTGGGCATGATGCACACGTCGTTGAACTGCCAGAACTGCCCGGCGTGGGAGAACCGCTCCTGGGTCCACGCCTTGCGCAGGATGTCCAGGGTCTCGAGGAAGCGGTCACGGCTCTCGCTGTAGGGGATGTTGAACCCCTGGTAGTGGCCGGGCAGCCCGCTGCGCCCGATCCCGAACTCGAGCCGGCCCTTGCTCAAATGGTCCACGGTCGCCACGTCCTCGGCCAGCCGCAAGGGATGGCTCAGCGGAAGGACCTGGACCGCGATACCGATCTTGACCCTCCGGGTGGCAATCGCCAGCGCCGACGCGATCACGAGGGGCGCCGAGAGCACGGACCGGTCCTTCTGGAAGTGGATCTCGGCGAGCCAGACGGCGTCGAAGCCGAGATCTTCCGCCGCCTTCATCTGCTCCATCGACTGATCGAAGGCGGTCGACGCGTTCATCCCTGCCGGGCACTGGAACTCCGTGAAGAGGCCGAATTCCATGGCGACACACTGTGAGGCCAGGCAGCCGAATTGACAAGCCCCGGGGGCCCGGGATAATGAAGCACCCTTCCGGAGGATCAACCATGGTTCGCGCGGTCTCTCGATTCCTGCTCGTGCTCGTGATCGTCGCTCTCGCCACGCCGGCGCCGGCGCAAACGCCCAAACGTGGCGGCGTCATCCGCATCGCCGAGCGGGAGGCGCCCAGCCTCGACCCGCATCTGTCCATCAGCTTCCTGACTCATTCGTACGTGAGCCTCAGCTACAGCCAGCTCGTGCGCTTCCCGAACGGGCCCGAGCAGAAGAGCCCGACCGATTTCTCGATCCTCCCCGACCTCGCCGAGAAGTGGACGGTGTCGAAGGACGGCAAGGTCTACACGTTCACCCTGCGCAAGGGCGTGCGCTTCCATCAGAAGCCCCCGGTGAACGGGCGTGAAGTCGTGGCCGACGACGTGAAGTACTCGCTCGAGCGCTTCATGGCCAAGTCGGGCTTCGCCACGCGCTTCGAGCCGGTGAGCTCGATCGACGTCATCGATCGACATACCGTGCGCGTCACACTCAAGGAGCCGTACGCGCCCTTCTTGAACCACCTGGCCAACTCGTCCTTCTGCGCGATCCTTCCGCGCGAGGCCGAGGAGAAGTTCAAGGACTTCAACCACCCCGACGCCGTGATCGGCACCGGGCCGTTCATCCTCAAGTCGTACGACAAGGGCGTGCGCATGGTGTTCGAGCGCAACCCCGACTACTTCATGAAGCCTCTGCCCTATCTCGACGGCGCCGTGGTCGAGATCACCCCCGACGCGGCAGCCCGATTGTCCGTCCTGCGCGCGGGCAAGGCCGAGCTGCCGCACGTCTGGGGCTGGGTCGCCCCCGAAGAGGCGCGCTCGCTCAAGAAGACCAATCCCGAGATGGTGGTGACGCCGTTCCAGGTAATCGGCCAGGGCTTCATCTACATGCGGACCGATCAGCCCCCGTTCAACGACGTGCGCGTCCGGCGGGCGATGTCGCTCGCCATCGAGCGCAAGGCCTGGAACGACGCCCTGCTGTTCGGCGAGGGCTGCGTCGACGCCGGCCCCGTTCCCTGCGCGCTCAAGGAGTGGAAGCTCGACACCGCGAAGCTCGAGCCGGCCAGGGCGAAGTATCTCGTGGGCTACGATCCGGCCGAGGCCAGGCGCCTGCTCGCCGAGGCCGGGTTCCCGCGAGGATTCACGACGCCGATGTTCCACTGGCCCGGCTACGTCGTGCCCTGGCGCAGCTACTACGAGCTGGCCGCCGAGAATCTCGGCAAGGTCGGCATCAACGTCGAGCTCAAGCCCGAGGAGTACGGGAAGTACATCTCGACCACCGCGGTCGGGAAGTTCGAGAAGATGGCCATGGGGCCGTCGACGCCGTTCACCGAGGTCGACGATTTCCTCTTCGGGCGCTTCTATCCGGAGCTCCCAACGAACCAGAGCCACGTCACCGACGCCGAGCTGAACAAGATGCTGGTCGCCCAGCGCCGTGAGATGGACCCGAAGAAGCGGAAGCAGATCGTCGACGACATCCAACGCTACCTGGCCGACAAGGCCTACTACATCTACGTCCCGCAGTGGCCGCAATACGTCTCGCACCCGCCCTACGTGAAGGGCTTCCAGCACCACGACGGTTACGGCCTCGGCATGCGCCTGCTCTACACCTGGCTCGACAAGTGACCACGGCCCTCGCGGTCGTCCTCCTCGCCGTGGTCGGGCTGGCGGGCGGGGCCTTCGCGCCGGCCTCCGCTCAGACTCCGAAGCGAGGCGGCGTGTTCCACGTGGCGGCGGCCGATCCGCCGGGGCTCGATCCGCACCAGCTCGTCAACTTCATCCCGCAGACGGTGGCGAGCCTGACCTACAGCCACCTCGTCCGCTTTCCCGCCGGCCCCGAGCAGACGAGCTCGACCGACTTCCGGATCCTGCCCGACCTCGCCGAGCGGTGGGAATCTCCGACGCCCACCACCTACGTGTTCACGCTGCGCAAGGGCGCGCGCTTCCACCGCAAGCCCCCCGTGAATGGACGCGAGGTCACCGCCGACGACGTCAAGTACTCGCTCGAGCGCTTCCGGACGAAGTCGCCCATGCGGCAGCGTCTCGATCCCGTCCAGGCCATCGAGGTGGTCGACCGCTCCACCGTGCGCATCGTCCTCAAGGAACCGTACGCGCCCTTCCTGAACCATCTCGCCAGCGCCGCGCACACGGCCATTCTGCCGCGCGAGGCCGAGGAGAAGTTCAAAGACTTCAACCAGCCCGACGCCGTCATCGGGACCGGCCCCTTCGTGATGAAGTCGTACGAGCGCGGCGTCCGGATCGTCTTCGAGCGGAACCCCGACTACTTCATGCCGGGGCTGCCCTACCTGGACGGCGTCGTCTGGGAGGTCGTGCCCGATCAAGCCGCGCGCCTGGCCCTCTTGCGCGCGAGCAAGGTCGAGCTGGCTCACTGGTGGGGCTTCCTCAATCCCGAAGAGGGCAAGGCGCTGAAGCGGACGAATCCCGAGATGGTGGTGACGCCGCACGTGATCGGGGACACCAGCCACATCTTCATGCGCACCGACCAGCCGCCGTTCAACGACGTGCGCGTGCGCCGCGCCGTGTCCCTGGCCATCGACCGCAAGACGTGGAACGAGACGCTGATCTTCGGCGAAGGCTGCGTCGACTCCGGGCCGGTGCCCTGCGGCATGGACTGGAAGCTCGATGCGGCCAGGATCGATCCCGCGAAGACGAAGTACCTCGTGGGCTACGATCCCGCCGAGGCCAAGCGGCTGCTCGCCGAGGCCGGTTTCCCGCGGGGATTCACCACGCCGCTCTACCACTTCCCGGGATTCCCGCCGCCGTGGCGGAGCTACTACGACCTGGCCGCGGACATGCTCGGCCGGATCGGCATCTCCGTGGAGCTCAAACCGGAAGAGCTCGGCAAGTGGTCGACCACCACCAACCTCGGCAAGTTCGAGAAGATGGCCATGGGGCCGTATGGCGCCGGGGTGACGGAGGTCGACGACTTCCTGACCACGATGTTCCTGCCCGGCGCGGCGTGGAACCGCAGTCACGTGGACGACGCCGAGCTGACCAGGATGCTGCTGGCCCAGCGCCGCGAGATCGATCCGAAGAAGCGTCGCGAGATCATCCACGAGATCCAGCGCTACCTGGCCGACAAAGCGTACTACGTCTACGTGCCGGTGCCTCCGCGCTACGTCTCGCATCCGCCGTACGTCAAAGGCTTCAAGCACCACGACGGGTACGACCTCGGGCGCCGCCTGACCTTCACGTGGATCGAGAAGTAGCCGCGGGCGCATGAAACAGTACGTGCTCCGCCGCATCGCCCTCGCGATCCCGACCCTGATCCTCGTCAGCGTCATCGTCTTCGCCATGATGCGGCTGATGCCGGGCGACGTCGTCACTCGGATGGTGGAGGGCCACGCCTACGCGCCGACGATGGATGCGCTCCGCAAGGACCTCGGGCTCGATCGGCCCGTGCACGTCCAGTACCTCGAGTGGATCGGGAACATCGTGCGGCACGGCGACTTCGGCCGCTCGTACTGGACGCGCCAGCCCATCTGGGACGAGTTCGCGCGCCGCTTCCCGGTGACGCTGGAGCTGGCCGCCCTCACCATCGTGGTGTCGGTGGTGATCGGCATCGGGGTCGGCATCGTCTCTGCGGTCCGGCAGGATTCCGTGGCCGACTACACGGGGCGCGTCCTGTCCATCCTCGCGCTGTCCGTCCCCTACTTCGGCCTCGCCGTGGTCGTGGTGGTGCTGCCGTCCATCTACTTCAAATGGACTCCGGTGTGGACGTACGTCCCGCTCACCGTCGATCCCGCCGCCAACCTCAAGATCATGCTCGTGCCCGCTCTCGTCTTCGGCATCACGCGGGCGGGGCCGATCATGCGCATCATGCGCTCGGCGCTGCTCGACGTGCTACGCCAGGACTACATCCGGACGGCGTGGTCCAAGGGACTGGGCGAGCGGACCATCGTGCTGCGGCACGCCCTCAAGAACGCGATGATCCCGGTGATCAGCCTGATCGGGCTCCAGATGCCGCTCTACATCGGCGGCTCGGTGATCATCGAGGCGATCTTCCGGCTTCCCGGCGTCGGCCTGTTCTTCTTCGAGGCCCTGTCGAAGCTCGACTATCCGGTCGTGCAGTCGGTGAATTTGATCATCGCGGCGATCGTGGTCGGGCTCAATCTCGTCATCGACCTCTCGTACGCCTTCCTCGACCCGCGGATCCGCTACCGCTGAGCCATGGCCACCTCGCCCGCCTCGATCGCCCTGCCCGGTGTCGCGCTCCCCCCGACGCGCACGCGGCCGTGGTATCTCGACGTCTGGGTCCAGATGCTCCGGCGCAAGCCCCTCGGGAGCGCCGGGGCCGTCATCGTCGTCGTGATGCTGGCGGCGGCCGTCCTCGCCGACGTGATCGTGCCCTATGGCTACGCGCAGACGAGCCTGCGCGAGCGCTTCATCGCGATGGACCACGCGCACTGGCTGGGGACCGATCAGCTCGGCCGCGATCTGCTGACGCGGCTCATCTACGGCGCGCGCGTCTCGCTCTACGTGGGCTTCGGCGCGGTCGGGCTCGGCAGCGTGCTCGCCACGCTCGTCGGCATCCTGTCCGCCTACTTCGGCGGGCGTCTCGACCTGCTCGTCCAGCGCGGCGTGGATGCCTGGATGGCGTTCCCGCCGCTGCTCTTGCTGATGTCGATCATGTCGCTGGTGGGGCCGACCGCGTGGCACATCACGCTGGTGCTCGGCATCGCCTTCGGGATCCAGAACTCACGCATCATTCGGAGCGTGGCGCTGTCGATCAAGGAGCACACCTTCGTCGAGAGCGCGCGAGCGGCCGGCTCCGGGCACGTGCGGATCGCGATGGCTCACATCCTGCCCAACGTCCTGCCGACGATCATCGTCGTCGCCACCACCGGGCTCTCCACGGTGATCTTGACCGAGGCGAGCCTCTCGTTCCTCGGTCTCGGCGTGCCGCCGCCCTACCCGACGTGGGGCGGGATGCTGTCGCTGGCCGGGCTCGACCACATGTACCAGGCGCCGTGGCTCGCCATCTGGCCGGCGGTCGCGCTCTCGCTCGCCGTCTTCGGCTTCAACATGCTAGGCGACGCGCTCCGCGACCTGCTCGACCCCCGCCTGAAGGGGGGCTAATGACCTGCCGCTTTGTGGAGCTCGGCGACCGGCACGATGCGCCCGTGAAGCGGCAGCACCTGCGCCACGTCGAGATTCTGCTTCTTGAGGTTGTCCGCCAGGTTGACGGTGTACGGATTCGCATTCGCAGCGGTCGGCGGCGTCGCGTTGAGCGGAAGCGGCGTGTAGGCGTCGGCCTCGATGAGGATCTTCTCCTTCGGCAGGTACACCATGATCAGGCCGTCGTGGTGGAGGTTGCCGGCTATGTGACGGATCTCCACCGTGCGCGTGCCGTCGGTCAGCACGCGCTGGTCGCGGACGCCCTCGACCTTTGCGGTGCGCCCGGCCTTGGCCAGGTGATCGGGACGGACGGTGGCGCGGGCGGCGATCGCTCGCTCGAGGAACGCGCGGTTGACCTCGTGGGTGATGACCGTGACGCCTTCGCCGGCCACGGCGCGGACGCCGCCGGCGTGGTCGAAGTGGTGATGACTGTTCACGAGGTAACGGATCGGCTTGCTCGGCACCAGGCTCTTCACCTCGGCCAGCACGGCCAGCGCGCGCTGATCGTTGATCGGGCTCTCGACGAGGATCAGGTGGTCCTTCATCTCGATGAGCGCGCTGTTGTGTGTGCCTCCGGACAGGAACCACACGCCGTCGGCGACCATCTGTGACGTGACCCGCGCGTAGGGCTCCGGCGTGGCCCGCACGGTGTCGGGCACCTCGATCGTCACCGCCGCGTTGGGCCGGACGTCGGTGACGACCAGCTCGAGGATCGGAAAGCCGCCCGCGAACTGCTGGATCTTCGTGGGGAACTTCACGCCGCCGAAGTCACGGTAGTTCAGATAGCGCACCTCGATCGGCAGGTCTCCGAGCACGGGATGGGGCACGACCGCCTCGACCAGGGCGACCAGATTCTGAAGATCCACCGTCACCTTCATCCGATAGCGCGCCGGGTCGTCGAACGTGATCGTCCGGCCTCGCACGGTGCCGCTCCGGGCCATGGCCGCCTTCACGGCGCCGTGCGGCGTCATCCAGATCTGGATTTGACGCTCCGCCAGGGCGACCGGCACGGGATTGTTCACGTCGCCCACCACGTTCCAGGCGTGCTCGCCACTCACGACGAAGATCTGCCGTTGCTCACCGCGGATGGGCTGCTGGCTGCCGCCCCGGGGCGGGTCGAGGGCCTGCGTGCGCACGAGCTCGTCACGCAGCGAGGCCGTCTCGTAGTTGATCGACCGCGCGAAGCTTTTCAGGTTGAAGCGGGGCCACGGCATCGTCGGTGTCGCGTTCTGGCCGATCGCAAAGATGGTCCCGCTGCCCGCGATCTCGAGCGAGCGGACGTCTTGCGCGCCGAGCGCGGCCGCGACCTTCTCGAGACTCGTCGCGGCCGTCTGGGCGCCGACGACCGACGGGAACACCGAGACAACGGAGATGAGTGCGATGACGAGCGCGGCCAGCGTCCTTGGCATGATGGCCCTCCCGGACCCTCGAGTCGACGCTGACGCTACTGCCTGGGGTTCGTGCCCGTCAAGAGATCTGGTTCAGCGGTGGCTCCGCCCGAGCAGACGTGCGGCGTCATCAGCACGTTGGGCAGCTCGTGGAACGGCCGGCGCGACGGCAGCGTGGGCCCCGCCTCCCTGGGATAGCGATACCAGACGTCGAGGGCGGCGCCGGCGATCACGCGCTTGGCCAGCGCGTGATAGAGCGCATCCTCGTCCACGATCTGGGCGCGGGCGACGTTGACGAGGAACGCGCTCGGCTTCATCGAGGCCAGCTCGCGGGCGCCGATCAGGCCGCGGGTGGTGTCGTTGAGCGACAGCGTGATGACCAGATAGTCTGATTGGCGAAGCACGTCGGCGAGCACGTCCCCACGCCGGAACGGCAGGACGGTCATGTCGAAGCCTCGCGCACGCTGGGCGACCGCTTGCCCGATCCGTCCGTAGCCGAGAATGCCGATCGTCTTCCCCGCGAGCTCCGGCCACGCGGCCGGCACCGGCGCTCCCACCGCCCACTGGCTCGCCCACGTTCCCTGCCGGAGCGCGGCGTCGAGCCGGGTGAACTCGCGCGTCATGGCCAGCATGGCGCCGATCACGTATTCGGCAATGCCGACCTCGTGGCCATACGCGTTGGCCAGCCACGTGCCCTTCGGGAGCGCGGACCGGTCGATGCGATCGAGGCCAGCGCCGGGGACCTGAACGAGCTTCAGGCGTTTGGCCGCGAGCCCCATCTCGCGGGTGAACCCGAGCGTGACCAGGACGTCCACGTCCGAGAGCCGCGGGACGATCCCGGCCTCGTCGCCGACGATGACGTCGCACGGAATGGCGAGATGGGTCCGCACAGGCTGCTCGAGCGTGGCGGAGAACGTTCCGGCGAACGCGACGCGCGGATTCATGTCAGCACCATCTGGGTCTGGATCGTCATCGACAGCAGTCGACCGGTCGCGTCGGTGACGCGCGTCTGCCACACCTGCGTGCGCTTGCCGCGATGAAGCGGGGTGGCTTCGGCCCGAATGGTCCCGGCCCGACCCGCCGCGAAGAAGTTGGTCTTCGACTCGAGCGTGGTCGTCGACGCGCCATCCGGGAGGTTCAGGATGGTGGCGGCGGCGCCGATCGTATCGGCCAGGGCCATCAGCGCGCCGCCGTGGAGGCTCCCGCCCACGGTGGTCAGCGCCTCTCTCCACTCCAGCTCGGCGACGACGCGGTCGGCGGTCGCCTCGGTGAAGCGAATCCCCAGTGTCTCGACGAGGGTGCCCTTGAAGCGTCCGGCGATGTCGGCGGCATGCGTGCCCATGCGCGTGATGATGAGCGCTCCGCGGTCGCGACTCAACTACCTGGGAGGTAATGTCCCCGGCCGGCAGACGGTGTAGAGTTCGACCCCATGGATGGGGCTGAACACCACGTTGGCAAGCTGATCCGCCACTGGCGGGCGCGACGGCAACTGAGCCAGCTCGATCTCGCCGGCGAAGCGGGGGTCTCGAGCCGTCACGTCAGCTTCATCGAGACCGGCCGGACCCAGCCGAGCCGTGAGATGGTCCTCCAGCTCGCCCGAGCCCTCGACGTGCCGCTGCGCGACCGCAACGATCTGCTGACCGCGGCCGGATTCGCGCCGATCTACCGCACGACCGATCTGGATGCGCCGGCGCTCACCCTGGCCCGCCGCGCGCTCGACTTCATCCTGAAAGGACAAGAGCCGTATCCCGCGCTCGTGCTCGACCGCCACTGGAACGTGCTCAAGGTCAACGACGGCAGCGCCTGCGTTCAGGCCTTCTTCCTCGACGCGAAGAAGGTGGCCGAGCTGGGGCCACCCAACGCCATGCGGCTCATGTTCCATCCGGCCGGGTTCCGGCCCTACATCGTCAACTGGGAGCCGACGGCGGCGTCGCTCGTCCAGTGGCTCCATCGCGACGTTGCCAGCGGCTTCGGCGGCGCGGAGACCCGGCAGCTCCTGAACGAGCTGCTGACCTATCCGGACGTGCCGCGCCACTGGCGAACGCTCGACCTCGATGCGTCTACCGCGCCGTTCCTGCCCATCGAGTTCAGCAAGGACGGACTCTCGCTGCGCTACTTCACCACGCTGACCACGCTGGGGACGCCGCACGACATCACGCTCCAGGAGCTGCGCGTCGAGTCGTTCTTTCCCGCCGACGAGGCGACCGAGGCCGCCTCACGCCGCCTGGCGCTGGAAGGTGCTCGCGCCGCCGGCGCTACTTGAGCCGCGGGTCGAGCGCGTCGCGCAGGCCGTCGCCGAAGAGGTTGAAGCCCAGCACGGTGACGAAGATGGCGAGGCCGGGAAAGAGCGACAGCCAGGGCGTGGCCTGGATGAACGCGACGTTGGCCTTCAGATCCCACCCCCAGCTCGGCGTCGGCGGCTGCGTCCCCAGCCCGAGGAAGGACAGCGTGGCCTCGACGATGATAGAGGTCGCGATGCCGAGGGTGGTGGTCACGATGATCGGCGCCAGACAGTTGGGCAGGACGTGGCGCAGGAGGATGAGGGGGTCGCGCACGCCGAGGGCGTGACACGCCTCGATGTACTCCTTCTCCTTGATCGAGAGCACGCTGCCCCTGACCAGACGGGCATAGATCGGGATGCGCACGATGGCGATGGCGGCAGTCACCTTCATGGTGCCGATCAGCCCGGCCGTCGGCGTGAAGATGACCATCAGGATGATGGCGAGCAGGTAAATCGGGAAGGCGAGGATCAGGTCCATCGCCCTCATCACCACCGCATCGACGCGACCCCCGTAATAGCCGGCGATCATCCCGAACGGCACCCCGACGAAGAGCGCCAGCAGCACCGACGACACGCCCACGGCGAGCGAGATCCGAGAACCGTGAATGACCCGGCTCAGCATGTCGCGCCCGAGCTGGTCCGTTCCGAGCGGGTAGTCCCAGCTCGGCCGCGCGAAGGTGCGGGTCTGGTCGCTGGCGATCGGACTGCGCGGCGCGAGCGCGTCCGCGAAGAGCGCGACCAGGACGAGGCCGACCACGATGGCCGCGCCCACGAGCGCGGTCGTGCTGCGCCGAAACCGGCGCACCCCCTGGGCCAGCGGCGATTCCGAGCGCGCGATGCGCGCGGGCCAGGCAACCCCCGGGACCCCAAGCTCGGCCTCAGTCGTACTTCCCCCGCTGATCGGCCGGGGTGTCATCCGGAGCGACTCGCCACTGTCCGCCATGTTCACCTCAGGCGTAGCGGATCCGTGGATCGAGGAACGTGTAGGTCAGGTCGACGATCAGGTTGATCGCGACGAAGGCGAGCGCCGTGACCAGGGCGAAGCCCTGCACCTGCTGGTAGTCGCGCCCGATGATCGCATCGATGCCGAAGGTGCCGAGCCCCGGCATCGCGAACAGCGTCTCCACCACGATCGCGCCCCCGATCAGGAAGCCCACCTGCAGTCCCATCACGGTCACGGTCGGGATCAATGCATTCTTCAGTGCGTGCTTGAGCACGACCGGCCGCTCGGCCAGGCCCTTGGCGCGCGCGGTGGTGACGTACTCGGTGCGGATGACCTCGAGCATGCTGGTGCGGAGAAGTCGCGTCAGGAGGGCGGCCCGTCCGATGCCGAGCGCGATGGCGGGCATCAGGACGTGCTGCACGTTGCCCCAGAGACTCACGCCGCACACCATCATCGGGCAGGTTCCCGGCAGATATATCCAGCCCGAGCTGGGGAGCAGCCCGCCGAGTCCCACGGAGAAGAGCAGGAGCAACAGGACACCGGTGAAGAACTCGGGGATGGAGACGCCGATCATGGCCACCGAGGTCGCCGTGTAGTCGGCCCAGGTGTTGCGTCGCAGCGCGCCGATGATCGCGGCGGGGATGGCGATGGCGAGCGCCACCCCCATCGACAGCACGACCAGCTCGAGCGTGACCGGCAGGCGGACCAGCACGTCCTGGAGCACCGGCCGCCCGCTCAGGATCGACGTGCCCCAGTCTCCCTGGACGAGCTTGCCGAGCCAGATCGCGTACTGGACCAGGACCGGCTTATTCAGTCCGTACGCTTCGCGCACCTTGATCGCGTCTTCCTCGGTGTAGGCATCGCCGAGCAGCGGGACGACCGGGTCGCCGGGCACCGACCGCATCATCACGAACACCACGAGGGTGATCATGAGGACCGTCGGCACCACGCCGAGAATGCGCTTCAGGATGTAGGTGCGCATGGGCTATTTGTCCAGCCAGACCTTCTTGTAGAGGACCTTGAACTCGGCCTGGTAGACGTAGTCCTTCATCCACGGCTGCGCGACCTGATAGAAGGGCGAGCCGGAGATCGTGTTCCAGTACAGCTTGTCGGCCGAGAATTCCTGGAACTCCCGGGCGATGGCCTTGCGCTTCACGGGATCCATCTCCCGGGCGTAGCGGGCGTAATACTCGTCGACCTTGGGATCGGTGTGGCGCGCGCTGTTCCAGGACGCCGTGCTGGCCGACAGGAAGGTGTTCTGGTCGAGGACCATCAGCGACGCCAGGTCTTCGACGTACATGTCGAACGGCCCGTCCTGCGTGGCCGTGTTCATCCAGCTCACCTTGTCGACGAGCCGGATGTTCGCGGTCACGCCGATCCGCGCCACCTGTTCTTTGATCACCGTGGCGATCACGCTGAACACGGATTTTTCGGTGTTGGTCATGAGCTCGAACACTAGCGGCTTCTGCGGGCCGTAGCCGGCCTCGGCCAGCACCGCTCTGGCGCGGGCCGGGTCGTAGGGACAGAGGGGGGTGACGTCGACGCTGTCCAGCGTCCCGGGCGGGATGATCCCGAGCCACGGCGTGGCCTGGCCCTTGAACGCGATCTTGACGATCTCCTTCCGGTCGATGCCGTAGCAGCCGATGGCCTTGCGGATCCGGATGTCGTTGAAGATCGCATGCGGCCCGCGCTCCTTCGACATGGGCTTGCCATCGGCGGGCACGGTGACCTTCATCATGGCGACCATCGGCGTCGTTTCTTTCCCGGTCATGACCTGGGCGCGCGGATTCTGCGCCCGGAGCGTGTCGACGTGATCGGCCGAGAAGTCGGCGATGAAGTCGATCTCGCCGGCCTTGAACGCGGCCATCTGCGTGACCGGGTCCTTGATCACGCGGATCACCACCCGGTCGAGGTACGGCAACCCGGGCACGAAGTACTTGTCGAAGCGGTCCATGACCAGATGGCTTCCCTTCACCCACTCGACGAGCTTGAAGGGCCCGCATCCGACCACCGCCTCGGGCTTCCCCGCCCTCCGCTCTTCCGGAGAGAACTTCTGCGTGGCGGCGGGCGAGGCGAGGACGAGCCCCATGCGGTAGGCGGCGAGCATGTGCAGCATGAACGCGTAGGGTTGCTTGAGCCTGATCTGCACCGTATGGGGGTCGATCACCTCGACGGAGTGCACGGAGTCCATGAATGACCGCATGCTCGACCGGGTCGCGGGATCGATGATCCGCTCGACGGTGAACTTGACGGCCGCGGCATCGACCTTGGTGCCGTCGTGGAAGAGGACGTTCTGCTTGAGCTTGAACGTGTAGAGCAGGCCGTCGGGGGAGATCGTCCACGACTCGGCGGCATCGGGGACGAACTTGCCGTCCGGGGTGATGCCGATGAGCCCGCAGCCGATGTTCGTCGCGACCCAGACCATCTCGTAGCCGGGCGTGACGTGGAAGTCGAGCCCCGCGATCTCGTTGCCGTAGGCGACGCGCAAGATGCCGCCGCGTTTCTGTGCGCCGGCCGTCGTGACGCCGGCGAGCACGATGGCGAGGGCGAGGGCGGCCGCGAAGGACCTCATGTTATTTGTCCAGCCACACTTTGTCGTAGTGCACTTCGAACTCGGCGTTGTACGTGTAACCCTTCATCCACGGCTGGGCGACCATGTAGAACGGCGAGCCCGAGATGGTGTTCCAGTACATCTTGTCGGCCATGTATTCGAGCAATTCCTTCGCGATCACCTTGCGCTTGGCCGGATCCAGCTCGCGCGCATAGCGGGCGTAGTAGTCGTCGACCCTGGTATCGGTGTGGCGCGGATGGCTCCACGCCGACGACTTCGTCGAGACGTACGCCGTCGACAGGTAGCCGTTGCTGTCGATGGTGATCAGCGACAGCAGATCCTCGACGTACATGTCCCAGGGTCCGTCCTGGAGCGTGGCGTTCATCCACGTGACCTTGTCCACCAGGCGGATGTTCGCGGTCACGCCGATGCGGGCCATCTGCTCCTTGATGACGGTCGCGATGACGCTGAACACCGACTTCTCCGTGTTGGTCATCAGCTCGAACGTGAGTGGCTTCGCCGGGCCATACCCGGCTTCGGCGAGCATCGCCTTGGCCTTGGCCGGGTCGTAGGGGCAGAGATGGTTGACGTTCACCGACTCGAGCGTGCCCGGCGGCGCCATGCCCACCCAGGGTGTCGCCTGGCCCTTGAAAGCGATCTTCACGATCTCCTGCCGGTCGATGCCGTAGCAGCCGATGGCCTTGCGCACGCGGAGATCGCCGAAGATCGGATGGGGCGCGCGCACGGTCGACATCGGCTTCCCGTCCCTGGGAACGGTGACCTTCATCGCCGCCATCATCGGCGTCGTTTCCTTGCCGGTCATGATGTGGGCCTGCGGGTTCTGCGCCTTCATCGTGTCGACGTGCTCGGGTGAGAACGAGGCGATGAAGTCGATCTCCCCCGCCTTGAAGGCCGCCATCTCGGTCACGGGGTCCTTGATCACGCGGATCACCACACGGTCGAGGTAGGGCAGCCCCGGCACGAAGTACTTGTCGAAGCGGTCCATGACCAGATGGCTCCCCTTCACCCACTCGACGAGCTTGAAGGGCCCACATCCGACCACGGCGCCAGGCTTCCCCTGCTTGCGGTCCTCGAGGCTGTACTTCTGAGTGGCGGCCGGGGAATAGAGCACGAGGCCGGTGCGGTACGCGGCCAGCATGTGCAGGAAGAATGCGTAAGGATGCTTGAGCCGTACCTGCACGGTGGCGGCGTCGAGCGTCTCCACGCTGTGCACCGGCTCGTAGAAGGCGCGCATGCCCGACTTGGTGGCCGGATCCATCAGCCGGTCGATGCTGAACTTGACGGCTGTCGCGTCCACCTTCGTTCCGTCGTGGAAGAGCACGTTGCTCCGGAGCTTGAAGGTGTAGAGCAGGCCGTCGGGCGAGACCTGCCACGACTCCGCCGCGTCGCCCACGAACTTCCCGTCGGGCGTGATGTTCAGGAGCCCACACCCGACGTTCATCGCGACCCACATCATTTCGTAGCCGGGCGCGGTGTGGAAGTCGAGGTGGGCGATCTCGTTGCCATAGGACACGCGGAGCGTGCCCCCGCGCCTGGGCGTCTGTGCCTGGGCGAACGAAGCGAGCGTGGTGACGATGACGGTGAGCGCAGTCAGTGTGATGAAGAAACCGGTGCGGAGGCCTCGTGGGCGCATAACGTCTTCTCCCTTGCCGAGCGAGCCTGACCGGAAAGAAAAGAACTGATGGCCGCGACTGGAATGATCCCCGCGGTGTGGGCGGTACTTTACATCAGCTTCCGCTTGTCAACAATCGGACAGTCGGACAATCAGTCCAGACCTCCTGCGTTCCTCCGTGCTGGGCGCGGCCCCTTGCGATCGGGCGGAGAATCGGGCATGTCTCGGTGGGCCTGGAGGAACATCATGAGCGGACAGGGACCGACGACCCGGCGGTTCACGGAACAGCGCTGGCTTCTCGACAACACCATCCGCGCGGTCGGCATGGACTGGGATCAGCCGCGCTCGATCTACCTGTCGGCGCCGTGCGGCGTCGAGGCCAGCGCCGACTTCGCGGGGCTGCGCCAGCGCATCACCAAGCTGGCCGACGCCTCGCCGGCGTTCGAGGCCGTGGCGCGCCGGCGCGAGAGCAAGGCGCTGGCCGCCGAGCAGGAGCAGAGCCTGGTGACGGCGCGCGAGAACTACTTCATGGCCGCCGTCCACTGGGCGGCCGCGCAGTGGCCGATCGACGAGAACAACGACCTGAACCGCTTCTACAACGGCAGGAAGCGCGAGTGCTACACGAAGTACGCGCAGCTCGCCGACCATCGCGTCGAGGCGGCGTGGATCCCGCTGCCCGGCGGCGCGTCGCTGCCCGCGTGGTTCCACCTGCCGCCCGGCTACACGGGCGGCCGCATCCCCGCCGTCGTCTCGATCCCCGGGATGGATTCGTTCAAGGAGATCGGCGTCGCGATGTACGGTGACCGCTGGCTCTCACGCGGCCTGGCGGTGCTGGCCATCGACGGCCCCGGCCAGTACGAGAGCCCGGTCCTCGACATCTACTTCAGCATGGAGGCGTGGGCCGCCACCGGCACCGCGGCGGTCGAGTGGCTGTCGAAGCGGCCCGAGATCGACGGGGCGCGCATCGGCGTCGCCGGGAACTCGTTCGGCTCGTTCTTCGGCACGATCGCGGCCGCCCACGAGCCGCGCCTGCGCGCCATCGCCGTCTCCGCCGTCTGTCACGAGCCCGGCTTTCACACGATCTTCGAGGAGGCGTCGCCGACCTTCAAGATGCGCTTCATGTACATGTCGGGCATCAGCGACGAGGCGAAGTTCGACGAGCTCCGCAAGACGATGACGTGGGAGGGCCATGCCGAGCTCATCCACTCCCCCTACTTGTGCGTGGCCGGCGAGCACGAGGAGCTGTCGCCGCTCATCCACACCGAGCGCCTGCTGACGGCGCTCAAGGGACCGAAGCGCTTCGTCGTCTATCAGGACTCGCGTCACTCGGTCGGTAACGTGCCCTCCGCCAACGTCGGGCCCTTCCCGCCGATCCTGATCGCCGACTGGATGGCGGCGACGCTCCAGGGCAAGACGTTCGCGAGCGAGAAGTGGTACGTGGAGGCGAACGGCCGGATCGTGAAGTCGGCGCTGTAGACCATGCGAATCGCGACCTGGAACGTCAACTCGCTGAAGGCGAGGCTCGAGAAGGTGACGTGGTGGCTGGACCGCGCCAAGCCCGACGTCCTGCTCATGCAGGAGACCAAGCTGACCGACGCCGACGCGCCCGCCGACGTCTTCAAGAACGTCGGCTACGAGCTCGTCCACCACGGCGAGGGGCGCTGGAACGGCGTGGCCATCGCGAGCCGGGTCGGCGTCGGCGACGTCGTGGCCAACTTCGGTGAGCCACTCCGGCCGCCGAAGACGGAGGACGTCGGCGACGACGAGCCACTCGCCGAGGCCCGCATGGTGTCCGCGGTGTGCGGCGGCGTGCGCGTCATGAGCCTCTACGCGCCGAACGGCCGCGTCGTCGGCTCGCCGTTCTATCTGGCCAAGCTCGCGTGGTTCGAGCGGCTCGCCCGCTGGCTGGCCGACGCCGCGGATGCCAAGCAGCCCCTCGTGCTCGGCGGCGACTTCAACGTCGCTCCCACCGACGACGACGTGTGGGATCCCGCCGCCTGTCACGGGGGGACTCACGTCTCTGACGCTGAGCGCGCGGCGTTCAGCCGGCTCTGCGAGTGGGGGCTGCTCGATGCCTACCACCGTCACCATCCGCAGCCCGGCCGGTACACGTGGTGGGACTATCGCGCCGGCAACTTCCACAAGAACTTCGGCATGCGCATCGACCACCTGCTGGTCACGGCGCCGGTCGCCGAGCGCGTCGTGTGGGCCGAGATCGACCGCGAAGCCCGCAAGGGCAAGCCCGTGCCCTCGGACCACGCGCCACTGGTGATCGACCTCGACCATCCGGGCACGCACTTCGACGCCGGCTGGAAGAGCTAAAAGAATTCCTTCGTCGCGCGGCGCGCGCCTTCCGCCATGCTGGCGAGCTTCGCCCAGACGATGTCGGGAACGACGGCGGCCTGGCCCACCCACGTGCCGAACCCGCAGTCGGTGCCGGCCACGACGCGCTCGCGTCCGACCAGCCGCGCGTAGCGCCCGATGCGCTCGGCCACGAGGTCCGGGTGCTCGATGAAGTTGGTCGTCGAGTCGAGCACGCCGGGGATGAGCACCTTGTCGTCGGGAAGCTTCACGTGCTCGAACACCCGCCACTCGTGGGCGTGCCGCGGATTCGACGCCTCGAACGAGATGCCGCTGGGCCGGGCCGTGAAGACCACGTCGATGATGTCGGCGAGCGGCACGTCGTGGTGATGGGGCCCTTCGTAGTTGCCCCAGCACAGGTGCACCCGCGCCTGCTCGGGCGGCACGTGCGCCAGCGCGTGGTTCAACGCGTCGATGTGCAGGCGCGCCATCTTCCGGAATTGCTCCAGGCCGAGGTCGGCGAACTGGATGTGGCGGCCCATGCCGAGGTCGGGACAGTCGACCTGGAGCACGAAGCCCGCGGCGGCGATGGTCTCGTACTCCTGGCGCATCGCCTCGGCGATGGCGAACAGATAGGCCTCGTGGCTCGGATAGTGGTCGTTGTGGAAGAACAGCGAGATGACACCGGGCGAGGCGGCGGTGAGAAATCCCGCCTGCCGGCCGACGGCGCTCTTCAGATTGTCGGCGTCGCGCCGGGCCGCCTGCGGATCGCGGACACTGATCGGCCCGTTGCAGGCCGGCGTGCGACGACGCGAGCGGCCGGGATCACCGAACACCCGCGCGGCCATCTCGGGAAACTCGACGAGATCGCGGTACTGCAGCGGATGGCTCTGGCCACCGAACCCGTCGAGGCGATCCTTGACGTAGGTGGCGTAGCTCGGCTTGCTCATCTCGCCATCGTTGACGAGATCGACGCCGGCGCCCACCTGCTTGCTCACGACCTCGGCCACCGCCGACCGGATGCGCGCGTCGAGCGCGGAGGGATCGACGGGCACGCCTTCTTCCTTGGCGAACATCATCCGGATGAGATCGGCCGGGCGCGGCAGGCTCCCCGTGTGCGTCGTCAGGAACCGATCGGTGCTGCGCATGTTAAGCTCCTGTAAGAGGTGATCATGTCGACCGACCATACGGTGACCGCCCGGTACGATACCGTATTCCACCACGCCTACGCTGTCGAGCAGCCCGAGCTGCGGCGCCTGTACGAGCAGGCCAAGCGGGACCAGTGGAACGTCTCTCGCGACATCGACTGGAGCCGGCCGGTCGACCTCGACTCGGCGGTCGTCGCCGACGAGCTCATCGACATCTACGGGACGCCGTACTGGGAGCGCCTGGGGCCGCGTGAGCGGGCCGAGCTGAATCGCCGCTTCACCGCCTGGCGTCTCAGCGTCCTGCTCTACGGCGAGCACGGCGCCATGCTCGCGTGCAGCCAGCTCGTGGAGACGGTCTCGGGCCCGGACGCGAAATACTTCGCGGCCACGCAGGTCGTCGACGAGGCGCGGCACACCGAGGTGATCGACCGCTATCTCCGGGACAAGCTCGGCGGGCTCACCTACCCGATGCCGCAGAACGAGCGTGAGCTCTTCGACACGATCCTCAGCGACTCGCGCTGGTACGTGAAGACCATCGCGCTCCAGCTCGTCGCCGAGACGTTCGCCGTCTCGCTCTTCCGGATGCTGGCCGAGACGTCCAAGGACGAGCTGCTGCGCGAGATCTGCCGCTTCATCCTGCGCGACGAGTCACGGCACATGGGGTTCGGGATGCTGAGCCTGCCCTCGACCATCGCCCAGCTGAGCGAATCGGAACGGCGCGAGGTCGAGGAGTTCACGTGCTGGTCGCTCGGCAAGGTGTTGACCGGCCTCTTCCCCACCGAGGTCTACCAGGAGATGGGCTTCAGTCCGGCCGAGATCAACGAGATCCAGCACGTGCGCAAGGCTCGCGCCGTCGGCGGAGAGTCCTCGTTCTTCCGGCAGACGTTCAAGAAGGACCTGCACGGGACGCTCGTGCAGAACCTGGCGCGCATCGGCGTCCTCACCGACCACGTGCGGCCAAAGCTCGAGTCGCTCGGCATCCGCGTGCCGGCCCACATCGGCTGAACGCCCGGGTCTTCGGGTCGCGGGTCAAGGTCCGGGGGTGAAGCACGTCGCCATCACGCCCCCGGCACACACACACTCGATCGCCTCGCCGTGGGGCCCCCTCAGCATCATCACTTGCCCCTTACAATCGGGCCAGCGCTGGGCCCGGCTGGCCATCAACGGCACGAGCAACAGGGCCAACCCGAACAGGATCGCAAGAGTCCATCCAAGGGTCTTCATCAAGAATTGAGACGCCCGGGCTCGGGCGAAGGATTCAGGCTCCTCGCGGGAACCGTCGGGCCCGGCCCAGCGTCTAATAAAGTCGCGGAGGACCGACAATGACGACCCGAGGCCTGGCGCTCGCGATGATGCTCATCATGTTGGCAACCACGGGGACGGCGCTAGCCCAGAGCTTCGGGACGTCACCAGATGATCGGACCTTCCAGGTCACCTGGAACGCCGCCACGACCCGGGGTGGCCAGCCGGCTATCGAGGGTTACGTCGCCAACAAGACGGGTTATTCGTATCGGTTCATCGTGCTCGCCGTCGACGGCACCGATGCGGCCGGTCGGCCACTGCCCACGACCACCTTCTACGTCAACGGCGAGGTCTCCGCGGGTGACCGCATCTATTTCAAGAACGCCGTTCCCCAGGCCGGAGCCAACTATCGAGTGACGGTCCGCTCGTACGAGCGGTTCGGCGGCGGAGCCGGGATGTAGCGAGACGTATCATGGTCGCGACACGACGATGAAACGCTGCGCGCGCGTGTTGCTTTCGGCGGCAGGACTGTGTCTCGCCTTCGTGGACGCTCGCGCAGAGATCTTCTCCTACAGCAACGACAATCAGCGGTTCGGTGCCGCGCTCGTGGCTCCGATCGGACGCCGCGAGGTCGTGAAGAAGACCATGGAATTCTGCGGAAAGGCCTACCCGGCCACCCAGGCGGACACGCAGACGGCGTACGCGGGGTGGATCAGGCGGCACGCGGGCTACCTCCGCCTCAGCACGATGATGAACGCGGGATTCGCCGCGGCGGCCGCGAAGGATCAGACCGAGAAGGGCGCCGAGGCGCGGAAAGTCCTCGAGTACGGGCCACGACAGATCGAAAAAATGAGCACGCTGCTCGTCGAGGTGATTGCCGAGATGCCCTCCGAGGACGCGAAAAAGCAGATGTGCTCGGAGACCGTCGCGAAAGTCGAGTCGCGCGCGTTCGACCTCGAGAATACCGATCCCGAGCTCACCAAGTACCTTCGAAGCGTCGCCGGCACGTATCACGTCGATGTGTCCATTCCCTCTGTCCCGCCCGCGAGCGAAGCGCCGAACGCGCGCCGGGACGCCGCCGCCCTTCTCGGCAGGTGGAGGAGCGAGAAGGTCGTCGCCCGGATGGCCGACGGCACGATCAGCGAAGGCCCCGGCGGCTGCACCGTCGAGTTTTCGGAGAAGCGTTTCGTGAGCGAGTGCCGGCGGAACGACCGAGAATTCCGCGTGGTCTATTCGTATCGGGTGAGCGATACGGGCCGCTACGAGGCGGAGATCGTGGAAAACCAGATGTTCCCGACCCTCGTCGGGACCCGCACGATCGTCAACTTTCGCGTCGAAGGCGGCACGCTCTTCACCTCGGCGTTTCCGTCCACCGCCAACCCCGAGCTGACGCGACCCGTTGAAATCGAGTCGGTGCTGGTGCCCGAGAACACGCCTGGCGGTGTCAGGTAGCTGTCAGCTGGCCGCGAGCCCCAGCCAGACGAGGATCTGGCCGGGAGGAAACGGAACGCCGAGCGCCCTCTCGAACAGCGCATACACGAACGCGAAGCCGAACACCGAGAGCAGCACGCTGATCGGCCACCGCTCGCGGGCGCTAATCTTGAGGTAGAGCAGGGTCATGACCAGCGTGGCGAGAGAGAACCCGAGCAGCCAGATCCCCACCCAGAAGGCCGCGATCCAGACGCACACCTCGATGCTTCGGCGCCTCGCCACCTCGGCCGGCACCTCGGGGCCCGGCTCATCCGTCTGGCGTGTCTCACGCCGTCCGCTGAGATCGCGCGTGAGCTGAACGAGACCCAGGAGGAGTCCCGGCGCGCCGACGGCCCAGGGAAAGAGCCCGGCGCGCGGTCCGAACGTTCGGCTCTGCCAGAGCGCCCACGCGAACAGGGCCACGATGACCGCGCTGAACGCCGTCGCGCCGTCGAGGTGCATCCCGCGCGGCCCTTCGAGACGCGTCGCTTCGGGAGCGACAGCGACGGCGGCTCCCTCGCGCCTCTTCCGTCGACGCTCGGTGATGATGGGAACGAGGAAGCCTGCGACGATGATCGCGAGCAGGACCAGCACGCCTGGCCGCAGGGTCCACGCCAGGCCGTAGTTGTCGGTCGACAGGAAGAGCTTGTTCTCGGCGAGCGGCCCGAGCACGAGGCCGAGCAGGAGCGGCGGCCGCGGCCAGCCGAGTCGCGCCATCACCCACCCGAGCGCGCCGAACAGGAGGACGATCAGCACGTCCTCGAAGACGTTCTTCTCGGCGAAGGCGCCGACGGCGACCAGCGTCAGGATGAACGGGATCAACAACGCGCCGCGGATCTGGGTGATCTTCACCAGCTGCTTCAGGAACAGGAAGCAGATCGCGACCGTGATCACGTTCGAGACCACGATCGTCCACACCATCGACAGGGTCAGCGTCAGGTGGCCCTTGGGCGCGGGCGTGAGCATCGACGGCCCGGGGACCAGGCCCTGGATGAGGAACGCGCCCATGAGGATGGCCATGGTGACGCTCGCGGGAACGCCGAACGCGACGGTGGTGACGAGGCTGCCGCCCAGCGTCGAGTTGTTGGCCGCGCCCGGGCCCAGCACGCCCTCGACGGCGCCGCGGCCGAAGCGCTCGCGGTCCGGTGAGCTCTGGACGGCGTGAGCGTAGGCGAGCCACTGGGTGGTCGCCGCGCCCATGCCCGGAATGATCGCGATGAAGGTGCCGATGGCGCTGCAGCGGAGCACCAGCCACCAGTGCGTGAACGTGTCGCGCACGCCCTGCCACACGCCGCCGAGCCGGCCGACCTCGACCTGGGCGATGCTCGAGCCCTGGATGGCGAGATCGATGACCTCGGGAATCGCGAAGAAGCCGATCGTCACCGGCACCAGGCCGATGCCGTCCCACAGGAAGAGCTGACCGAACGTGTAGCGCTGGATCCCCGTGACGGGATCGAGGCCGATGGTGGCGAACCACAGGCCGAGACAGCCCGCCACCAGGCCCTTCACCAGGGCCTCCCCGCTCAGCGAGGCCACGAACGTGATACCGAGCAGCGCCAGCATGAAGAACTCCGGCGAGCCGAAGGTCAGCACGAGCGGCCGCACGATCGGGATGGCCAGCGCGAGCACGAGGGCGCCGAAGACTGCGCCAAAGAGCGAGCTCATGATGGCCGCCCCCAGCGCACGGCCGGCCTCCCCTTTCTTGGCCATGGGATGGCCATCGACGATCGTCGAGGCCGTCGTCGGCTCGCCGGGAATCCCGAAGAGGATCGACGTGATGTCGCCGGTGGTGTTGGTGACCGCCGCCATCCCGAGGAGGAACGCGAACGCCTCCACCGGCGTCATCTTGAAGATGAACGGCAGCATGAGCGCGAGCGTCGTCGGGCCGCCGAGGCCAGGCAGGATGCCGACGGCGAAGCCGATGGCGATGCCGATCAGCATGAGGCCGAACGCGGGCCACTGAAAGACCTGGACCAGCCCGGCCAGCGAGGCGCTGACGAACTCGGCTATCGGAGGATGCCCTTGAGCTTGGCCGCGACGTCGGGATCGAGCTTGAAGAGCTCGGCCACCAGGCGCTCCGTCTCTTCACCGCCGATGGGATCGATCTCGAGCTTGGCCCGGCCGGCGTCGGCCAGCAATTCAGGATCGCGCAGGGTGTCGAGAAACGCCTTGCGCAGCGTCTGCACGCGATCGTCGGGCGTGCCCGGCGGCAACGCGTAGAGCCGGCTGATCGCGGTCGGCACCACGATGCCGGCCTGCATGAGCTGGCGCGCTTCGTCGGTCCTGGCCAGGCTGAGCGCGACGGGAACGTTGGGGAGATCCGCCAGTGGCTTCGGAGCCATCTGCAGCACGATGCTGACTTCACCACCCTCCAGCGCCTTGCGCCAGGTCGACTTGATCGACTCCCACTGCCAGCACCCGCCGGCGACCTCTCCCGACTCGGCAGCGAGCCGGATCTCGGCGGTGCCCTTGTAGCCGCGGACGAGCTGGATCGGCAGCCCCACCGTCGCCATGAGCACGCGTCCAACATCGTGCGACGTGTCGCCGGGACCGACCGCGCCGATCTTGACCGGCGTCTTGGCGGACTTCCACTGCTCGAGGGTGGTGACTCCACTCGCCTTCGTGAGCGCGCACGCGGCGCTGTCCCGCATGGGCACGCCGACGTACTTGAACCTGCGCGCGTCGAACTCGATGCCCTCGCGACCCAGGAGCTGGCCGACGACCTGGTTGCCGTGGAAGTTCACGATCGTGAGGCCATCGGGACGGGCGACCTTGTACGTGTGGTTGGCGGCGAGCAGGCTCACCGCGCCCGTCATGTTCTCGACGATGATGGTCGGATTCCCCGGGATGTGCCGGCTCATGTGACGGGCGATCGTGCGCGAGTAGGTGTCGTAGCCGCCGCCGGGAGAGAAGCCGACCACGATGCGGATCGTCTTGCCCTCGAAGAACCGCGACTGCGCCTGCGCCGGGACCGTGGAAGCGAGAGCGACGAGCACCGCGAGGAGCGGCAGGCGCTTCATGCGGCGCCACCCTAGCAGCGCTTGGCAGTAGAGTAAAGGCCCATCGATGCCGGACCAGGAGGCGAGGCCATGAAGAAGTCGGCGAAGGCACGGAGCGGAACGGGAGAGGTCGCGCTGAAGCGCCGGCTCGCGGAAGCGTGCCGCATGCTCGCTGCCGCCGGGCAGGGGGACGACGTCTGGGGCCACGCCACCGCCCGCGTCCCCGGCACGAACACCTTCTGGATGAAGCCCGCGGGGCTCGGACTCGAAGAGATCCGCCCGGAGCAGCTCTTGCTGGTCGACCTGGACGGGAAGGTGCTCCGCGGCCGGCTGCCGCGTCACAGCGAGGTGTTCATCCACGCCGAGGTCTTCCGGGCCCGGCCCGAGGTCAACGGCGTCGTCCACACGCACCCGGTTCCCGCCACGGTCTTCTCGTCGCTCGACGTGCCGCTGCGGCCGATCATGCACGAGGGCACCAACTTCGTGCCGCCCGACGTTCCGCGCTTCACCGAGACGAGCGATCTCATCGTGACGCCGGCGCTCGGCCGATCGGTGGCGCGTACGCTCTCCGACCGGCCCGCGCTCTTCCTGGTCAACCACGGCATCGTGACGGCGGGCGAGAGCATCGAGGAAGCCACGGTCAACGCGCTGCTCCTCGACAAGATCGCGCGCGCTCAGCTCATGGTTCCGGGCGGCGTGCCGCGCGTGTGGACGTCGGACGAGGAGGCGCTGGTCAAGCGCAAGCGGATCTACAACGCGCAGAGCCTCGAGTCACGGTGGGCGTATTACCAGCGCCGGGGACTCGGCCGCCTGCGCTAGGGACGCTCGCGGTCTCCGGCCTCGGCGATGCCGTCGAGGTAGCGTTCCCAGACGATGAGGTTCACCCGGCACGCCTCGACGGCGGCGTCCTCCATTCCGAGGCGCGCCGCGTGGTCGGCCACCGCGTGCCAGCCGAGGTTGGAGTGCGCGATGTCGGCTTCGGTGTGCAAGCCGAAGAACTCGAGCTGATCGTCGCTCAGCCCGAACAATTTTCCCCAGCGATCACGCTCCATGCCGAACCAGCCCTGCTCGCGGACGAGGCCGATCCCATAGCCGGGCACGTTCACGCGCTCGGCGCACGTGTTGGCGACGAGGCCTTCGAGCCAGTGGCGGTTGCTCATGAGGCCGTCCCAGGCGTGCCAGCACATCAGCGTCGACGGCAACGGCTCGGCAGCGCGGATCTCGTCGAGGCCCAGGCCGATGCGAGTGCCGAGCTCTTCGAGGATCTGCCAGTGCGGCCGACCTCCCCCGTGCGTGTGGTCGGCGATGACTTCCTCGGCGCAGGCGGCGATGATCCTCACGCGGAGGTCCCAGATCGGACAGTTGGTCGCCACGCGCAGCTTCAGCACGGAGTTGCGCTGGCGCGTGTTGAGCCGGTGCTGGCGGACGAACGTGCGGGCCCGGCCCGGCGTCATCGGCTCGCGGAAGAAGCGCGCGCGCCTCGCGAAATCGTCGACGACCTCGTCGAGTCGCTTGACGACACCCGTCGCGGTCATTCGAGCAGGGCGATCATTCGAGCAGGATGGTCCGGAGCTTCGTGATCATGGCCGGCTCGAGCTTGAACAGCGATTCGACGGCACGCTCGATCTCCTCCGCGGTCACGGGCTCGATCTCGAGCTTCTGCTTCTCGGCGTCGGCCAGGAACGCGGGATCGCGCAGCGTCTCCTGGAACGCCTTGCGCAGGATCTGCACGCGATCTTTGGGCGTGCCGGGCGGCAGCGTGTAGGTGCGCACGAGCGTGCTGTCGTTGTGGACGGCCACCTCGATGATGCGGCGCGCCTCGTCGGTCTTGGTGTAGCTGATCGCCAGCGGCACGTTGGGAAGGTCGGGATGCGGCTTCGGCGTGATCTGCAGCACGACCTGGACTTCCCTGGCGTCGAGACCCTTGCGCCACGTCGCGCGCAGCGAGCCCCAGCCCCAGCACGCCCCCGCCAGCTCTCCGCTCTCGGCCGCGAGCCGGATCTCCGCCGTGCCCTTGTAGCCGGTGACGATCTGCGTTGGCAGGCCGATTGTCGCGCGCGCCGCTCGCGTGATGTTGTCGGGGTTCGATGCGCCCGGCGCCACGCCACCCATCTTCACGGGCGTGGGCGAGGCCATCCACTTCTCGAGGCTCGTGATTCCGCTCGCGGTCGTGGTCGCACAAACCGGATGCTCGTACACCGGAGCGCCGATGTACTCGAACTTCCGCGCGTCGAACTCGACGCCCTTCTGGCCGAGGACCTGGCCCAACAACAGACCGCCGATGAAGTGGCCGATGGTGAGTCCGTCGGGCTTGGCGATCTTGTAGAGGTAGTTCGCCGAGATGAGGCTGCCGGCGCCCGGCATGTTCTCGACCACGATCGTCGGATTGCCGGGGATGTGGCGCGGCATGTGCCGGGCGAGCGCGCGCGAGTAGGCGTCGAAGCCACCGCCGGCCGTGAAGCCGACGACGATGCGGACGGTCTTGCCCTTGTAGTAGGGCTCCTGAGCCGCGGCGATTGGCGCGAGCGAAACGACAGCGAGGCCGAGCACTGCACCGAACGATCCAATGAACCCGAGGACGACGATCACGAACCGCTGTCGCACGCACCGCTCCGTTCTGCGCTCACCGGCGTTCGACACGCAATTTCTCCGTGGAGCAGGCGTCATTATACGGCCATCACGTGGCGCGGCTTCGCTCGCGTGCCGTCTGGGGTTTTGGGCGCTTGACTCTGTGTACAGATGTACATACCATCGAACGTGGAGTTCGAATGGGATTCGAAGAAAGCGGCATCGAACAGACGCAAACACGGAGTGCGCTTCGCCGATGCTGTCGCAGTGTTCAGCGACGACCACGCTGTGACGATTCAGGACGAATATCAGGACGAAGAACGCTTCGCCACCATCGGTCGAGATTCGTTGGGCCGACTTCTTGTCGTCATCTATACCGAGCGTAGGAACCGGATTCGAATCATCTCGGCACGCAAAGC
>WNGH01000276.1_pt1 | contig 41868 bp, 37 predicted proteins | sample 5400631 | NCBI WGS metagenome assembly WNGH01 (sample SAMN13153373, study PRJNA577476) | soil metagenome | isolation source: 115 cm soil or saprolite under Garry oak tree replicate 1 | place: USA:California | collected 2016-06-15 | reverse complement strand
TGGTGCCCGTGGCGGTGGCAAAGCTGGTCGTCGAGGTGTGGCAGGTCGAGCAGTCGGCCGTGGTCACGACGTGTCCGGCCGGCTTGCTGAGCGGCGTGACGCCCTGGAAAGCCTGACCGTTGTGGCAGGTCGCGCAGTTCGCGACAATGCCCGTGTGGTTCATGGTCGTACCGCCGAAGGCGGTGAAGTTGCTGACTGCATGGCAGGACTCACAGGCCGCGGCGGTCGGCAGGTGGCTCGCGGGCTTGGCCACCGGCGTGATGCCGGTGAAGGCCTGGCCGTTGTGGCAGCTGGCGCAGCCGCTGCTGATCCCGGCGTGGTTCATCGTCGTGCCGGAGAAGGCGGTGAACTTGGTCGCGGCGTGGCAGGTCTCGCAGGCCGCGGCGGTCGGCACGTGGACGGCGGACTTGGCCACCGGCGTAACGCCGGTGAAGGCCTGGCCGTTGTGGCAGGTGTCGCAGCCGCTGGCGATCCCGGCGTGGTTCATCGTCGTGCCGGAGAAGGCGGTGAACTTGGTCGCCGCGTGGCAGGTCTCGCAGGCGGCACCGGTCGGCAGGTGGCTCGCCGGCTTGGCTACCGGCGTCATCCCGGCGAAGGACTGGCCGTTGTGGCAGGTGGCGCAGCCGCCGGCGATGCCGCTGTGGTTCATCACGCCGGGAACGAAGTTCGCGGTGGCGTGGCACAGCGTGCACGCCTGGGCGGTGGGGATGTGGTTGGCCGGCAGGCCGCCCGCGGCGCCCGCAAAATTGCTCGTCGAACTATGGCAGGTGTCGCATTGGGCCGTAGTGACCGGATGGTTCGCGGGTTTGCCGAGAGCGTTTGCGGCGCTGAAGCTTCCGTTGTGGCAGCTGGCGCACTGTCCGGCGGTACCGGAGTGATTCATGGTCGCCGCGGCAAACGTGGCAGTGCTGCCGTGACAGACATCGCAACCACGGCTGGTCGGAATATGGCTGCTGGGCTTGACGGTCGACGCGGTACGGCTTCCCGCGCTATGGCAGGTGACGCAATCGCGCGGCGTGCCCTTGAAGACACCCTTGACGTGGCAGGATTCGCAGCGGACCTTGTCGTGCGCCCCGGTCAGTGCGAAGCCGGTCTTCACGTGGTCGTAGCCGCTGCGGACGCCGGCGCCGGGCGGCTGGGCCGACGCCGTCAGCGTGGCCAGGGCAAGAACGAGCAGCAGCAGAAGACGCGCCATCACGGCGAACACGCCGAGTCGGTCGTTAGTGGAATCCAGTAGGCTCGTTTGCATCATATGCTATTGTCATTACCGTGCCCGCTGCCGAAGTCAGTAGGCGAACGCGGAACCCTAACGCAAGGATCATTCCTCAAGACATTAATCGCTTATCCATCAATACCGTGCAGGTCTTGATCGGGCTCATTAGGAACGCGGCGCGGCGCACTGCCGGAAATACTGTCGGTGGTCGACGACGTCACTTCGAGGGATGGATGAAATTCCCTGTCGGCGCAGCGGCTTGCGCTGTCTCTGCGCGACGACAGAAACCGAGCCGCGTCAGCGCATCCCGCCGCCGGAGCGGATGGTGCGGAAATCCTTGCTGCTGTGGCAGCGCTCGCATTGCACGCCGAAGCCGCCGTCGTGCACGTCGTCCTCGACGTGGCAGCTGTAGCACGGCCGGGCCGGAGTCGGCTTGCCGCCGACCCGTTCGACCGGCTTCTGGTGGCAATCCTTGCACTTCGCCTCGACGTGCTTGCCGTCGAGCTTGAAGCTGGTCTTGCCGTGGTTGAAATCCCAGGATTTCCAGTCGCGGCTGTTATGGCAGGCCTCGCACTTGGTGCCTAAGGCGCCCTTGTGCACGTCGCCGGTCTGCTTTTCCTTACCCGCGCTGGGCTCCTTGTGACAGGCATAGCAGTCCGACTTCGCGTCCCTGAAGACACTAGTCATATGGCATTTCATGCATTCCGTCTTGATGTGCGCGCCGGTCAGCGGGAACTTCGACTTGTTGTGATCGAACTTGACGCCTTTCCACTGCTTCTCGTCGTGGCAGTCCTCGCACTTTTCGCCGAGCTGGCCCTTGTGGCCCTTGTCCTGCTCGATCTTCCTGTGGCAGGCGAGGCACCGGGTGTCGAGCTTGTGCTTGTAGATGTCGCCCAGCGACGCCAGGTGGCAGTCGTCGCATTTCGTCTCGCGGTGTTTGCCCTTCAGCGCGTACTTGGTGTCCTTGTCGTGGTCGAAGGGCGACTTCTTCCAGTCCTTCTCGTTGTGGCAGGTCTCGCACTTCTCGCCGTAGCGGCCCTTATGAGCCTTCTCGTCGTCATCCTTGCGGTGACAGCCGATGCAGGTCTGCGGCAGCTTTTCCATCGCCGCCTTGCCGCTCACCCCGCCCTTGTGACAGGCCTCGCACTTGGCATCCTTGTGCTTGTCGCGCAGCGGGTACTTGGTGTCCTTGTCGTGATCAAAATTGGTCGTCTTCCACGTCTTCTCGTTGTGGCAGCTCTCGCACTTGTCGCCGAGCGAACCCTTGTGCCCCTTCTCGTCGTCGTCCTTCCTGTGGCAGGCGACGCATTTGCTCGACAGGTGCTGGCCGTAGAGCGGCTTGTCGGTAGCGTGGCACTTGTCGCACTTGGCATCGTGGTGCTTGCCGTGCAGCGGATACTTGGTGTCCTTGTCGTGATTGAAGCGTATTTCCTTCCAGCTCCTGTCGTTGTGGCAGGTCTCGCACTTGACGCCGTAGCGGCCCTTGTGGCCTTTCTCCTGGTCGACCTTCTTATGGCACGAGTTACAGTCCTTAGGCGCATCCTTGTATTTCTTGTCGAGGTGGCAGTCGGCGCACTTGACATCGGCATGCTTGCTGCCGAGCAGCGGAAACTTGGTCTTTTCGTGGTCGAACCTGGCCACTTCCTTCCAGTTCTTTTCGTTGTGGCACTTGGCGCAATCGGTGCCCAGTTCGCCCTTATGGCCCTTTTCCTGGTCGTCCTTCCTGTGGCAGGAATTGCAGTCGCCGGGGGCGTCGCGAAACTTCTTCTGCGGCCTGTGGCAATCGTCGCATTTAGTGTCGCGGTGCTTCTCGTGCAGCGCGAAGTCGGTCTGGTTATGGTCGAACTTGTCCTTGTCGAGCAGGACGATCTTGGCATTGCGCCCCTGGTGGTCGGTATGACAGACGCGGCACTCGTCGTCCTTGAGGCGGCCGTGGTAGCCCTTCTTGCCGTTGACGTCGGCGGCGATCTCCTTGTGGCAGTCGAGGCAGCGCCGGGTCATCGCCGCCTTGTCGAAGCGGACGTGGCACTTCTCGCAATCCTCCTCGTCCTTGGCGTGGCCTTCGATGACCTTGCCCGGCATCAGCGTCGTTTCGACGTTTTGCGCGCGGGCAGGCAGCGCCGCCAATGCCGCAAGGAGCAGCGCCAGCAGCGGAATCAGGCGGCGGATCAATTCGACGGGACCCGGTCCGGATCAGTACATGTGCACGGCGACCACGTGGATGGCGCCGCAAATGACGAGCAGATAGATGAAGGGCACATGCACCACGTGCCAGAGAGAAAACAGCCGCGCCCAGGTCGCGAACTGGGCGGTCGAACACAGCGCATCGACGTAGGTGCCGATTTGCGCCTTGGCCAGCTTCCAGTGCAGGCGGGCTTCGGCGCGGCTCCAGCGCTGCCGGCGCGCCTCGTGCTTGAGGGCCGAGCGGGTGACCCGGTAGACCGTGCCGGCGACCCTGCGGGCGCGCCAGCGCAGCGTCACGAATCGCCACAGCCGGGCATCCACCGCGCCGAGTTGCCGGGTCGCCGAATCGTGGAAGGCCTTCAGGCGGCTGCCGGCCTGGGGCACCAGGGCCAGCACCGAGCGCATGTCGTTGGCACTGGCCTGCAGCGCCTGCTCGGTCTCGGCGAGGCTCAGGCGCCGGCCGTAGAGGCCGAGGTGGATGTGGCGATAGACGAAGCGGCCGACGATGCCGCTGGCCGCCACCAGCAGCGTCGAATAGAAAGCCACCCGCCCGTTCATCGAGCCGATCCGAAACGTCGAGTGGAACAGGATCAGCGCCGGGCCGACGATGCCGATCACCATGTGGTAGCGGAACCAGTTGCGCATCAGGCCGATCCGCCCCATCAGGCGGACGCGCTTGCGCAACGGATAGAGCAACAGACTCAGCATCATCAGGCCGCCGACCAGGCCCAGGTTGTAGCCGACGTCGTCGCCGGGCTTGTAGAGCCCACCCGATGCCGCAAGCCAGGCCAGCACCACCAGCAGCAGGCCGATGACGACGATGCCGGCGCGCCACAGCCAGCGCAGCACGCCCTCGGCCGGCGACTTGGCTTTGCCGTCCAGCGCAATTTCGGTCAACGGTCTAAGTTCAGCGAGTCCGGCCATGGTTCCATGCTCCTAAAGGTAAGGTCATGCAATGGCAAGGCGTCGCGGCGATGTCTCCGCCACGGCGAATCGGAACGGCGCAGTGTAATGCAGCACCCGCCCGGCCACGGCGGTCGACAGGGCCGTCTGTCGCCCTCGCGCGACACCGCGACTCGCCGAGTGCACCCCGCGGCCGGGCTTTTGCACATACTCTTCGACCATGCATGAACTGCTTTTCTATTCCATCCCTGTCGCCGCGATCGTCGTCATCACCGCGATCTACCTGTGCCTCAAGAAGCGCAGCTGCCGCTCCAGCGCCGCCGTCTGGAGCGAGGTGCAGGAATCCGGACTGACCGAACCCGCCTCGCTGCACCCGGTCGTCGATCCCAACGTCTGCATGGGCTCGGGCGCCTGCGTCCGCTCCTGCCCGGAGCAGGCCCTCGGCGTCATCAATGGCAAGGGCGTGCTGATCAATCCGAGCCACTGCATCGGCCACGGCGCCTGCGCGCCGGCCTGCCCGGTCGGCGCCATCAAGCTGGTGTTCGGCACGGCGCGCCGCGGCATGGACATCCCGGCCGTCAATCCGAATTTCGAGACCAACGTGCGCGGCATCTTCATCGCCGGAGAACTCGGCGGCATGGGCCTGATCCGCAAGGCGGTCGAACAGGGCAAGAAGGCGATGGCGCAGATCGCCAAGCGTCCTAAAGGCCGCGCCGATTACGACGTCGTCATCGTCGGCGCCGGTCCGGCGGGAATCGCCGCGACGCTCGCCGCGAAGGAGGCGGGCCTGCGTTACCTGACCGTCGAGCAGGAATACACCCTCGGCGGCACGGCCCTGCACTATCCGCGGCGCAAGATCGTCATGACGGCACCGATGGACCTGCCGCTGATCGGCAAGGTCTCGGTACGCGAGATCAGCAAGGAGGCGCTGATCGAGCTGTGGAACGACGTCGTCGCCAGGACCGACATCGAGATCCGCTTCGGCGAGCGCCTGGACAAGCTCGAACGCCGCAATAAAGGCGTGCTCGTGGTCACCTCGAAGGGCAGCTACGAGGCCGGCAGCGTGGTGCTGGCCATCGGCCGTCGCGGCACGCCGCGGCGCCTCGAGGTTCCCGGCGAGGAACATTCCAAGGTCGTCTATCGGCTGATCGAGCCGGAACAGTACCGCGGCAACCATGCGCTGGTCGTCGGCGGCGGCGACTCGGCGCTCGAGGCGGCGATGGCCCTGGCCGAGGAACCGGGGACGCGCGTCGTGCTGTCCTATCGCGGCGACGCCTTCGGCCGCGTCAAGCCGAAGAACCGCCAGAAGCTGCAGGCCGCCGAGCAGGCCGGCAAGCTGACGGTGATGCTGCAATCGCAGGTCAAGAAGATCGATCCGGACAACGTCCTGCTGGTCGATGGCGACGGCAGGGAGATCGACCTGCCCAACGAGGTGGTCGTGGTCTGCGCCGGCGGCATCCTGCCGACCCCCTTCCTCAAGGAAGCCGGCATCAAGGTCGAGACCCGCTACGGCACCTGATCCCGCTTACTGGCGGACGCAATCGACGTAGTAGCGGACCTTGCCGCCATTGACCTCGCCCTTGACGAGGCCGTGGATGTCGGTCTCGAAGCCGGGAAACTTCTCGTTGAATTCGCGGGCGAAGCGCAGGTAGCGGACGATCGTCGCGTTGAAGCGCTCGCCCGGGATCAGCAGCGGGATTCCCGGCGGATAAGGCGTCAGCAGCACGGCGGTGACGCGCCCCTGCAGTTCGTCGATCGGCACCCGGTCGATCTCGCGATGGGCCATCCGGGCGAAGGCGTCCGCCGGCTTCATCGCCGGCTCCATGTTGGAGAGATACATCTCGGTCGTCAGGCGGGCGATGTCGTTGGTCTTGTAGAGGCCGTGGATCTGCTCGCACAGGTCGCGCAGGCCGACGCGCTCGTAGCGCGGATGCTTGGCCACGAACTCGGGCAGGACCCGCCACAGCGGCTGGTTCTTGTCGTAATCGTCCTTGAACTGCTGCAGTTCGGTCACCATGGTGTTCCAGCGGCCCTTGGTGATGCCGATGGTGAACATGATAAAAAACGAGTAGAGGCCGGTCTTCTCGACGATGACGCCGTGCTCGGCCAGGTACTTGGTGACGATCGCCGCCGGGATGCCGAAATCCTCGGAGAAATCGCCGTCGACGTCGAGGCCCGGGGTGATCACCGTGGCCTTGATCGGATCGAGCATGTTGAACCCCGGCGCCAGGTCGCCGAAGCCGTGCCAGCGTTCGCCGGTGCGCAGCATCCAGTCCTCGCGCTCGCCGACGCCTTCTTCGGCGAGGAATTCGGGGCCCCACACCTTGAACCACCATTCGGCCCCCCATTCCTCGTCCACCTTGCGCATGGCGCGGCGGAAATCGAGCGCTTCCGAGATCGACTCCCTGACCAGGGCGGTGCCGCCCGGCGGCTCCATCATCGCCGCGGCGACGTCGCAGGAGGCGATGATGGCGTACTGCGGCGAAGTCGACATGTGCATGAGGAAGGCTTCGTTGAAGACGTCGCGGTCGAGATGGCGGGTCTCCGAATCCTGCACCAGGATCTGCGAGGCCTGCGACAGCCCGGCCAGCAGCTTGTGCGTCGACTGGGTCGAGAACAGCATCGAATCCTTGCAGCGCGGCCGGTCGCGGCCGATGGCGTGCATGTCGCGGTAGAAGTCGAAGAAGGTGGCGTGCGGCAGCCAGGCCTCGTCGAAGTGCAGGGTGTCGATCCGCCCGTCGAGCATCTCCTTGATGGCGTCGACGTTGTACAGGATGCCGTCATAAGTGCTCTGGGTGATGGTCAGCACGCGCGGCTTGGCGTCCGGATTCCTCTCCAGCACCTCGCGCGCGAAGGGGTTGGCCTCGATCTTGCGGCGGATGTTCTCCCAGCGGAATTCCTCCTTGGGAATCGGGCCGATGATGCCGAAGTTGTTGCGCGTCGGCATCAGGAACACCGGAATCGCCCCGGTCATGGTGATGGCATGGAGGATCGACTTGTGGCAGTTGCGGTCGACCACGACGATGTCGCCGGGGGCGACGGTCGAATGCCAGACGATCTTGTTCGAGGTCGATGTACCGTTGGTGACGAAGAACAGGTGGTCGGCCGAGAAGATGCGCGCCGCGTTGCGCTCCGAGGCCGCCACCGGGCCGGTGTGGTCGAGCAGCTGGCCGAGTTCCTCGACGGCGTTGCAGACGTCGGCGCGCAGCATGTTCTCGCCGAAGAACTGGTGGAACATCTGCCCGACCGGGCTCTTCAGGAAGGCGACGCCGCCGGAATGGCCCGGGCAGTGCCAGGAGTAGGAGCCGTCGGCGGCGTAGTGGGTGAGCGCCCGGAAGAACGGCGGCGGCAGCGAATCGAGGTAGGCGGTGGCCTCGCGCTTGATGTTACGGGCGATGAACTCGGGGGTGTCCTCGAACATGTGGATGAAGCCGTGCAGCTCGCGCAGCACGTCGTTGGGGATGTGCCGCGAGGTGCGCGTCTCGCCGTAGAGGAAGATGGGAATGTCCGAGTTGCGCAGGCGGATCTCCTCGACGAAGGCGCGCAGCTCGGCGATGGTCCCCTGCGCTTCCTCGCCGGCGAAATCCTCGTCGTCCACCGACAGGATGAAGGTCGAGGCGCGGCTCTGCTGCTGCGCGAACGAGGTCAGGTCGCCGTAGCTGGTGACGCCGAGCACTTCCATGCTCTCTTCATCCAGCGCCTTGGCCAGGGCACGGATGCCCAGACCCGAGGCATTCTCCGAGCGGAAGTCCTCGTCGATGATGATGACCGGGAAATGAAAGCGCATGGGGGACTCCTCGGAACGGCGAAACCCCGCCGCGCGGCGGGGTCGGGTGTAGGGCCTGGGCGGGCGTCAGATCTTCGGCAGGGTCACGCCGACCTGGCCCTGGTACTTGCCGCCGCGGTCCTTGTAGGAGGTCTCGCAGACCTCGTCGGACTCGAAGAACAGCACCTGGGCGACACCCTCGTTGGCGTAGATCTTGGCCGGCAGCGGCGTGGTGTTCGAGAACTCCAGCGTCACGTAGCCTTCCCACTCGGGCTCGAAGGGCGTGACGTTGACGATGATGCCGCAGCGGGCATAGGTGCTCTTGCCCAGACACAAGGTCATGACGTTGCGCGGAATGCGGAAATACTCGACGGTGCGCGCCAGGGCGAAGGAGTTGGGCGGAATGATGCAGTGTTCGCCGGTGACTTCGACGAAGGACTTAGGATCGAAATTCTTCGGATCGACGATGGTGCAGTTGATGTCGGTGAACAGCTTGAATTCGTTCGAGCAGCGGATGTCGTAGCCGTAGCTCGAGGTGCCGTAGGAGACGATCTTGCGCCCGTCCACCTCGCGCACCTGAGCCGGCTCGAAGGGCTCGATCATGCCGTGCTGTTGCGCCATGCGGCGTATCCACTTGTCCGCTTTGATGCTCATGGGGGGTTAAGGGCCGGAAAACGAAGTTTCAGAGGAGGCTAATGCCCGCGCCAGCGGGCGTTAGGCCGGAGCCAAAAAAGGACGAGCGGATTATCCGCCCTTTCGCGGGTCGGTCAACTGCCGATCTAGGTGTTTTGAATGACGATGCTGGGAAACTTCGCCGTCATATCCCGGGCGCGCTCGGCGACCTTTACGGCGATGCGCCGGGCGATGTCGCGATAGATCGCGGCGATCCGCCCGTCGGGATCGGCGACCACCGTCGGGTGGCCGCCGTCGGCCTGCTCGCGGATGCGGATGTCGAGCGGCAGCGAACCGAGCAGTTCGACCTCGTAATCGTGGGCCATCCGCTCGCCGCCGCCGCTGCCGAAGATGTGCTCTTCGTGGCCGCAGCTGGAGCAGATGTGGGTGCTCATGTTCTCGACGATGCCGAGGATGGGAATGCCGACCTTCTCGAACATCTTGAGCCCCTTGCGCGCGTCGAGCAGGGCGATGTCCTGGGGCGTGGTGACGATGACGGCACCGGTCACCGGCACCTGCTGCGCCAGCGTCAGCTGGATGTCGCCGGTGCCCGGCGGCAGGTCGATCACCAGGTAGTCCACGTCGTCCCAGCGGGTCTCCATCAGCAACTGCGTCAGCGCCTGGGTCACCATCGGGCCGCGCCAGACCATCGGCGTCTCCGGATCGATCAGGAAGCCGATCGACATGGCCTGGATGCCGTAGACCTGCAGCGGATCGAGATGCTTGCCGTCGCGCGACTCGGGACGGTCGCTGATGCCCAGCATCAGCGGCTGCGAGGGTCCGTAGATGTCGGCGTCGAGGATGGCCACTCCGGCGCCTTCGGCGGCCAGGGCCAGGGCCAGGTTGACCGCCGTCGTCGACTTGCCGACGCCGCCCTTGCCCGAGGCCACGGCGATGATGTTCTTGACGCCGGGGACCAGCTTGACGCCGCGCTGCACGGTGTGGGCGACGATCTTCGAATAGACGTTGGCGCTGACGTTGCCGATGCCCGGAATCGCCCTCAGCTTGTCGATGACGCTCTGGCGGATGGCGTCGAACTGGCTCTTCGCCGGGTAGCCGAGCTCGACGTCGAGGCTGACGTCGGCGCCGCTGACCTTGATGTTGCGCGCCTGGCGCGTGCTCAGCAGATCCTTGCCCAGATTGGGGTCGATGACCTCCTTCAGCGCCGTCTGGACCTGCAGTTCGGAAATGCTCATGGGGACTCCAATGAAAACCGGAAAATTGCCGCGAAAAATAACCGAGCCAGGAACTCAAGTATAACCGTTCGGCCCGCTTTGCTAGAATGCCCGCTCACAAAAAACATCATGCCATGACCCCGCGCAAGATACTCGTCACCTCGGCCCTGCCCTATGCCAACGGCGCGATCCACCTGGGTCACCTGGTCGAATACATCCAGACCGACATCTGGGTGCGCTTCCAGAAATTGCGCGGCCACGAATGCTACTACGTCTGCGCCGACGATACCCACGGCACGCCGATCATGCTGCGCGCCGAAAAGGAAGGCATCACCCCGGAAGCGCTGATCGAGCGCGTCCACGGCGAACACAGCCGCGACTTCGCCGGCTTCCATGTCGCCTTCGACAACTACCACACGACGCACGCGGCGGAAACGCAGCTTTATGCCAATGAGTTTTTCGCCCGGCTGCGCGCCGCCGGCCTGATCGAGGTGCGGGCGGTCGAGCAGTTCTACGACCCGGTCAAGCAGATGTTCCTGCCCGACCGCTTCATCAAGGGCGAATGCCCGAAGTGCGGGGCCAAGGACCAGTACGGCGACTCCTGCGAGGTATGCGGCGCCGCCTACGCCCCGACCGAGCTGAAGAATCCCTACTCGGCGGTGTCGGGCGCCAAGCCCGAGCTGCGCGCCTCCGAGCATTTCTTCTTCAGGCTTTCCGATCCGCGCTGCCAGTCCTTCCTGCGCGCCTACACGCGCGAGGCGGGCCGCCTGCAGCCGGAGGCCGCCAACAAGATGCAGGAATGGCTGGGTGCCGAGGGCGAGAACAAGCTCACCGACTGGGACATCTCCCGCGACGCGCCCTATTTCGGCTTCGAGATTCCCGGCGCCCCCGGCAAGTACTTCTACGTCTGGCTCGACGCGCCGATCGGTTATTTCGGCAGCTTCCGCAATCTCGTCGAGCGCCGCGCCGGCGAAGGCCGCGCCATCGACCTGGCGAGTTTCATCGAGGCCGACGCGGCCCGCGCCGCCGGCACCGAGATGTACCACTTCATCGGCAAGGACATCCTCTACTTCCATGCCTTGTTCTGGCCCGCCGAGCTCGAACATGCCGGCTACCGCACGCCGACGAAAATTTTCGCCCACGGCTTCCTCACCGTCGACGGGCAGAAGATGTCGAAATCGCGCGGCACCTTCATCACCGCCGAGAGCTACCTGCAGCAAGGGCTCAAGCCCGAGTGGCTGCGCTACTACTTCGCCGCCAAGCTGAACGGCAGCATGGAGGACATCGACCTCAACTTCGACGACTTCGTCGCCCGCGTCAATAGCGATCTGGTCGGCAAGTACATCAACATCGCCAGCCGCGCCGCCGGCTTCATCCAGAAGCGTTTCGGCGGACGGCTCTTGCAGTCGCGCTTCGTCGAGCAATTCCACGCCGACATGCCCGGCCTCGCCGGCGCCGCCGCGGAAATCGCCGCCTGCTACGAGGAGCGCGACACGAGCCGCGCCGTGCGCCGCATCATGGCCCTGGCCGACCAGGTCAACCAGTACGTCGACCGGCACCAGCCCTGGCAACTAGCCAAGGACAAGGACCAGGAAGAGCTGCTGCACTACGTCTGCACGGTGCTGATCAACGCCTTCCGCCTGCTGACGCTCTACCTGAAGCCGATCCTGCCCAAGCTGGCCCAGCGCGCCGAGGAATTCCTCAACGTGGCGCCGCTCGCCTGGGCTGACGCCGGCCACCTGCTGCCGCCCAATCATATGATAAACGCATACGAGCACCTGATGACGCGGATCGACCCCAAGCAGGTGCAGGCACTGATCGCGGCCAACCGCGAATCCCTGGCGCCGGGCGTCGACGGCCATTCGCCGCAGCGCCACGCCGAACAGCAGCAGCATACCGAGGAGAAGACCATGGCGGCACCGGCCATCGAAGCGACGATTTCCATCGACGACTTTGCCAAGGTCGACCTGCGCATCGCCCGCATCGTCGCCGCCGGCCACGTCGAGGGCGCCGACAAGCTGATCCGCCTGGAGCTCGACATCGGCGCGACCGAGGACGGCAAGCCGCGGCCGCGCCAGGTCTTCGCCGGCATCAAGTCGGCCTACGACCCGGCCCTGCTGGTCGGGCGGCTGACGGTGATGGTCGCCAACCTGGCGCCGCGCAAGATGAAGTTCGGCCTCAGCGAAGGCATGGTGCTGGCGGCCTCCGATCCCGCCGCCGAAGTGCCGGGTCTCTACCTGCTGTCGCCCGACAGCGGCGCCCAGCCGGGCATGCGCGTCAAATGATGGCCTATCCCCCAGCCCCTTTGCCGCGGCAAGGGGTGACTGCGGCTCGCGCCGCTCGCAGTTGCTTGGCTGTCCGGCCTTGGGGCGGCCCGGCGGCAGGACTGAGGCCGGCGCGATCTTGACCCCCTCGCCCGGCCCGCTGGCCATCGACTGGCTGCTGTTTTTCGTCGTCGCCTGGCTCGCCATCGGGCTGGCCGGCCTCGTCGCCCAGCGCAACCTGCGCTACGTCGCCCGCACCTTGTTTCCGCTCGGCGCCGCGGTCGGCCTCGGCGTCGCCGTGGTGGCCTTCGCCGCCCTGGGCGGCACGCCCGAAGTCGTCGTGCTGCCGCTCGGCCTGCCGGACCTGCCCTTCCACCTGCGCCTCGACCCGCTCGCGGCGCTGTTCCTGCTGCTGCTCGGCGGAACCGCGGCCGGCATCTCGGTCTATGCCGCCGGCTACATCCGCAAGGGCCAGGGCACGGCGCCCGGCCTGCAATGCCTGCAATACCACTTCTTCCTCGCCAGCATGGCGCTGGTGCTGCTGGCCGACGACGCCTACGCCTTCATGGTGGCCTGGGAGTCGATGGCATTGTCATCGTTCTTCCTGGTCACCTCGGACCACCGCCTCCCCGAGATCCGCCGCGCCGGCTATCTCTACCTGCTGGTCGCCCACGTCGGCGCCATCAGTATCCTGCTGTCATTCGGGGTGCTGCAGGGCGGCGGCGCCATGGCCGCCTCGCAGGTCGCCGACTACACCTTCGCCCACATGCGCGCCATGCCGCACGACGCCTACTGGGCCACGGCCGCCTTCGCCCTGGCCCTGTTCGGCTTCGGCGCCAAGGCCGGCCTGCTGCCGCTCCACGTCTGGCTGCCCGAGGCCCACCCGGCGGCGCCCTCGCCGGTGTCGGCGATGATGAGCGGCGTCATGCTGAAGACGGCCATCTACGGGCTGCTGCGGGTCACTTTCGACCTGCTGCACACGCGGCTGTGGTGGTGGGGCATCGTGGTCCTCGCCGTCGGCCTGGCCACGGCGCTGTTCGGCGTCATCTTCGCCGCGGTGCAGACCGACATGAAGCGGCTGCTGGCCTATTCCTCGATCGAGAACATGGGCCTGCTCGCCGTCGGCATCGGCCTGGCCCTGACCTTCCAGTCCTTCGCCATGACGACCCTGGCGGCGCTGGCCCTGACCGCCGTGCTCTACCACTGCCTCAACCATGCGACCTTCAAGAGCCTGCTGTTCCTCGCCACCGGTGCGGTCCTCCACGCCACCAAGGAGCGCAGCCTCGGCCGGCTCGGCGGCCTGATCCACCGGATGCCCTGGGTGGCCTGGCTGGCGCTGCTCGGCGTCCTAAGTTCGGCCGGCCTGCCGCCGCTCAACGGCTTCGTCTCGGAGTGGCTGCTGCTGCAGGGCTTCCTGTTCACTCCGGGGCTGCCGCAAGGCTACATCAACATGCTGGTGCCGGTGGCCGCCGCCGCCGTGGCCCTCACCGCGGCCCTCGCCGGTTATGCCATGGTCAAGTTCTTCGGCATCGTCTTCCTCGGCCAGCCGCGCGAGGACAAGCTCGCCCAGGCCCGCGACGCCGGCCTGCTGGAGCGCATCGGGATGGTCTGGCTGGCCGGCCTGTGCGTGGCCCTGGGCATCTTTCCGGTGTTCGTCATCGCCCGCCTCGACGCCGTGACGCAGATGCTGCTCGGCGCCGGCCTCGGCGCCGCCGTCGAGGCCGGCGGCTGGCTGATGCTGGCACCGATCTCGCCCGACCGGGCCAGCTACGAGCCGCTGGTCTTCCTGCTGGTGATCCTCGCCGTCTTCGCCGCCACCTTCCTCGTCGTGCGCCGCTTCTGGCACGGCCGGGTCCGCGTCTGCGGCGCCTGGGACTGCGGCTTCCCGCTGCAGACGCCGCGCATGCAGGACACCGCGGAAGGCTTCGGCCAGCCGCTGCGCCAGGTCTTCACGCCCTTCTACCGGCTGACGCGCGAGGAGCCGAGTTCCTTCGACCGCGCCCCGCGCTATCGAATTGTCATCGAGGACCACTTCTGGTACTGGCTGTACCTGCCGGTGGCGCGGGCCGCCGAAGTCGGCACGCGGCTGGTCGCCTTCCTGCAGCAGGGGCGCATCGCCGTCTACCTGCTGTACAGCTTCCTGACCCTGATCCTGCTGCTGCTGATGGTGCGCGGATGAGCATGGCCTCGGGCATCCTGCTGCAGTTCCTCGAACTGGTCGCGGCCCTGGCCCTGGCGCCGCTGCTGAGCGGCTGGGTCAATCAGTGCCGGGCCTGGCTGCAGAACCGTTCGGCGCCGCCGCTGGCCCAGCCCTACCGGCAGCTCGCCAAGCTCTTCGAGAAGGAGGTGGTGCTGGCCGGCAACGCCTCGAGCCTGTTCCGCGGCGCGCCCTACATCGTCTTCGCCTGCATGGCCCTGGCCAGCCTGATCGTGCCGACGCTGTCGACCGACCTGCCCTTCGCCCCGGCCGCCGACGCCATCGCCCTGGTCGGCATCTTCGCCCTGGCCCGCGTCTTCATCGCCCTGGCCGGCATGGACGTCGGCACCGCCTTCGGTTCGCTCGGCGCGCGCCGCGAAATGCTGGTCGGCTTTCTCGCCGAACCGGCGCTGCTGATGGTCTTCTTCACCATGTCGCTGATCTCCCGGTCGACCTCGCTGGCGACCATCGTCGAGACCCTGGGGCACCGTGATTTCGTCATCTACCCGTCGCTGGCCTTCGTCGGCGTCGCCTTCACCATGGTGTCGCTGGCCGAGAATGCCCGGGTGCCGATCGACAACCCGACCACCCACCTGGAACTGACGATGATCCACGAGGCGATGATCCTCGAATACTCGGGGCGCCACCTGGCGCTGCTCGAGTGGGCCGCGGCGCTCAAGCTCTACGCCTATTCCTGCCTCGGCCTGGCGCTGTTCTTCCCCTGGGGCATCCCCGAGGGCACCGGCCTGGCCAACCTGCTGGTGGCCCTGCCGGCGCTGCTCGCCAAGCTCGCCGCGGGCGGCGCCATCCTGGCCCTGATCGAGACGCTCAGCGCCAAGATGCGCATCTTCCGCGCCCCGGAGTTTCTCGGCACGGCCTTCATCCTGGCGGTCATCGCGATGCTCGTGCACCTGCTGCTCGAGTCCGGAAAATGAGTGCCGGGCGCTGCCTCAATCCGGAGCGGGCAAGGCCCGCGAACCGCCGTCACCCCCTTCCTCGGGAAGGGGGACGGGGGGAAGGCTCATGACACCCACCCCCTTCTATGCCCAGGTCATCAACCTGCTGGCGGCGGTGCTGCTGCTGCTGTCCTTCGCCCTGTTGAGCCAGCGGCGCATCCTCTCGCTGATCAACCTGTTCATGGCCCAGGGCGCGGTGCTCTGCGTCTCGACGGCGGTCGTCGCCTATGCCACCGGGCAGAGCCACCTCTACATCTCGGCGGCGCTGACGCTGCTGCTCAAGGTGATCCTGCTGCCGTGGATCCTGCACCGGCTGATCCGCCGCCTCAACGTCAAGTGGGACATCGAGACGCTGATCAACATCCCGGCGACGATGCTGATCGGCATCGTCCTGGTGATCCTCGCCTTCAACCTGGCGCTGCCGATCTCGCAGTTGGCCGGCACCATCACCCGCTCGACTCTGGGCATCGCCCTGGCCGTGGTGTTGCTGGCCTTCATGATGATGATCACCCGTTCCAAGGCCGTGCCCCAGGTGATCGGCTTCCTGTCGATGGAAAACGGCCTGTTCTTCGCCGCCACCAGCGCCACCTACGGCATGCCGATGGTGGTCGAGCTGGGTATCGCCCTCGACGTGCTGGTCGGCATGGTCATCCTCGGCGTGTTCTTCTTCCATATCCGCGAGCAGTTCGATTCGCTGGACATCCACCACCTCGAGCAGTTGAAGGAAGACTGATGGAATTCCTGCTCGTCCTCCTCATCCCCTTCTGCGGCGGCCTCACCCTGGCGCTCGCCGGGCACGGCCGGCGCGCCGCCGACCTGAACGCGGCCTTCAGCCTGGCGACCTTCATCGCCGCCGTGGCCCTGACCAAGCGCATCATCGACGGCGGCCCGGAACGCTTCTTCGAAGAGCAGTTCTTCATCGATTCCTTCAACGTCTTCCTGGTCGCCCTGACCGCCTTCGTCGGCTTCACCACGGCGCTGTTCTCGCGCCCCTACATGCGCATCGAGCACGAGCACGGGCGGCTCACCGTCGGCCGGCTGCGCCTCTACCACAGCATGTTCCAGATGTTCATGTTCACCATGCTGCTGGCATTGACGACGAACAACATGGGCCTGCTCTGGGTGGCCATGGAGGCGGCGACGCTGACCACGGTGCTGCTGGTCTCGCTGTACCGCACCGCGGCCTCGCTGGAGGCGGCCTGGAAATACTTCATCCTCTGCGGCGTCGGCATCGCCCAGGCGCTGTTCGGCACCATCCTGCTCTACTTCGCCGCCGAGCGGGTGCTCGGCCACGAGGGCGGGGCGCTGCTGTGGACCCATCTCGACGCGGTCAAGGGGCAGCTCGAACCGACGGTGCTGTCGCTGTCCTTCGTCTTCCTGCTGGTCGGCTACGGCACCAAGGTCGGCCTGGTGCCGCTGCACAACTGGCTGCCCGACGCCCACGCCGAGGGTCCGACGCCGGTCTCGGCGGTGCTCTCCGGGCTGCTGCTCAATGTCGCCCTGTACGCCGTGGTGCGCTGCAAGGTGCTGGCCGACGGGGCCCTGCACAGCACCCTGGCCGGCTCGCTGATGATGGGCTTCGGCCTCTTGTCGGTGGTCGTGGCGGCCTTCTTCCTGGCCCGGCAGAAGGACATCAAGCGGCTGTTCGGCTACTCCTCGATCGAACACATGGGTATCGTCACCTTCGCCTTCGGCATGGGCGGCCCGGTGGCGAGCTTCGCCGGCCTGCTGCACATGACCGTCCATTCGCTGACCAAGTCGGCCATCTTCTTCGCCGTCGGCCACGCCGCGCAGAAGAGCGGCACCCAGCTGATCGAGCAGATCCGCGGCCTGATCAAGGTCAGCCCGACGGTCGGCTGGGGCCTGCTGCTCGGCTCGCTGGCCATCCTCGGCATGCCGCCCTTCGGCGTCTTCGCCAGCGAATTCCTCATCCTGACCACGGCCATGAAGCAGCAGCCCTGGGCCACGCCTATCCTGCTGGCGGCGCTCGGCGTGGCCTTCGCCTCGATCTTCGGCAAGGTCCAGCCGATGGTCTTCGGCGACACCACGGCCAAGGCCCTGCCGCATCCGCCGGCGCTGCTGCCGGTATTCGGCCACCTCGCCCTGGTGCTGATGCTGGGCCTCTGGATTCCGCCCTACCTGGCCGAATGGTACCGCCTCGCGGCGCGCCTGATCGGATGACAACGACATGATGCTGCTCGGCCAGACCATCGATTTCGCGCCGCAGCGCGGCGCCCTGGCGGCCTATCGCGGCATTGCCGACGAGGCCGCGCTGGCCGCCTTCGCCGCCGCCGTCAAAGAGGCCGGCGGCCGCCTGGTGTCGCTGTGGGGCAGCGACGAGCGCGACCGCGGCCGCGGCTTCGCCCTCCACGTCGCCTTCGGCCTCGCCGAGGGGCTGGCCGTCGTCAGCCTGCCGCTGCCCGCCGAGCACCCCGAATATCCGGACTTGGCGCCGCTCTTCCCAGCCGCGGCGCGGCTGCAGCGCGCCACCTTCGACCTGCTCGGCATCCGCGCCCGCAGCGCGGACTGCGACGCCCGGCCGTGGCTGCGCCACGCCAACTGGCCGGCCGACTTCTTCCCGCTGCGCCGCGACGCCGACGGCGCGCGCCGCTTCGCCGCGCACAACGAGGACTACGCCTTCGTCCGCGTCGAGGGCGAGGGCGTGCACGAGATCGCGGTCGGCCCGATTCATGCCGGTATCATCGAGCCGGGCCATTTCCGCTTCTCCATCGTCGGCGAGCGCGTGCTGCGCCTCGAGCAGCGCTTAGGCTGGGTGCACAAGGGCATCGACAAGCGCTTCGAGAGCCTCGCCCTGCACGAAGGCCACCGCCTCGCCGGGCGCGTCTCCGGCGACTCGACGGTGGCCTATGCCTGGGCCTACGGCCTCGCCGCCGAATCGCTGTCCGGCTGCCCGGTGCCGTCGCGGGCGCTGTGGCTGCGGGCCCTGTTCCTCGAACGGGAGCGGATCGCCAACCACCTCGGCGACCTCGGCTATCTCGGCAACGATGCCGCCCTGGCCTTCGGCCTGGCCCAATTCCTGCGCCTCAAGGAGGACTGGCTGCGGGTCAACGCCGAGCTGTTCGGCCATCGTTTCCTAATGGACGCCATCGTCCCCGGCGGCGTCGCCGTCGACCTGCCGGCCGGCGGAGCGGCGCGCCTGCTCGCCCAGGGCGAGGCCATCGGCCGCGAAGTGCGCGTCCTGCGCAACATCTACGACGAGCACGCCGGGCTGCAGGACCGCTTCATCAGCACCGGCCGGCTGCGCCCGCAACTGGCCGCCGAACTCGGCGTCAGCGGGCTGGCCGGCCGCGCCAGCGGACAGCCCTGGGACCTGCGCCGGCAGAACGCCATCGCCCCTTACGACGTCCTCGGGGTGCAGATCGCCACCCAGCGCAACGGCGACGTGGCGGCGCGGGTCACGCTGCGCTTCGACGAGGTCTTCGAATCGCTGCGACTGCTCCGCGCCATTGTCGACGGCCTGCCCGGGGGCGCCATCCGGGCCACCCTGCCGCCGGCCGACGACGGCGCCTTAGGACTGGGCTGGATCGAGGGCTGGCGCGGCGACGTGCTGGTGGCCCTGGAGGCCGGCGGCAACGGCGGCATCCGCCGCTGCCACTGCCACGATCCGTCGTGGCAGAACTGGCCGGCCCTCGAACACGCCATAATGGGCAACATCGTTCCCGACTTCCCGCTGATCAACAAGTCCTTCAACCTGTCTTACTCGGGTCAGGACCTGTGACCATGTATCAGATACTGAAACAGATCTTCGTCACCGGCATCAAGACCGAGGCGCCGCCGGCGCCCGACGAGGCGCTGCGCGTCACGGCGCGGCGCCTCGAGCGGGCCATGCTCGACACCCTCGGCCGGGCCCTGGTGATCCGCCAGGTCGACGCCGGCTCCTGCAACGGCTGCGAGCTGGAGATCCACGCGCTGGGCAACGCCTACTACAACCTCGAGGCGCTGGGCATCCGCTTCGCCGCCAGCCCCAAGCACGCCGACCTGCTGCTGGTGACCGGCCCGGTGGCGAAGAACATGGAGACGGCGCTGCAGCGCGCTTATGAATGCACGCCGGAGCCCCGCCTGGTCGTCGCCGTCGGCGACTGCGGCTGCAGCGGCGGCATCTTCGGCGAAAGCTACGCCAGCTGCGGCCGGGTTGCCAACGTCATACCCGTCGACGTCGCCGTGCCCGGCTGCCCGCCGACGCCGCTGGCCCTGATGCAGGGCATCCTGACCGCCATCGCGGCGCCGCGTTGATGCCGATGGAATCGCGCCGACTGCTCATCAGCGGCTTCGTCCAGGGCGTCGGCTACCGCGTCAGCATGGCCGGCGAAGCCCGTGCGCTCGGCGTCGCCGGCTGGGTGCGCAACCGCCGCGACGGCAGCGTCGAGGCGCTGCTCAGCGGCGAGGCCGAGGCCGTGGCGCGGCTGATCGTCTGGGCAAGGCGCGGGCCGCCGGGCGCCCGCGTCGCCCACGTCCATGTCGAGCTGGCCGAGCCCGAAACTGGCAGCGGCTTCGAACTGCGGCCCACCACCTAAGCTTAGGATTAGCGCAGGTCGGCGACGAGGGCCGCGCGGGTCGCCGCGGCGACATCGCTACGCGCCTCGTAGTGCTCGTGGTCGACGCCCATGTCGAGGTTCGCTCCGGCCTTGAGGGCGGCGATCTGTTGCGGCGCCAGCTCGAAACGGAGGAAATGCACCGCCGAGGTCTTCTCGGCGTTTTCCCGCTCCATGTCCTCGTCGGCGATGGCGTAGGTCTTGCCGAAGCCGGCGACGCGGACCCACACGCGGTCCTCGATGTCGACCAGGCGGGTCAGCTCGCGGCGCCGCTCGGCCTCGTCGGTGTATTCGATCAGCATGGTCGCCTTCCAGTTCGTGCCGTCGGGCACCAGCGGGCCGTAGACGTCGATCTCGGCGCGAATGCCGTCCTCCTCGAAGATGCGCTCGACGCGCAGCATCTCCTGGATCTGGTAGCGCACCGTCATTTCGTCCTCGAAATGCAGCGTGACGTGGGAACCGAGGTCGACGGTGCGCAGGCGGCGGTGGGGAATGACCCGGGCGCGCAACTCCGGGCGCTCCCGGGCGTAGGCTTCGAGGCTCAGCAGGCTGTCGCGGGCAATGCTCATGATGCGGTCTCCTTGCGTGTCACAAGCCATAGGCCATCCGCAGCAGCGTCAGCGGATGGGCCTTCTGTGCCTTGCCGGCGCCGCCCGCCTCGGTGATGCCCTGGAGGATGTGGCGGCCGGCGATGGCGCAGTCGGAACTGATGAAGTCCGGCTCGGCGGCGGCCATGGCCTTGAACACCGGCCGGCCGATCTTCATCGAAGTGCTGAAGAATTCCTTCTTGACGCCCCAGGTGCCGTCGTGGCCCGAGCAGCGTTCGACGGTGGTGACCTGGGCGCCGGCCAGCTTGAGGATCTCCTCGGTCTTGCGGCCCATGTTCTGGACCCGCGAATGGCAGGGGATGTGGTAGCTGACGCGGCCCGGCGGGTGCGTGAAATCGGTCGCCAGCAGGCCGTCGCGGTGGCGCATGACGAAGTATTCGAAGGGGTCGAACATGGCTGCGGCGACCGCCATGACATCAGCATCATCGGCAAACAGCAGCGGCAGCTCGGACTTGAACATCAGGGTGCACGACGGCACCGGCGTCAGGATCGCGTAGCCCTGGCGCGCCAGCTGCGCCAGGCGGGGGATGTTGATGTCCTTATGGCGGGCCACGGCGTCGAGATCGCCGAGTTCGAGCTTGGGCATGCCGCAGCAGACCTCCTTGTCGACCAGGACATGGGGAATAGCGTTGTGGTCGAGGATCGCCAGCATGTCGTGGCCGAGGCCGGGCTCATTGTAATTGACATAGCAGGTGGCATAGATCGCCACCTTGCCCGGGGTCCGCTCGCCGTCGCGCACCGGATGCGGCGCCGCGGCGGCGGCCGTCTTGCGGAAGCGGGCGCTGTCGTACTCGGGCAGCCAGCGTTCCTTCTTGACGCCGAGCACGGCCTCCATGGCGCTGCGCGCCGCGCCGTTGCGGTTGGCCGCGTTGACCGCCCGGACGACCACCGGAATGCTCGCCAGCCGGCCCAGCGCATCGGTCGAGGAGAGCAACCGGTCGCGCAGCTTCACCTCGCCCTTCTTGAACTTGACCGCCTTGGCCCGCAGCATGGTGTGCGGAAAATCGAGGTTCCACGGGTGCGGCGGGACGTAGGGGCACTTGGTCATGTAGCAGAGGTCGCACAGATAACACTGGTCGACGACCTTGGCATAATCGGCCTTGGCGACGCCGTCGACCTCGCCGCTGGCGCTGTTGTCGACCAGGTCGAACAAGGTCGGGAAGGCGTTGCACAGCGACACGCAGCGGCGGCAGCCGTGGCAGATGTCGAAGATCCGCTCGAGTTCCTGCTCGCAGGCCGCCGCGTCGTAGTAGGCCGGCGACTTCCAGTCGATGGCGTGGCGCGTCGGCGCCTCGAGGTTACCTTCGCGCTGGCTCATGGGGTCTGGCTCCGCTCCGTGATCGGGGTTGGCGCTGCCGCCGCAACTGCATGCAGCCGGCGGCAGCGCGAGGGCCTCAGTCGACCAACTGGTCGAGGGCCTTGGTGTAGCGGTTGGCGTGGGACCGCTCGGCCTTGGCCAGGGTCTCGAACCAGTCGGCGATTTCCTCGAAGCCCTCCTCTCGGGCGGCCTTGGCCATGCCCGGGTACATGTCGGTGTACTCGTGGGTCTCGCCGGCGACCGCCGAGGCGAGGTTCAGCCGGGTGGCGCCGATCGGCAGGCCGGTGGCCGGGTCGCCGACGGTCTCGAGATATTCGAGGTGGCCGTGGGCATGGCCCGTCTCGCCCTCGGCCGTCGAGCGGAACAGGGCCGCGACGTCGTTCTGGCCTTCGACGTCGGCCTTGCTGGCGAAATAGAGATAACGGCGGTTGGCCTGCGATTCGCCGGCAAAAGCCGCCTTCAGGTTGGCTTCGGTTTTGGATCCCTTGAGCTGCATGACATCCTCCTGTTTGCGAAACAACGGTGCTTGCGTATCCCCGGATGGCCGGGGACGAGTTCATCCTAGCCGCCCCCCGCCCATCCGGCAAATTGATTGTCGCAATGAAATGGATAGTGGTACGCTATCACACGGCGGGGGCGACAGCGGCATATTCCGACACAATCGCAGGCCGCGCAAGCTCATGACAAATGAAAGCATCGGGCGCCGCCCGGCGCCATGTCGCCGTCATTGCACCGCGCGCCTTCAGGCGTAGGCCTGTTCCGCTGCCAGCTCGCTGTCGGGCAGCATAAAGCAGAAGGTCGCCCCGCGGCCCGGCGCGGCCTCGGCGCGGATCGCGCCGCCGTGGCGGTGCACGATGCGCTGCACGGTGGCCAGGCCGATGCCGACGCCGGGAAACTCGTCGAGCCGGTGCAGCCGCTGGAAGGGCTTGAACAGCTTGTCGGCGAGGGCCATGTCGAAGCCGGCGCCGTTGTCGGCGACGCAGACCCAGCACTGCCCCGGGTCCCCCTCGCCGTAGACGCGGATCGCCGGATACTCGGTGCGGCCGGTGTATTTCCAGGCGTTGCCGATCAGGTTGCGCAGCACCACCTCGATCATCCGCGCATCGCCGCGGGTGCCAAGGCCGGACTCGATCTGCCAGTCGACGGCGCGATCCGGTTCGGCCGCCGTCAGCTCGTCGCGGATCCGTTCGGCCAGCGCCGTGACATCGACGCGCTGGTGGCCCAGTTCGCCGCGCGTGGCCCGCGACAGCGTCAGCAGGGCGTCGACCAGGTCGCTGCTGTGGCGGCTGGCCTTGCCGATCTGCTCGATATAGGTGCGCCCGGTCTCGTCGATGTCGCCGCGGTAGTCCTCGACCAGCGCCTGGCCGAGTCCGCTCATCGCCCGCAGCGGCGCCCGCAGGTCGTGCGAGACGGCATAGACGAAGCTTTCCAGCTCCTCGTTGGCGGCGCTGAGCTGGGCCGCCTGGAATTCGGCCCACTGCTTGGCCTGGCGCAGCCGGTGCACCAGTTCCTCCTGGTTGTACGCCTCGTTCAGCGACTGCGTCACGCGGTAGGTCCCGGCAACGCCGAAGCCGACGATGAAGAATCCGGCCGCGAATATCGTGTGCGCCAGCCACCACATGTGGTTCCACGGCACCGCCAGCAGGAAGGCGATCGAGGCCTCGGCGAAATAGGCCAGCGCCAGCGCATAGAGGGTCATCAGCGGGCCGCCGATGCGCCGCCGCACCATGATTGCCAGGCTGGCCGCGAGCAGCGCCGGGCAGGCGCCTTCGAGCACGGTTCGCAGCCCCGGGCCGGCGAGCCGCGCTTCGGCGAGGGCGCCGACCGTCAGGTCGAGCGCCGCGAAAACGCCGATCCATCGCCACCAGAACGCCGCCCGCTCGCGCTCCTCCAGCGCATCGGCCGGGCGGTCGTGGCGCAGCAGCGCGGCCACCAGCAGCGCCGCCATGGTCAGCCGCGAGGCCGGCCCGTAGAGCAGGAAGAGCAGCATGTTGTGGCCCGCCAGGCGGGTGAACAGGCCGTGCAGCGCGTAGATCAGGGTGAAGCCCAGCATGGCCAGCGCCAGCCAGCGCAGCAAGGGTTTGCCCGAGGCGCGGTAGCTGCGCCAGGTGATGTAGCTGGTAAAGCCGCTGATCAGCGTCGACGCGCCGATCGCCAGTTCGTGCGCGGCAGGGCTCTCGAGGAGCAGGGCCGGCGACTGGTAGAGCTGCAGGTAGGCGATCGCCACCGCCGGCGCGGCGGCCAGCAGCAGCAGCACCAGGGCCTCGTAGGCCCGGGCGACGGCGGGCACGGGGTCCCGCGGTGCAACGCTGTCCGTTGGCATGGCTGGTCGATGTTCCTGTATGTCACGCAGTTTAGGCCGCAACCGCCACGGCGGACAAGGCCAGCCATGACGGCCGCACCCTTGGCCGGCTATAGTTCTTATACCGTGCCGGCCAATGGAGGCATCATGGATCAGTCAGCGGAATCGAAGTGGCGCCGGCACGGCGTGCGCGTCGTGCATGGCGACGAACTCGACGGCAACACGCCGCAGACGCCCGGCATGAATCGCGCCGCGGCGATCACCCAGGCCCGGGCCGGCGCCGAAAAACTCTGGGCCGGCACGGTCGTCATCCATGCCAAGGCCAAGACCGGCGCCCACCACCACGGCCCGCTCGAGAGCGTGATCTACGTGCTCAGCGGACGCGCCCGGATGCGCTGGGGCGAGCGGCTCGAATTCGTCGCCGAGGCCGGCCCCGGCGATTTCATCTACGTGCCGCCCTACGTGCCGCACCAGGAGATCAACGCCAGCGACGATCAGCCGCTGTCCTGCGTGCTGGTGCGCAGCGGCCAGGAAGCGGTGGTCGTCAATCTCGACATCCCGGTCGTCGAGCCGCCCGAAGAAGTCTATTGGGTCGACAACATCCATCCGCCGCCCAAGCCCTGAGCGCTTCGATGGCGACGGGGCCGCTCGAATGACGCCAGGATAAGCCCGCCGACCCGGACAGTTCCTCGATCGGCGCCTGGCGGCAAGGCGTCGCAGCCGATCCGCGCACCGATCCCTTAGCTTCGCTCCGCTCCGCGCCAGGTCAGCAGGCGCGCCTGAACGAAGACGCGCAGCCAGAGCGCTGCGTAGCAGAGCGCGACTAAAGACGCGGCGATACGCGCTGCCGTGGCGTTGCACCGTCTACCCGTCCTTAGCATATCCCTCGCGGCGAAGAATCGGAATCCATCCCCGGTCGACGATCTGCCGGAATCCCGAGAAGGTCGGGTGCAGTTCGTTGTCCCAGTCCTCCATGTAGTTGGCATCCTGGCGCAGCACGCCGCGGCTGTCGATGTAGTGGATGCCTTGGGACGGGCTGTCGAAGCGGGCGAAGGTGGTATTCAACTCGTCGATCAGGCGGCGGCAGACCGCCGTGCGCAGCGGCATGTCGTCGGCCGCGACGCGCGCGGCATCGAGCGCCGGTTTCAGCCAGGGGCCGGCGAGAGCGAAGCCGCGACCGTCGGGGACGGGGTAGTCGTAGCCGTGGATGAACACGTCCGCCATTCGCGGCTTCGTCAGCTTGTCGAAGGCCCAGGCGATGTCATGGATCATCAGCCCCAGCGAGCCGGAGATGTCGCGCACCAAGCCGTCCAATCCGTCCGGATCGATGCACTCCTCGGCGGCGGTGAGGCCCGTGCAATCGGCCTGCAGCGCCAACTTGTAATCGACGGCGTCGTTGCCGCCGCCGCTGATCAGCACGGCCTGGTAATACTGGCAGGCGTCGGGCAGCAACTCGCGGCGGAAGTCGGCGGCGTATCTCCCGGCGCCGACATACTGCTTGATCTCGGCGCCGTTGTAGCCGAGCATCTGGATGGTCCGGTAAGGATCCTTCAGCGCCGGATGCTCGATCACGGCCTGCAGGATATTGTTCTTGGGATACCAGAACCAGGAATCGCCGATGGCGAGGATCGCCGGAAATTCACCGGGGTTCCAGTTGTCGCCGGAATGGTAGATGCGCATGATGCTGTTCCTCCACTGGTCGGGGCGGCATTACCCCGCTCAATAGATCATGAATTGCTGGGGTCTTCCGCCCCCATGCCCGTGCAACGCTCGTCGATTATCGATCGATCTAAGCAAAGCACAGGGGCCACGACCTTACCCAACCCTTAAAGCACTTCGCCGGCCGCGAGACCCGGAAACGCGCCGGGGCCCATCGCAAGGCTCGCGCCGATCGTCGTCTCCGGCGATCGCCGGCCGGGCGGCGGTTTGCGTGCCGGCAAGACCATCCTTGCGGCGACCAAAGCGTACTGGGCAGTGCTAGTGTACTTCGCTGTGAAGGATGCCCGCGCCGAATGCCCGCCGCAACTGATCGTGGAGTCCAGCCACCGGCAACGCCGGGATCGACCGCTCATGGTCTGCCACCCCGGACGAGATTGAGGACCCGGATGCGATTTCTCGTCGTCTTCGTGCTGCTGCTCGTTTCCGGACTCGCCCCGGCCGTCGAGGCGCCGGGCAAGAGCCTCGTCGTCGGCAGCGAGCAGGACTATCCTCCCTTCGCCACCGGCACCAGCGACGAGACGGCGGGCGGCTTCACCGTCGAGTTGTGGAAGGCCGTCGCGGCGGAGAGCGGCATCACTTATTCGATCCGCGTCCGCCCCTTTCATCAGATTCTCCGCGAATTCCGCGAGGGGAAGATCGACGTCCTGATCAACCTCGCCCAATCGGACGAACGCCGCCAGTTCGCCGATTTCACCGTGCCCAACGTGATCGTCAACGGGGCCATCTTCGTGCGCAAAGGGGACCGGCGAATCTCGTCAGAAGCCGACCTGGCCGGCAAATCGATCATCGTCCTCAACGCCGACCTGGCCCACGACTACGCGCGGTCCCGAGGCTGGGAGAAGCAACTGGTCCTGGTGGAGACGGCGGCGGACGGATTCAAGCTGCTGGCCTCGGGCCAGCACGACGCCATGCTGTTGAGCAAGCTGGCCGGGCTGCAGACCCTGGCGAAACTGGGGCTGTCGAATATCAGCACCGCGGACAAGAAGGCAGGTTTTTCGCAGAAGTTCTCGTTCGCCGTGCACAAGGGAGAGTCCGACCTGCTGGCGCGGATCAACGAGGGCCTGTCGCTGACCAAGTCCAGGGGCATCTACGATGCCGCCTACGAGAAGTGGTTTGCCGTCTATGAAGAACAGGACATCCTGTCGCGGCTTCTGCTCAAGTATGGCACGCCGGCGGCCGTCTTCCTGCTGGTCGTCGCCGCGCTGTTCATTCTCAGGCGCCGCAACGAGCGCAAGCTGGCGGCAGAAGCGCTGCGCGACAGCGAGGCGCGCCTGCAACTGGCCCTTCAGGCATCCAACGACGGCTGGTGGGACTGGGACCTGCGCAGCGGCCTGGCCCACCTGTCGCCGCGCTACTACGAAATAGCCGGCCAGGCGGCCGTGGCAGCCATCCCCTACCTGGATTTCTTCAAGCGCCTCGTGCATGCCGAAGATCTGCCGCGGGTGCTCGACTGCATGGACGCCAATCTGGCCGGCAAGACCGCCGAATTCAACGTCGAATTCCGCTTGGTGAGCCCATCGGGCATTACCCGATGGGTGCACGGCAAGGGTAAGGTCGTCGAACGCGCGGACAGCGGGGCGCCGCTTAGAATGGCCGGCACGATCTCCGACATCACCGAGCGCAAGCGCGCCGAGCAACAGTTGCGCAAGCTGTCCCTGGCCGTCGAACAGAGTCCCGAAAACATCGTCATCACCAACACGGCGGCGGAAATCGAATACATCAACGAGGCCTTCACGCGCACGACCGGCTACCGACTCGACGAGGTCGTCGGACAGAATCCGCGCATCCTGCGTTCCGGCCGGACTCCGCCGGAAACCCACGCAGCGCTGTGGCAGGCCTTGAGGCACGGGCAGACCTGGAAAGGGGAGTTCTACAACAAGCGCAAGGACGGCAGCGAGTACACCGAATTTGCCATCGTCGCCCCGATCCGCGAGGCCGACGGGCGCATCACGCATTACGTCGCGGTCAAGGAGGACGTCAGCGAAAAGAAGCGCATCGCCGAGGAACTCGACCGCTATCGCCACCACCTGGAGGAACTGGTCGGCCAGCGCACCGCCGAACTGGCCCAGGCCCGCGACGTTGCGCAGGCCGCCAGCCGCGCCAAGAGCGCCTTTCTCGCCAACATGAGCCACGAGATCCGCACCCCGCTCAACGGCGTGCTCGGGCTGGCGCATATCGGCGTGCGCGACGGCGCGGCGCCGCCCAAGACGCGCGACACCTTTGCCCGGATCATCGAGTCGGGCAAGCTGCTGCTCGGAGTCATCAACGACATTCTCGACTTCTCCAAGATCGAGGCCGGCAAGCTCGACGTCGAGCGGATCGAGACCCGGCTCGGCGAGGTCGTCGAGCGGGCCGTCGATCTGTGCGCCGAGCGGGCATACGCCAAGGGGCTGGCGCTGGTCATCGACAAGGCCGCCGACCTGCCGGCCGTCTGCCTCAGCGATCCGCTGCGGCTGCAGCAGATCCTGCTCAATCTGCTGTCCAACGCGATCAAGTTCACCGAGCGCGGCAAGGTCGTGCTCCGCGCCTCGCAGCGCGGCGAGCAACTGCGCTTCGAGGTGAGCGACAGCGGCATCGGCATGAGCGCGGAACAAGTCGCGCGGGTCTTCGCCCCGTTCGAACAGGCCGATACGTCGACGACGCGCCGCTTCGGCGGAACGGGACTGGGACTGGCCATCACCCATCGCCTGGTCGAACTGCTGGGCGGCCGGATCGCGGTCGACAGCACGCCGGGCCTGGGCAGCCACTTCACCGTGATCCTCCCTTACCATGCGGCGACCGCCGCGGCCGGGCCGGGCCCGGACGCCGCCCCAGCCGGCCGGCCAGCGGCGGGACGGCGGCTGGCCGGGCTGACGGTGCTGGTCGCCGAAGACAACCGCATCAACCAGATGATCATCGAGGAATTGCTGGTCAGCGAAGGCGCGACGGTGGCCCTGGCCGGCAACGGCCGGGAGGTGGTCGACGCCGTCGTCGGCCGGGGCGCCGCCGCCTTCGACCTGGTTCTGATGGACGTCCAGATGCCGCAGATGGATGGCTACGAGGCCACCCGTCGCATTCGCCAACTGGCGCCCGACCTGCCGATCGTCGGCCAGTCGGCGCATGCCATGGCCGAGGAGCGCGGCCAGTGCCTCGCCGCCGGCATGGTCGATCACATCGCCAAGCCGATCGATCCGGAGGAGCTGGTCGCCGCGGTGCGTCGCAATGCCGCCGGGCCTAAGCGGCCGGCGCTTGCGCCGCGCATCGAATGGGACGACTCGTTCAGCGTCGGCGTCAAGGAATTCGATCGTCATCATCAGGTCCTGGCCCGACTGATCAACCGGTGTTCCCGGACGGTCGCCGCCGGCAGCGAAATCGAGGCCGTCGCCGATATGCTGAATGAATTGGTTGGCTACGCCACCTACCACTTCGCCTACGAGGAAAAGCGCCTCGCCGAATGCCACTATGCCGGTCTGGACGAGCAGATCGCCGACCACGCCGAGTTCTCGCGTGTCATGGCCGAGGCCTGCTACGAAACGATCCACGGCCGGCCCGATCTCGTCCAGCTGCTCGATTACCTGAACTCGTGGTGGCGTCATCACATCCTGCAGGTCGACATGCGCTACAAGCCCCTCTTCAACAGCGAGGCGGTGGGTTGATCGAACCAGGGCCGGTGGTGCGGCGCAAGCCGGCCGAGGGCGGCGGATCGGCGCAGGCCGCGACATTCCGAAGCACCGTCCCGTATAATCCCACGCGGTTAACATAGTCTTCACTTGCCATGCGCCGCATCGCCCTCCGCTCCATCCTGTTCGACCGCGGCAAGCTGATCGCGTCGCTGCTCGGCGTGGCGCTGGCCTCGACCCTGGGTTTCGTCCAGATCGGCCTCTACCGCGGCTTCGAGGCGAGTTCCTCGACGGTCATCGACCATGTCGGCGGCGACATGTGGGCGATGCCGAGCGGCCTCGACGTGATCGACTACTCGGAAATACTGTCGGTCGGACCGCGCAATCTGCTGCTCTCCCACCCCTGCGTGGCCGATGTGCGCGCCGTGCTGTACGGCTTCGCCTTCGTCCAGCGGCCCAGCGGCACGCATTCGACGGCGCTGGTCGTCGCGGTCGAACCGCGGCCGGGGCGCGAGGTTCCGTGGGGCGAGGCGAGCGGCGAGCGCGCCGAGCTCGACCATCCGCTGCGCGTCAGCGTCGATCGCACCGACCTGGACAAGCTCGAATTGCCGCCCGATCCGATCGGCAGCAAGTTCGAGATCAACGGCAAGCAGGTCACGGTGGCGCTGGTGACCGACGGCATCCGCTCGTTTACGCTGAATCCCTACCTGTTCACCTCGCCGACCAACGCCCGCCGCCTGCTCAACGTCGCCGAGAACGGGGCGATGTACTACGCCATCGACCTGGTCGACAAGGGCTGCGGCGCCGATCTGGTGCAGTGGATGAAACGGCAGCCCGACATCCAGATCCTCGACACCCTGGCCTGGAGCGACAAGACCCGGGCCTTCTGGGTCGGCGGTTCCGGCGCCGGCGCCGCGCTCGCCTTCACCGCCATCCTCGGGCTGGTGGTCGGCGGCGTGATCGTCGGACAGACGCTGTACTCGATGACCAAGGAGCACCTGCTCGAACTCGCCACGCTCAAGGCACTCGGCGCTCGCTCGCTCGAACTCGCCGGCTTCGTGTTGTGGCAGGTCGCGTTTCTCGCCGCCGCCGGCGTCGTCTTCGGCCTGAGCCTGGCCTTCCTCCTCAAGCATCTGCTGCTGGACGCCGGACTGACGGTCGTCCTCGCGCCGGGAACGATCGCCCTGGGCGTCCTGGCGACGCTGCTGATGTGCGTCTTCGCCAGCCTCACCAGCCTGGTTGCGGTGATCAGGCTCGAGGCGGCGACGGTGTTGCGCTAGCCATGCCATATGGATAATCGATGAGCCTGACGACACCCCTGGTCCGCACCCGCGATCTCGGCAAGACCTTTCGCCTGGGCGACATCGAGACCACCGCGGTGCGCGGCGTGACGCTCGATATCCGCTGCGGCGAGCTGGCCCTGCTGATGGGGCCCTCGGGTTCGGGCAAGACCACGCTGCTGTGCCTGCTCTCGGGACTGCTGCGGCCCAGCGCCGGCGCGGTCGAGCTGTGCGGCGTGCCGATTTCCGGCCTCTCCGACCGCGCCGCGGCGGAGGTTCGGCGCAGCAAGGTCGGTTTCATCTTCCAGACCTACAACCTGTTTGCGGCGCTCAGCGCGCTCGACAACGTGGCCGAGGTGCTGGCCCTCAAAGGCACGCCGCACCGCCAGGCGCGCGAGATCGCCGGCGCGGCGCTGGCTCGCGTCGGCATGGCCGGGCGGCTGCGCCATCGCCCCGGCGAACTGTCCGGCGGCGAGCGGCAGCGCGTGGCGATCGCGCGCGCCCTGGCCGGCAATCCGGCACTGATCTTCGGCGATGAACCGACCGCCGCGCTCGACGGTCACACCGGCATGGCCGTGGTGCGCTTGCTGAAGGAGCAGGTGAACGAGCGGCGCGGCGTGCTGCTGGTCACCCACGACCACCGCCTGAGCCAATTCGCCGACCGCGTGATCGAAATCGACGACGGCCAAATCGTCAGTGATGCCGCCGTGGGCGCCGCGGCCGCGCGGACTACCGGGCCCGGTACAGGATGAACATGCGAATCCGCTGGTGGTCGATCGCGGTGATGGCGGCGGGCGCCGCCATCACCGCCGCCTTCTGGTCGCTCGGGCCGGCGCTACCGCTGGGCGCCGCCGCCCCGCGCGAAGCTCCGCTGCCCGAGGCGCGGCTGGTGGCCCAGGCGCAAGTCGTGCCGATCGACGGCATCATCGACGTGCGCCCGCTGGCCGAGGGCAAGGTGCTGCGCGTGCTGGTGCAGCCGGGCGAGCGCGTCGCGGCCAACCAGCTGCTGGCCGAGATCGAAAACGATCTCGAATCGGCCGCGGTGCGCCAGCGCCGCGCCGAGCGGGGCGCCGCCGGCGAGCGACTGGCCCTGACCCACGAGGGACTCCGTCCGGAAGAGCAGGCGGCGCTCGCTGCGGCGGCCGACGCGGCGCGCCACGAGGCGGCGCTGGCGCGCGATCGCTGGCAGCGCCAGCAGCGGCTGCTGGCCCAGGGCTACGTCAGCGAACAGTCGGTCGTGGAAGCGCAAAACAGCCTGCAGGCTGCCGATGCGCGGGCCAGGCAGGCGGAGATGCATGCCCAGGCGGCGCTGGCCGGCGGGCGGGCCGGCGAAGTGCGCGCCGCGCAGGATGCGCTGGCCTCGGCCGGCGCGGCGCTGCGCCAGGGCGAGGTGGCGCTGGCGCGGACCCGCATCGTCGCGCCGGTTGCCGGGGTCATCATGGCGCGCAACGTCGATCCCGGCGACATCATCGGCCCCAACGCCACGGCGCCGACGCTGTTTCGCATCGTCGATCCGGCGCGCCTCGAAATCCGCTTCGAGGTCGAGGACCTGCTCGCGCCGCACCTCGAGCTCGGCCTGCCGGTCGACTTCACCCTGCCCGGCAGCAAGACCATCCTCGGCCGCGGCAAGGTGACGCGAATCGCCCCGCAAGTGGAGAAGCGCAGCATCGGCGCCGATGACGCCCGCATACGCGCCGACAGCATGGTGCGCCCGGCCTGGAGCGATTTCGTCGCGGCAGCGGGCGTGCCGCCCTTGCCGGTCAGCTATCGGCTCGAGGCCTGGATACGCCTGAAGAACCCCGATGCGCAGGGCGGGCGCGCCGCGCCGCCCGATCGGGCCGATTGACGGGGCATGCGGTCGGCGCCTCGCCGACGGCGGGCGTCGATTCGGCGCGATCCCGAACCGCCTGCGCCGGGCGGGGCGCCCTTCGCACTTGATGATATTCGCATATCGGCTCAGGCGCCGCGGCGCGGTCCCGAAGTCAGCTTCTGCAACAGCTCCCGCTTCTCCAGTTCGGCGGCGGCGCGGGCGGTGAAGATGCGGAAGATCATGTCGACCCGCACGCCCTCGCCCATGTTCTTCCGGTCGAGAAAGGCCAGATGGCCGATCACGCCGCCGCCGCTGGCGAAGATGGGGACGCCGAGATAACTGGCGTAGCCGGCTTCGGCCGGAAACAGCGTGGCGAGATCGGTCGGATGGAAGCAGGTCTTCGCCCCATTGATCACCGCGTCGCAGGGGGTGCCGGCCAGGTCGTACTCGATGTTGTCGGCAAAGCCCGCTTCGGACCAGAAGGCCAGCGTGCGGACGCGCGTCGGCGGCTGGTCGAGGCACTCGGTGACGAAGGCGCAGGCGACCTCGAGGGCGGCGGCGAAATGGCGCACCAGGGAGCGGAAGAACACTTCGCCGTAGCAGCCGGTGGTCCCTTCGACGATCTGCACCAACAGGCTTTCCAGGCGCCGGATCGCCGTGACGTCGGTGTCGAGGCCGACCAGGCGGTAGGGCCGGCCGTTGGCATGGCGCAGGGCGCTGGCGCGGGAGAGGAACCAGCGGTAGCGGCCATCCTTATGCAGTATGCGAAACGCATGTTCGAAGCGGCCCGTGGCGCCGCTCAGGTGCGCCTCCAGGGCGGCCTCGGTGTTGTCCATATCGTCCGGGTGGAGCAGCTGCCGCCACGCCGGGCGCCGATTCGGCAGATCGTCGTCGGCGAAGCCGAGCATGCTCTTCCAGCGCGGCGACAGGACCATGGCTTCCTCGCCGGGCTGCCACTCCCACAGGCCATCGCTGGCGCTGCGTACCAATAGCGCGCAGCGTTCCTCGCTGGCCTGCAGCGCCTGATAGGCCAGACGGCAGCGCTCGGCTGCCTGCTTCAGTTCGTCGCGGTGTCCTTCGAGGCGCTCGACCAGCGAGGCCACCGCCGTGCGCACGCGCTCCACTTCGTCGCGCTCGGTGCCACGCCGGTAACCGGGCAGCGCCGCTTCGCACCAGCGGCCCAGGGCGGCCAGGGGGCGGCGCCAGAGGACTTCGAACAATAAGGCAACGGCCAGCAGAATCAGAACCAGGGCGGCGCTGAGCGCCACCAGCAAACCCCCCGGAATGCTGCCCGCCGCATCCTGCCGCCAAGCGACCTCCAGCCCGGCCACGAGGACCACCGCGCCGGCAACCGCCGGGAGAAGCATCGTCCACCGCCTGCGCAGGTTCATCGTTTGCCTCGTCGGGGAGTGGCGGCCACGCCGGGAAGCAGTGCGCCGACGGCCGATTCTAGTGCATGGCCGGGGCCCCGGCCAAACCGCCGGCCGCCGCGAGCGAAGCTTGAACCTTCAGTGACCGTTTCGTGATCTGGCGGCGCCAGACTGGGCCCGAATCGAATGCCGCCCGATGCCCGTGAACCGCGCCCGGTTTCCATCCGCCCCTGCCGCGACCGCCGCCCTGCCCTGCCGGGCGGGCATCGGCCTGCGCCCGGCGCACTATCGCGACATGCTCGCGCTGCGCCCCGCCGTCGGCTGGCTCGAGGTCCATAGCGAGAACTACTTCGGCGACGGCGGCCAGCCGCTCCATTACCTCGACCGCTTGCGCGCCTGCGCTTGGCGCTCAATCCGGCCTGCCGGCTCGTGGCTTCCGCCTATCCGGTGGACCGCGTCTGGGCCCTCAACCAGCCCGATGCCCAATGGGAGCAGCCACTCGACAGCGAATCGGGCGGCGTCGAACTGCCGGTGTTGCGCAGCGGCTACGAGGTGGCCATGGAAGGCCTCGGCCGCGGCGAATTCGCCCTGCTGGCGGCGCTCGCCGATGGCTGCCGGCTCGGGGAGGCGTTCGACCAAGCGGTGGCAGTCGAAGGCGGCCTCGATCTCGGCGGCTTTCTCCAACGGCATATCCTGCGGGCCAGCCTTGGCGATTTCCGTCGCTAAGGAATCCGGGCGGCACGGCAGGCGGGCGAGCCGAGCCCGGCCGCGCTGCGTCGCCTGAGGATGACCCGCGCCGATTTGGAGAGCACCATGGCGGCACTGCCCGGCGGGCCCGCTAAAATCATTTGTCATAGACCCGGCGGCGCCTGAGGCCGTCCGCCGCGGCGCCTAAGGAGCGGTCCGGCGTCGCTGCCCGGAGCGGCCGGATCTCCGTCGCCGGCGGAGCTTCGACGCCCGGCAGCGGCGAACGCCGTCTCAGGACCGTTCCGCACGTGCCGCGGCCGGAGCCGCCCGGACCAGGCGCCGGACCAGCAATCCGGCGGCGCCGTAATCGGTCGAGGTGCTTGCTTCGACGGTGTACATGTCCGTTCGGCAGGCCTGCGCGCCGAGACGCCCGAGTTCCGCAGTGACGACGTAGCAGGTACGCGGCAGAACGGGAGGCAGTTCGGTGGCCGGCTCTTCCTGCGGGGCGGGCAGGTTGTAGAACGGCGCCAGTTCGGGGTCGGTCAGCAGCAGGGCGCGTCCCGTCAGGTTCACCAGCACCAGCGACTGATCGTTTGCGGCCATCATCGCCCAACTGGCCGAGTAGAGCAGCAAGCCGCAACAGGCGGTGAAGGCGATGACGCCCATGGGCGGCGTGCCGAAGCCTGAAGTCACCAGGGACAAGCCGACCAGGAATCCCGGCCCGGCGTAGAGGAAGGTGCGTTTGGCAAAGGCCCGCACCTGCCGGGTCTTGTCGGCGTGGCCGCACCAGAAGAACCACGTCCCGCAGACGCCCAGCACGGCCACGGTGAAGGTGATTCCCCAAAAGAGATCGGCTTCCATAGGCTCCCGCCAGCGCCACAGGCTGTTCCCAAAACCCAGTGTAGTACGCCGGTCCGCTTTATCCGAGTGCAGCCTCTCTCGGGTGTTCCCCTCTGCCTCTCCGCTGCGGCGGCAACGGTCAGGATGCCGATACCGCGCCAACACCGCCCAGCCGCTACCGCGTCGACGTCGACATCCGGCGCTCCCTCTTTCCGCACGGCGCGAGTTTGCAAGCATTTGCATCCCGCTGCCGCGACTGAAACGATCGTTCACAAAATACCTTGCCGGCCGATGTACAGGCCGCTCGCCGGAGACTAGGCTAAGTACTGCAAACGGCCCGCATTTCTGCGCTGGGCCAAAGGAGTTGCCATGAACGCCCCGTACTCGAAAATCCGCACGGCGGTCGCTGTCGGGCTCGCCCTCGGTCTGGGTTGCAGCCTGCCGGCGCTGGCCGACGGCGGTCACCACCACCACTTTCACCACGACCGGGTCGACGTCTTCGTCGGCTTCGGCGATCCGTTCTGGCCTGGGTACGGCCCGCCCTATCCGGCCGTCGTCGCGGTTCCCAGCGAAGAAGCGCCGACCTATATCGAAAAGGGCAGCGACGGTCCGTCGCCGAGCCCCGCCGGCAGCTATTACTACTGCGACCAGTCGCAGGCCTATTACCCCGCCGTCACCGACTGTCCGGGCGGCTGGAAACAGGTGACGCCAGTTCCCCGGCCGATGCCCTAGCCGGCCGCCGCGCCACTGCCGCCGGCGCGCGACCGGACGCGCCTAATACTCGGCGAAGGCGTCGTCGGGGTAGCAGTAGAGCCAGCGCTCGCCGGGCTCGGCCGAGGCGATCACCGGATGCCCGCTGGCGTGGGCATGGCGGCTCGCATGACGATTCGGCGAATCGTCGCAGCAGAGGGTCGCGCCGCACTGTTGGCAGGTGCGCAGATGGACCCAGCGCTCGCCGCTCTTGACGCATTCCTCGCAGACCGGGCGCGTCGCCGTCCTGATCTCGTCGATGGCGCCGATATGGGCGCAGGCCGCTTCGTTCATCGCATCCTCCTACTCGTTCAAGACCCGGTGCACGAAGGACACCCCGATGGAGCCCTCGCCGACGGCGGAGGCGACGCGCTTGATGTTGCCGGCCCGCACGTCGCCGACCGCGAACACGCCCGGCAGGCTCGTCTCGAGCAGGTGCGGCGGGCGGGCCAGCGGCCAGTTGGCGGCGGCCAGGTCTTCATCCGTCAACTCGGGGCCGGTCTTGATGAAGCCCTTCCCGTCGAGGGCGACGCAGCCGTCGAGCCAGACCGTGGCGGGCAGCGCCCCGGTCATGACGAAGACATGGCGGATGGCGTGGCTTTCGCTGCGGCCGGTGGCCCCGTCGCGCCACTCCAGCCGCGCCAGGTGGGCCTCGCCATGCACCTCCACCAACTCGGTACGGGGGTGCAAGGTGATACTCGGGCTCTCCTCGATGCGCCGGATCAGGTAGCGCGACATGCTTTCGGATAAGCCCTCCGAGCGCACCAGCAGATGCACGCGCCGGGTGCTCTGGGCCAGGAAGACCGCCGCCTGGCCGGCAGAGTTGCCGCCGCCGACGACGACGATCTCCTCCGCGGCGCAGAGCTGCGCCTCCATGAAGGTGGCCGCGTAATACACGCCGGCCCCCTCGAAGCGCGCCAGGCCTGCCAGGGCCGGCTTGCGGTATTCGGCGCCGCTGGCGACGATCACGGTGCGCGCCGCCACCCGCACCCCGTCGTCGATCTCGATGGCATAGGGCCGCTGGCGGCAGGCCAGCCGCCGGGCGCTGCGGGCGATGACCAGCCGGGCGCCGAACTTCTGCGCCTGGGTGCTGGCCCGCGCCATCAGCGCCTGCCCCGAGATGCCGGTGGGAAAGCCGAGGTAGTTCTCGATCTTCGAGCTGGTGCCGGCCTGGCCGCCGGGCGCCTGGGTCTCGATGACCAGCACGTCGAGGCCCTCCGAGGCCGCATAGACGGCCGCCGCCAGCCCCGCCGGTCCGGCGCCGACGATGACAAGATCATGGACCTGGCTGGGGTCGATGGCCTGGTTGAAGCCGAGGCACTCGGCGATCTGCCGGTTGTCCGGGTTGCGCAGCACCACCTCGCCGCGGCAGATCAGCACCGGCACGTCGGCGACCGAGACGGCGAAGCGGTCGAGCAGGGTCTGCACCTCGGTCTCGCGCTCGAGATCGACGAACTGGTAGGGATGGCCGTTGCGCGACAGGAACTCCTTGACGCGCAGCGTGCCCGCGCAATGGCTGGAACCGATCAGCACCACGCCGCCGAGGCCGTGGGCGATCAGGTTCATCCGCCGCAGGATGAAGGCCCGCATCAGCAGCTCGCTCAACTCGCTGTCGGTCTGCACCAGGCCGAGCAGTTGTTCGCGGCTCAGCTCGATGACCTCGCCGGCCGCGCCGGCCCGGGCCCGCACCAGGGTGCGCCGGCCGCTGATCAGGCTGATCTCGCCGGTGAACTGCCCGGCGCGATGGGTGACGACGGGGGCTTCGGACGCGCCGGCCGACTGGACGATCTCGATGCTGCCGCTCAGCACCGCGAAGAAGGGCATCCCCTCCTGCCCGGCCTCGACCAGCAATTCGCCGGCCGCGATGGAACGGATGCGCCCATGGGCGGCGACGCGCTCGAGCTGGGCCGGCGTGAGGACCGGGTACATCTGCTCGGCGCGCGAAGGCGAAACCGGTTTGATCGCCGAAACGATTTCCGCCATGGCCATGGCCCCCCCGAAAATGTTCCAGGCCGGTTGGAGTGCCGTACCGGGCGATTCGTTCGCTTCGCTGTGGATGACCCTTGAGCTTGGCGGGGCATCTGTCCATCGGCGCGGCCGGCCGACGCTGCGAACTCGGTCCCGCCTGCCGGCGGCGAGCAGCTAAAGGCCACACTGCGCCGCGCCTTGCCGGCGATCGATCGATGGTGTTACCGTAGTGACACCACAACGCGGTTAGGGTAACCACCATGTCCACGACCTCATTGAAGCTTCCCGACGAGCTCAAGCAGCGAGCTGTCGCCATCGCACAGGCGCAAGGAATATCGCCCCATGCCTTCATGGTCCAGGCCATCGAGCAGGCGGCGAGCGCCGCCGAGCGGCGCAGCGCCTTCGTGGACGAGGCGCGTGCGGCGCGGGAAGAGGCCCTGGCGAGCGGCAAGGGCTACGACGCCGACGAAGTCCACGCCTATCTCAGGACCCGCATCGCCGGCAAAAAGGCGACGAAGCCGAGAGCCAAGTCTTGGCGGCGCTGATCTATGCCAAACGGGTGCTCGCCGACCTCGAGCGGCTGACCGATTTTCTCGCCGCCAGCGATCCGCCGGCGGCAGCGCAAACCATCGATCTGATCGCGGAAGCCGTCGGCGTGCTGAGACGACATTCGCTGCTCGGCCGCCCGGTCGAGGGCGAATTGCGCGAACTAATAATCTCCCGCGGACGGACCGGCTACGTCGCCCTCTACAGTTTCGAGGAAGCGCAGGACGTAGTGCTGATCCTGGCGATCCGCCATCAGCGCGAGGCGGGGTATCAGACGCAGGGCGAGGGTTGAACTGTAGTGCGGACGAGGGGTGCCGGCCATGAACAGTTACAGGCCTTGTGGAAATACTGGACATCAGAACATCGCCTCCAAACCAGAAGCAGTCGCTCGTAGGAATTGCGAAGCTTGTCTTGGAACGTGGCCCTCACGGCAATGTCTCTTCACCAACCCGAACGAAAGAGAACTCGACCACGGCCCCTTTGATCTCTTGAAGTGAGGGGCGCAAGCCGGCTTGCCGGCGAAGCGTCCCTCTCGACTGCCGGGTTGGGCGGCATTTATAGGCAATGCTCGACATACTCAACCTGCGGGAAGTGGCCGGCGTAGTAGGTTATGACTCGCCCTTTGTCTGTTTCGAACCGGATAGCACTCTTTCCATTCGGCGACTTGACGGTGATGTACTTTCCATCGGGGAGCGGTATGTACTGATGCGGCGCTACCTCAACGCGCTTGGGGTATGCCTTTGTAATCTTGGCGATCGAGTCGCCAATTCGAATTCCATTGGCTGTTGAGGCGCGCCCTTTCATCACATCAACGCGCACGACGACCTCTTGGGAAAACATGAACTCGATGCCCTCCCAGCCACTCTTGGCGTGCAGATATTCGCACTCATTGTCACCGGCAACGTTGGTGCGTTCGAGTTCAACGCCGAGTGCAGCCGCAGCCGCGGCCTTTGACATTCCAATGTTCACAGGGCCAAAGCCATCGTAGCGCATGGTCGCTGTAGGGTCGGCGACCGCCGGGGCGGAAAGTAAAGCCGCAATGGCAAATGGAAGCGCTGATCTCATGACGCCAAACGTGCTTCAGGGGCGCTGCGCGGCTTGATCGCGCAGCGTCCGGTGGACCGCCGGGTTGGGCCGCCGCATCGCTTTACGCAGCGAGTTCTTGCAGAACTTCGGGATAGCGTTCGGCAACTCGGAAGAGGGTTTTTGCGGCGCCTGATGGTTCGCGACGCCCCTGTTCCCAGTCTTGGAGCGTACGGACAGAAACCCCAAGCAGCGCCGCGAAGGCCGTTTGAGAAAGCCCGGACACCAGGCGAGCGTGAGCGATTTCCGAAATCTCGGGACGATGGACACGGGCGCGGATACCGGCATTCATTTCACGCACCGACGTTAGCAGTTCAGCCCCAATATCAATTTTTGGCTGACGACTGACAGCCTTCCGTTTGGCTTTAGGCATTTTCGATCTCCTCTTTGATCTGGCGGAGTAAATGCGCCGGAATGTTTTCCCGCGCAGACTTTCCGTAGACCAGTAACAACCAGATTTCCCCATTGGCGAGGCGGTTGAAGTAAATGACCCGTACCCCACCACGCTTGCCACGACCGGCACTTCCCCACCGAACCTTCCTTACGCCTCCGGACCCGGGGGCGACGTCTCCAGCATCCGGGCTCCCGGCAATGAAGGTGATGAACCCCATTCGCTCCTCGTCGTTCCAACAGTCGCTGGCGAGACGAGACGCACAAATGTAGGGGTTTCGATGACCGTGAACATGAGCTAACTATACGGCAATGCCGTATGTGCGTCAAACGCTTCAGACGATGCTCATGGTGAGGCCCAACGTTCGCGTTGAGCGGCGCGCGGCCACGGACGCAAGCCAAACGCGCGCTGCTTATCGGCGCGTCCGTTCTCCGGCGCGTAGTTATGCGCGCGTTTGCCAAACATTAGGATCGCGCCGCGCGTGAAAAACCGCCAACACCACGATCCGATGCTCTTCCTGGAGAAAGTACACCGAGTATGGAAAGCGGCGAGTCTGAACGCAACGAATTGCGCCGTACTTGACGGGGAACCTCTCGGGATGATTAGCCGCAAGCTCCACTGCACGCTTAATCTCCGACGTGAACGTGGCGCCTAGTCCGATTTGTCGTTCTTCGTACCACAATGCGGCAGCGTCAAACTCGGCTCGCGCTGCGCGTCGAAAGACGACCCTCAGTGTCATCTATTCAAGCGGGCGGCGATAGAGGACTGAACGTCTTCCCAAGATACGACGTCGTCAGGATAGGCTTTGTGGTCCGCAAGGCGACGATCGAGTTCGGCGCGTTGAGCATCTGTCAGCGGGGTAGCAGCGGCAATGCTATCCCATAGCTCTTCAACCAGGATCAGGCGCTCTGCTACGCTGAGTCTGTCGATACCGAGTGACTTTAGTGTAACGCTCATGGTCGTCTCCTACCAATACTGCGATGGTACCAAATTCATCCTACGACCGCCAAATGAGTGCCATTCTCTCCCGCCACTGTGATCAAGACTTTGCAATCGAGGGCTTGATAAGTCCCACACCGGGACCTATCATTCCCTTTTTGGGACTTCTCTATAAGCTCATGCAGACCCTGCCGCTCAGCGATGCTCTATTTACCGCAACCCAACAGAAGGTGCTGGGCCTGCTGTATGGCAAGCCCGATCAGAGTTTCTACGCCAATGAGATTGCCCGCTGGGCACAGGTCGGCAAGGGCAGCTTGATGCGCGAGCTGGGCCGCTTGCAAACAGCCGGCATACTGACCCTGCGCCGCCAGGGCAACCAGACCCACTACCAGGCCAACCCGAACTGCCCGATTTACGCCGAGCTGCTGGGTATCGTGCGCAAGACTTTCGGCATCGGTGAACAGTTGCGGGCCGCCTTGGCGCCCCTGACCAGGCAGTTGGTCTGGGCCTTTGTCTACGGCTCCATCGCCAAGGGCTCGGATCATGCCGGCAGCGACATCGACCTGATGCTGATCGGCGAGAATCTCGGCTACGCCGACGTGGTGGAACTCTTGTTGCCGGTGGAAGAGCGGCTGGGCCGTATCCGGTAACTACCGGGCGTCCTTGTCTACGCCTGCCGAGTGTGTAAAGCGGAGCGGATGGGATTTTTGGCGAAGTGCGTTTTCCAGAGCCGCGGGGTGAGCGCGTGGACACGGTTAGCTGGATGCTCGCCAAC